>Ga0307432_1001132_pt1 | contig 16983 bp, 13 predicted proteins | sample SalMarWE160150MG_FD_202158 | JGI IMG/M metagenome (GOLD analysis project Ga0307432, IMG submission 202158) | Salt marsh sediment microbial communities from the Plum Island Ecosystem LTER, Massachusetts, United States - WE1603-150 | ecosystem: Environmental > Aquatic > Marine > Intertidal zone >...
TCAGAGGATACAAACAGGTGCACATGTTGGTGGCGGCGTTGGAGAACCGTGCTGTTGACAGCAGCCAGGCGGTGGCGTAAACGATGGATACCCCTCAAACAAATTCAACGACTACCGGGACATCTTCGGGCACTCGCCAGGATGTTGCTGTCATACGAACGCGATCCCCCGCGTGGCTGTTCTATGCGCGGAGCTAAGACGCCGCTGATACAAGGGCTACGGCGTACTCGGATCAACAACCCGGCCCAGAAACAGGATGGTTCCCGTGGGAGTATCGCGGATCAGAAAGACGAACGGCCGATCGATTTTGACGACCACTGGTTCGAGAGGCATTGACGTCGTATCCACGGCGACCGCCGTTGCGGCCGCAGCTTCGGTGCCTTCCTCATCAACGGCCACAAAGGCCTTGTGAAAGACGTCACTGATGTAGAGTCGTTCCGCATCGGTCATACCGGACAGATCAGCCTCGAACGGATCAAAGGCACTTGGCATCCCCATTGCGGAGAGAACGCCGGCAAGGCTGGTTGCCCACTCGAAGGTGAATTTGGGTAGCGTCAAGTCGACGTCACGGAACTCGACCTGCTCCAGGATGGCGCTCAAACGCGCAGAGTCGAGCGTGCTCTCGAACTCTTCGAAGCGGTCAGTATCAGGCAGGAGGACAAGCATGGACAGCTCATCTCCATGGTATGGCAACTCCACAACGTGGTAGCCGTCGCCCGAACCGTAGCCGTATTTAGCGGTTTGTCGCATCATCTCTACGGTAACCTGACTTCCGTCCAGAAGGTCGAAAGGCTGGTCACTGGTGTGATTCTCATCGAAAGCCTCGCGCCAGGATGCCTTGAAGTAGATCGCGTTCGTGATAACCATCCGCGTGAGCGTTGTGACGGCTCCTGGCGGGATCAGGTCTTCAATGCGGTTCTTCGTCTGCTCGGCGACCCAGTCGTTGATGGCGACGCGAGAAGCGTCAGGCGTGTTCAGGAAATCAAGCAGACTGAGGCCGGCCCCGTAATTCTCTGCCAAGACGTCCAGGAACGCCTCATGAAAGGAATAACTGGTCTGACCCCAGATCCTGTTGACGATGCTGAGCTGGAACTTCTCGCCGCCTGCATCCGATACGTCCTCGCCGCTGCTGGCCAATTGCAGATCATGGGCATTGAACGCGGGATGCAAACCATCCTGCCCAAGCGTGAAGTAAAGCGTGTCGGCCATCTGTTGCTCGGTTTCGGTTCGGGCGCCGGCGTACGTCATCGCCAGTGCCAGCGAGATGCTATACGGTGAGCAGAAAATGTTGCCGGGCTCGTCACGTATGTGATGGTATAAATCGAAAGTGAACGTGCTGTTCCCATCGACCAGCTCGGCCAGATCCGTCTCCGGTACGTCGAGGGACGTGACACGGGGCTTGGATGACCGGAGGAGTTCACCCGGAGGCGGGCTCGAATCGTCCCGGATACCACATCCACCACCGGTAAGCAGACCTGCCGATGCGATCAGTATCGCAGCGGCTCCGATACGTCTGGGATTCGTGTGCCTCACAGCTGGGTCTCCTGGCCAAAACCGCAAGATCTTACCAAGGCTCGATCGCGTGGGTCGGCGGAACATCCTCCGCCCATCGTGTGTACTCTACGCGCAGACCAAGAGTCCGGGAACGCAGGCAATGAACGCACTTCATCTCTTCGGTTGCCGCCCAGCGGGCGGTTGTGCCGGGAGGGAGAAGCATGAAACAAACATATCGACTCGAGGTGGTCCGCACCCGATGCGGCGCCAACTCATGCATCCGCCAGACTCGCGCCACCATAGACTTATTGATGCCCAGATGCTTCGCCAGCGATCGCGTGCTCCAGTGCGTGGCGTCCTTCGGCTAGGTTAGTATCAATATGAGACCTAGTACCGCGTTTCAGAAATCTTGCGACCATGTGTCGCGACAGGATCCGCGGTTTTCTCCGGCAGGAACGCCCTCGCGGGCTGAAGCCCGCGGCTCGCTTAGTCGCGGAACTTATGAAACGCGGTACTAGCGAGGCGTCATGTTCTTCTGTTCGCCAATGCGCTCGCTCACGAGGTCCTCAAGGCACCTCAGTCGGACAGTCAGCTCGTCCACCTCTTCCCGCAACCGCTGGACGTCCGCTTCGAAGGTGACACAGGCTGAGGCGGTCTGATTCACCGGGTGAAAGGCCGGCGAAGCCAGGCTGAATTGTGCGTACGGCGCCGGCGTGATTGGCTGACGAGGCTCCAATACGGTGAAATCGTGAGGCCCATCCGGGCAGCGAACGGCTACTTCAAGCCAACGCTTCGTACCGTCGAAGACCGCGCCGCCAAAATCCAGCTCGACAGCGAACAGACCGCTACCCACGCTGACACCCGAGAAACTAAGTGTGCCGCCGATGACGGCACCTTCCTCCGGATCATCCCACAGGCTGAAGTGGAAATCGCATAAGGCATCGACGGGCCTCCCGTCCTGCTTGAGCTGCCCCTGGTAGGTGAACGAAGTCACCACGTTCGGCCTGAGATCCAAGGCGATGTCATTGGCATAGCCCAAACCCTCCACAACCGTCTCGACGTCCGACCCGTCCAGGTTCGCTCGCTCAACACCGCCCTCGATGGTCCAGTACATCTTCCCCGCGTTCAGGTCCAGGGCGATCCCGTTGGCATACGTATCTGGAACGAGAGTCCTGGCGGCCGTGCCATCCAGGTTCGCGCACCGGATCGATCCTTCGTCAGCCCAGTACATCTTCTGGCGGGCAACGTCGAGCGCTATGCCCTCCGGACCTGCGGGTTCCGTGCGGACGAGATCCTCGACGTGCATAGCGCTATCGAGTTGCCATCGCCTGATATACCCGTTGGTCCAATCGGTCCAATAGACGTAGTTGTGGCGGATATCCAATGCGAGACCCTCGGTGCTACCATCCGGGTCGAGCACGATTTCGGCGTCGGATCCGTCGAGGTCGGCCCGGTGAATGACCCCACCCACGCACCAGTAGATCTTCCGGTGTTCCTTGTCCACCGCGATTCCCTTCGATTCTGCATCGATCAGAACCACGACGTTCCTGCCATGTAAATCAGATCGCTTGATGCCGTTAATCTGGTCTCCCCAATACAGGAAGTCGCCGTCGACATCCAAGGCGAACCGCCGGATGTCACCATCGCAGCCAGTCTCAAAGCTCTGCACACCAGAGCCGTCTAAATGTGCCCGCTGAATCGTTGGGGTATACTTGACCGTCCAGTAGATCCACTGCGCGTGCGCCACCGAAGCTGTAGTCGACAACACAACGACCGCAAGCGACAGCGTAACCCAGACCCTAAGCGTGTGTCTCATGCCCTTCATTCTTCTCAGCATGACCAATCCCCTTCCCTTGTGAATGTGTATTGCACGAGCCCTCGGACGCTGGCTATTATACCGCCATTTGCAGCTCTCTAACCATACCTCAGTTCAACTCGCTCCTGGCCTGTTGCCTCGTGTCCGCAGCGCATTCAACGCCGGGAGAATCTGGGACGCCGAAAGAGGACGCTGGTTAGGGGTCCGGTAATCCGCAACGTCGGAACCGGCAAAACCCACGTAGCGATCGCATTGTGGTTGGCTGCCTGCGGACAGGGACGGCGTGTACGCTTCTTCACGGCGGCCAACCTGGTCAACCGACTCGAGGAATCTCAGAAGCAGTATCAGCTCGATCGCTTTCTCATCCAGTTGGACAAGACGGGCCTGTTGATATGCGACGAACTGGGTTACCCGGTTGACGTCTTACGATATCGTCGCATTCTCGGTGCGACAAAGGTCGGATGATATTTTCGGGAGCCACAGGGAGCATACTACGGTATATTGGAGCCGGACCGTAAGGGATGCGATCGACGCTTAGTGTCGGCGTCGGGTGTCCCGGTGTGAGAACGGGCGGATCGAGAGCGCGCCCGGTCAAACGCTCGACTTTAGACAGCAATGACAACGGGTACCAAGAAGTTTTTTCTGTCCTTCGGGCTCATGGCAATCCTGCTTACGGGTGGGTTGCTGGCGGCGTGGGGGCTTTACTCGACGAAACCGCCGGCTGAGCGTACCGTAATGCTGCCTCCTCCGCTTCTGGTGAATGTGCGCACCGTCGCGGAGGAGGACGTTCAGGAGTATTTCACCGGTTACGGCAGTGCCAGGGCCAAGACCGATGTACTGCTTGCGGCCGAGGTGCACGGCCTGGTAGTCGAGGTTGCCGAAGGCCTAAACGATGGGGTTCACGTCGAGGCCGGGCAGTTGCTCGTGCGAATCGACGACCGCCAGTACTTCCAGCAACTGGCGCGGGCCGAGGCAGCCGTCGCCGACCTGGACGCCCAGATCGACCAGCTTGATGTCGAGAGGACCAACATCGCACGCCTGGCGGCCATTGCCGAACAGGAGGTCGAGGTCAACCGTAGCGAGCTGGCCCGCGTTGCCAGCCTGTACGAGGAAGAGCAAGCAGCCAAGAAGGAATTCGACTTCGCCCGGCTCGCCCTCCAGCAATCGCGACGCCAGCTACTCGGATACCAGAACCAGATTGACCTCATCGCGCCCCGACATGCCATGTTGGAGGCTTTGCAGGCCGCCCGAACCGCCGACGCCGAACTCGGGAAGTTGGATGTAGAACGCTGTCGAATCACAGCTCCGTTTAGCGGCCAGGTTGAGTCCGTCTCGGTCGACGTTGGCGATCACCTAATGGTAGGGGCCGAGGTACTTCGCCTGATTGCCACACGTCTGATTGAGGTGCCGATCGAACTCCCAGCCTCCGTGCATCCGCGGCTTGAGATCGGTGCAAACTGTCGACTCGAGGCCGACAGTATGCCCGGTACGCGCTGGAATGGGAAGGTCGCCCGAATCGCACCGTCAACTGACACGAAGAGCAGAACCTTCGCGGCCTACGTGGAGGTCGATAACGACAAACAGCAGACCGCGCTCGTGCCTGGTTATTTTGTAACGGCCCGCGTGGAGGGACCGATGTTGAGGCAGGTCATGGCCATACCTCGTGGCGCGATCGTTGGAAACGAGGTCTACGTAGTCAACAACCACGTCGTGCACGCCCGAACGATCGACGTGGACAAGTACGTGGGCGAGCGGGCGGTTGTTCGCGGCGATCTAGCACCGGGCGATCCTCTGGCCTTGACGAATCTCGACGCCCTCCACGACGGCATGACCGTGAGGATCGGGACGGGGGTGGACTGGCAGGACGCTGCAGCCTCTCCAACTCGAGCCGAGGATTCGCCCGGCGGTGGGACGGTCACGGGTGGAGGCGGCCGATGACCTCACTGCCTCGTTTCAGTGTAAACAACCCCGTGCTCGTGAATTTGCTCACGTGGACGGTGGTCGTGGGCGGTGTGTACTCGGCAATGACACTCGTGCGCGAGATGTTCCCCGAGATCACGCCCAATGCCGTGCTTGTCAGCACAATCTACCCGGGGGCGACGCCGGCGGAAGTCGAGAAAGGCATCGCGGTCAAGATTGAGGAAGCGATCAAGGACATCGAGCAGATTGACGAAATCAAGACCACCATCGGCGAGGGTATGAGCAGCATCATGGTAATCCTCCACAGCGATGTGGAGGATGTTGATCAGGCGGTCACGGATATAAAGGCCGCGGTCGACACGATCCGTCCGGAAGACTTCCCCGCAGATGCCGAGGAAACGCGGGTCATCAAGGTCGAGCCGTCGATCCCGGTGATCAATGTCTCGTACTACGGCGACCTCGATGAGCAGACTCTAAAGGACACCGGAAGACGCCTTCGTGACGACCTGTTGATGATCCCCGGCATCACCGAGGTTGTGCTACAGGGGACGCGGGCGGATGAGATCAGCGTCGAGGTGTCCCCGGCGCAACTCAACCGATACGGTCTGTCGCTTCCGGGGATCGCCGACGCGATCGCAACTGCCAATCTCGATCTTCCCGGCGGCCAGATCAAGACCGTCGGCGCCAATGTCGCGGTTAGGACCATGGGCGAAGAGGACCAGGCGAGACCCATCGGCGAGATCATTGTTCGTAGCGATCCGTCGGGCAAAGTCGTTCGCCTGAATGAAATAGCCACGGTAGTGGACGGATTCGAGGAGTCGGACATAACCAGCCGGTTCAACGCCGAGCCGACGGTGATGGCCACGATCCTGAAGACGCCGCGTCAGGATGCCATCGTTATAGCTGACAAGGTCAAGGCGCTCGTCGCGGGTAAGATGCACCAGCCGCTCGAACGCAATTGGCTGGCGCGGTCAAAGGACGGACTCGGCATTCCCAGCGAGGTTGAGCGTGTTTACGAAGCGGCGTGGAACGATCCATACCCCGCCGGCGGCAAGCTCAAGACCTCCACGAATCTCGCACGCTTCATCGAGGGACGCTTGGATCTGCTCAAGCGTAACGGGTTCTGGGGTTTGCTGTTCGTGTTCCTGTCGCTGCTGTTGTTCTTGAACTGGCGCGTCGCCCTGTGGGTGATGTTCGGTTTGCTCCTCGCTATCTTGGGGACCCTCATCGTGATGAGGACGATGGCGTACTCGCTTAACCTTATCAGCGTGTTCGGGCTGATAGTCGTGCTCGGCCTTCTCGTCGACGACGCTATCATAGTGGGTGAGCACGTCTTCACTCGCATCGAGGAGGGAATGGAACCGAAGCTGGCGGCGATCAGTGGCGCCGAGTCGGTCACCTGGCCGGTAGTCTGCGCAATCGTCACCACCATTGTGGCCTTTGCCCCGCTGCTCTTTATCGAGGGTCAGATCGGGGATTTCATGGGTGTACTACCGGTCATCGTAATGTGTGCCTTGGCAGTGTCACTATTCGAGGCCCTTTCGATTCTACCGTCCCATCTTGCCGAATGGCTAAAGCCGATCAGTCCCCTTGCCGGGGGGAGAGTATCGAGCGGAGCGCACCGCCTGTTCGCTCGAGTCCGTGCCCTACAGGCTTTCGCCCTCAAGACGGTGTTGCTGGGTGGATACGAAAAACTCTTGCGCAAGGCCGTGTCCTATCGTTACGTAACCATGGCCGCCCTTATGGCCGTGCTGATCGGATCGCTGGGGATGATCGCCGGCGGGCGCGTGCCGATCGTCTTCGTGCAGAAGATGGACTCCGAGACGGCGATTGCCAATCTCAAGATGCCCGTCGGGGCACCGATTAGGGAGACGGATCGGGCCGTTCGTGTAGCCGAGCAGGCGGCAGTCGATCTCGGTCCTGAGCTGGACTCCCTGTTTACGCTGATTGGAATCCAGTTCTCCGAGGATATGCAAGGCGCCTCCGGCGGCTCACACCTGGGTCAACTGATCATCGAGCTTACGCAAATCGAGGAGCGTGAGCGCGACAGCGAGGAGATCCTACGGGAGCTACGGTCCAAGACTAGTGACATTCCGGGTGTCAACGCGCTGAAGTTCAGCGCCTTGCACGGTGGACCGGGTGGGGCGGCCATACAGATAGAGATTAGCGGCGAACGCCTCACCGACCTCATCGAGGTCGCCAACCGGGTCAAGTCAAAGCTGGGCGGCTATGCAGGAGTGTTCGACGACGACGACGACTTCGACGCCGGCCGCCGCGAGGTCCAGATCGAATTGCTCGACTCCGCGCGGGCATTGGGCCTGACTACTCAGTCGCTGGCGACGCAGATCCGCGGGGCGTTCTACGGCATCGAGGCCCGCAAGATTCAACGCGACCGCGAAGACGTCAAGATCATGGTTCGCTATCCTCGGGCGGCGCGCGAGCACCTGTCCGACATCGAGTCCATGTGGATTGCGACCGGCGACGGCACTTTAGTTCCCTTCAGTGAGGTGGCACGCGTTAAGGAAGGGCGATCCTACGCCTCTATCAAGCGTAAGGATCAGAAGCGAACGGTAACGGTAACCGCCGATGTCGACCAGTCCGCCGGGAACGCGCGGTGGATCAACGCCGAAATGGCCGCGACTTTCCCCGGCCTGGAACGCGAGTTCCCCGGAATCACCTTCGAGTTTGGGGGCCAGGCCAGGGAGTTCGCTAAAGCGTTCGGCTCGCTGTGGCGCGACTTCGGCATCGCCGCCATGCTCATTTACGTTATACTAGCCGCCCTGTTCAAGAGCTACGTCCAGCCGCTTATAGTGATGACAGCCATACCCTTCGGTGTAATCGGGGCCGTAGCCGGTCACTTTGTGATGGGGTACCCGATTACAATCATGTCGCTCATCGGACTGGTCGCCTTGACGGGCATCGTCGTGAACGACTCATTGATCCTGGTCGATTGGATCAATCGACGAACGGCGGAGGGAGTGCCCTACCGGGAAGCAGTGTTACAGGGTGGTAGGGCCCGCATGCGTGCCATAATGCTGACATCGGTCACCACGATCCTCGGGCTTGCCCCGCTGCTCCTCGAAACGTCGTTTCAAGCTCGGTTCCTAATACCCATGGGGATTTCGATAGCCGCCGGCGTTGCATTCGCCACCGTTCTTACGCTGCTTGCCATACCCTCTCTGTACGTGATCGTCGAGGACGCCAGGGCAATCTTGACCCGTTTGGGAGCGACGTTCGGCAGGACACCGGCGACCGTCTGAGACACGCTTGAGGTCACAGGCGGAGCATGTCAAGGCAGGAAAAAGGAGTGGCAATCGAACCTGTGACTGCCGCTCCATTGACTTGTATGGTCAGGCTCGGGTGCAAGAGGATCGCGCCCGTTCATACTGCTCACGGCTGAGCGGAACGCGGCGGTTCTTCCTGAGCGGACCAGCTGTATCATCGAGCAGGTAACGATGCTCGGTGAGAATACGACTGACGCCAAAGTGGCACCAGAGCTCACAATCAAGGTGCCGCTTCGCAATCCGGCAGGCAATCCTGGCTCGCTCTGAGCACGGTTTCAGAGGCCGTACGGGTGCCAGAATCGACGCACAGCAGGCGGGTATACCCTCGGGCGGCAGTTCAAGCGTCAGCGATGGTCAGTACTCAGTATATGGCGTGCCCTGGGAATCGACGTCTTTCGTATTGGCGATGATCTCCCCGTTCTCGGGATTGTAAATCCACCCCGTATCATCGCCCTCGTGCTCCTCGAGAGGCACCTCGGTTTTGAACTTGACTTCGTCGGCTTTCTTTTCCGCGTTCTTCCCAACATTCAGGCGCGGTATCTCTCGAAGGTATGGACCGAAGATGCGCGGAGGCGTGTAGGCTCCGGTTATCCCGGTATCTGATGAGCATTCAAGAAGTTGAGCGTAGAAATCATCCTCCTTCCCGTCGCCCTTCAGCTGGCCATCGATCTTATGGTAGCCCGGATACGCGCCCAAGTGCTCAGCCGCGTACAGGTCGACTGCCGATCGCAGGGCTGTCAGATTCCCTCGAAGGGCCACCTCGGAAGCAGCGGATGCACCTCGGCTTACTCGCGGAACGGCGATGGCTGCAACGATGCCGATGATGACAACGACGATGACTAGTTCGACCAGCGAGAAACCCGATTCTCGGACCACCGACCTGCTCACGTGACATCTCCGCCGCACCCCAAGAGAGTAGTCGGTCAGAGGCAGGCGAGCCCTTAGCAGATTCAGCCGCATCGAAGAACCGCGCCAACCGGGTGTGCCCCAGCTCGATGGAATGCCTATTATGTGACCCCGGGCGCGATGCCGAAGCGAGAGACATGCGGGGATGTCGAGCGGGCGGGTCATGCCGTAGGACCCGGTAAACGAGGATTCGGCGTGCTGTGCCCGTCTGCAAACCGTCTGCCGGCAGGGGGCCCCGGACGGTTTAGAATCCTAACCATCCCCCTGCCCCTGTTGCGCACCCCCCTTTCATCCCCCCTTGCCAAAGGGAGGAATCAAACTTACATCCCCCCTTGCCAAGGGGGGAAAGAGGGGGGTTCGCGCGACAGACAAAAAGGGAGAATGCTCTAGGTAAACCCCCGTCCGGCGCCGCCGGCTTTCCGGTCGGTTAAAGTACTACTGTCTCCCACTTGACACATATGGCCTGCGCGGTAGATTCCCACGTGCATCGTTTCGACGGGCCGCTCGGTCCGCAGGTAGGTCTTGAAAGGGAAAGGAAATGTCATTCCGGAACTTGATAGCGCTTGCTTTCGTTGCTTCGACCGCTGGTTCTCTGGATAGTGCCTTGGGACAATGGCCTCCGTCTATCACCTATCCTGAGCCACTCAACACCAACGCCACGTACGACTCCGGCTCGGACTATCAGACATCGATCGCCACCGATGAACAGGGCACGTGGGTCGCGGTGTGGTGCTCGAGCGACACCCTTGGTGGGACGATCGGCAACGACAAAGATATCCTGTTCTCCCGTAGTACGAACGATGGAGTCACGTGGAGCGGCCCTGAGGTGCTCAATAGCAATGCATTTTCCGATAGCGCCGCCGACGACAACCCCGTAGTCGAGACGGATCAATTGGGAACCTGGATCGTAACATGGCACTCGGACGACGACCTTGGCGCCACAATAGACTCGGATCTTGACATTCTCTATTCCCGGAGCACGGACGGCGGAATCACTTGGACGTCGGCACTGCCCCTAAACACCACCGCCGGCTCGGGAATAGGCACCGACTTCAACGCCCAATTGGCGTACGACGAGGTCGGCATTTGGATCGCGGTGTGGGCGTCCGAAGACAGTCTTGATGAGACGATCGGAACGGATTTTGACATTTTGTTTTCCCGCAGTATCAACGGCGGAACTGACTGGGACGATCCACGTCCACTCAACACTACTGCCTACTCCGACGATGCCATCGCAAACCCAGGCGACGGTGAACCGCATTTAGTTACTGGCTCAGACTTGTGGATTGCGGTGTTTGTCTCCGGTAATGACCTTAACGGTACGATTTATCAAGATTGGGACATCTTGTATTCCCGCAGTATGGACCACGGCGAGACGTGGGAACCGCCCGCCGCAATCCATCCCGGCGTAGCGAATGGGGACGACGGAAATGACTGGCTACCGAGCATAGCCACGGACGGACGGGGAAACTGGGTCACCTTGTGGGGAACCGACAATAGCATCTTCGGTCCGGATTATGACATTCTGGTTTCCCGCAGTGCAGATAACGGTGTGTCCTGGACCGAGCCGAAGCCGATCGATGAGGACTTCACAACAAACGATGGTTCCGAGAATGCCCCAACAATCATCACTGACACGGGAGGAAACTGGCTTGCGGCCTGGCAGACCGTGAAGCCGTCTGGTGGACCACTTGGCACGGATCATGATCTTCTTCTTTCGTGGAGCGCCAGCAATGGATCGACCTGGACCGCGCCGATTCCTCTCAATACTAACGGTGCGTTAGACAGCCGTGCCGACGGCTATCAGGGAATCGCCACTGATTTTCATGGGCGCTGGGTGGCGATCTGGTCGTCTGAAGAGAACCTAGGGGGCACGATCGGCGAGGATTGGGACGTTTTAGTAGCTCGCTTTCGCCTTTACCCTCCTGGGACTATCCCCGCCCTCTCCGAGTGGGGCGTCGTTGCCATGACGTTGCTCGTCCTCACGGCGGGGACAGTGGTGATGGTGAGACGGCGCGTTGCAGTAGCTGCGCATTGAAAATCCGGCTAAAAGCCGCGGGGGCGAGATCCCAGAAGGCAGGTTGAAGGTGCGGCCCGCTCGCAGGCTGAAGGCCTGCTCGATCATATCCGGTGGCAAATCCTTCGGCGCGCCGGGGGACACCGCCACCGGATTAGGGTAATGTTGAATACCGAGACCGTTACGTTCTTGAGGATTCTCAAGAACGTAACGGTCGTACGAATCGCTGAGAGCCGAAATCCGTGGGCGGTGCCCACGGCTATTGTGGTCCAGCCCTTCAGGCTGGGAAATGTTGGTTGCACTTGACCTGTGGATCGTACGGACCAGTACCGCGACAGCCTGCCCTTTACGTCGCGCAGCGATGTCAAGGGTCATGGAGCGGTCAGCCGGATCATTGTGGACACGACTGGCCTTCCGGTGACCGCTCATTGACACTCGCGGTCCTGATCAGGACGTGGGTGCGGTGCCGGTCATGTACACGATCTCGGCCCCGTTGGGCCCGTCGGGCGTAGGTTTGTGCGGGGCGTGCCGGTGACGGGCATGATGTAAGACGGGTTAGGCTGTTAGAGTTCTCCCAGTTTGCGGGCCGGAGGTGGTCAGCTCAAACAGGGACACCGAGTGAAGGAACTCTGAAAGGGCGATCGGGAAGCGACAACGGTTCGTATCGCGGCGTGCGCGGCGGGTCGTTCGACATCATCTACGTCAACCTGCACGCCGCCAACCGCAACAACAATCCGACGAACGAGAACAACAACATCGGATTCCGTGTAGCCGAAGCCCATAAAGTCCCAGTTGGGGCACGAAGAACCGGCCAGACCTGCCTGGTTGCTTCAAGCTCATACAGCCGTGCCGTGCTCAGGAACTACCCGATTGTCCGGCGTGTTCGCTGGTTTGCGGCCACAGCGTTTCCGATGGACGCGCTCAGGTCTGCCAGTGGATCGGTGTTGTTGTTCAGCTTGAGGTCGTGCTTTTCCTGGAGCACCTTGAAGACGTACGGGGTAATGAACGCGGGGGCCGCTGGAAGAGACGCGTGACCTTCTCGCATCTTACATTACCTGCCGGCCATCATAGCCTCAATATCCTCCTGAACCGTGCCGACGGGCTTAATACCGAACTTCTCTACCAGGACATTGGCCACCGTCGGGGAAAGGAAACCCGGCAGGGTGGGACCGAGCCGAATACCCTTGACACCGAGGTAAAGGAGCGCCAACAAAACCGCCACCGCTTTCTGTTCGTACCAGGCGATGTCATATGAAATCGGCAGCTCGTTGATGTCTTCCACGCCAAAGACCTCTTTCAATTTCAGCGCGATCACCGCAAGTGAATAGGAATCGTTGCACTGGCCCGCATCAAGCACGCGGGGGATGCCGCCGATATCACCGAGGTCCAGTTTGTTGTAGCGGTATTTGGCACACCCGGCTGTGAGGATCACCGTATCTTTGGGCAGGTTCCGGGCCACTTCCGTATAATAGTCCCTGGTTTTGTGGCGTCCGTCACAGCCGGCCATGACGATAAAGCGCTTGATCGCTCCGGATTTGACCGCGTCAACAACCTTGTCAGCCAGGGCCAAAACCTGATGGTGGGCGAAACCGCCGACAATCTCGCCGGTCTCGATTTCGGTCGGCGGTGGGCATTTCTTGGCCAGTTCGATCATTTCGGTGAAATCTTTGGCTCCGTTCTCGGGCCTGTCGGGAACATGCTTGGCGCCAGCGTAACCGGCCAAGCCGGTCGTGAACAGCCGGTCCAGATATGTGTTGTTCTTCTTCAACGGAACCAGACAATTCGTGGTCAAGAGAATCGGACCGTTGAAGGACTCGAACTCCGCGTTCTGTTGCCACCAGGAGCCACCGTAGTTGCCGACAAAATGATCGTACTTCTTGAAGGCCGGGTAATAGTGCGCCGGCAGCATTTCGCCGTGAGTGTACACATCCACGCCCGTACCTTGGGTTTGCTGCAACACTTCTTCCATATCTTTCAGGTCATGGCCGCTGATCAGTATTCCTGGCTTGTCGCGAACACCGGTATTCACTTCGGTCATTTCGGGGTGGCCGTATGCCGACGTGTGGGCCTCGTCCAACAGGGCCATGGTGGTGACCGCGGTTTGGCCGGCCTTCATTACCAGCCCGATCATTTCGTCCACCGACAGTTCCTTCGTGGTGGACGCCAGACCCTCCATCAGAAAAGCGTAGATTTCGTCTTTCTGTGACCCCAGGACGGCAGCATGGTCCGCATAGGCGGCAATCCCCTTCAGCCCTATGATAAGAAGCTCCCGCAGGGAGCGGACATCTTCGTTTTCAGTGGCAAGGACACCGACGGACTTGGCCTTTTCCGCAAACGCGGCTGCATCATCGGAGAACCAAGTAGCGGCATCGGGCAATGGCTCGTCAAACTCCCTGCCGCTCTTTTCTTTATAGGCGGCCAGAAACCTGTCCCGCAGTTGATCCCGGAGCCTCAGTGCGTCTTTGATCATGGCGACAAAGCGATCGTCGTCCCAGTTGGCGTTCGTAATCGTTGCAAATAGGTCTTGGGCAACACGCCGGCCGGTCTTGTTGTCGGACCATCCAACGTCCTTGAGACGTTCGCTATAAACTGCGATGCCTTTTAGCACATGGATCAAAAGGTCTTGAAGATTAGCGGTTTCTTCCGGTTTGCCGCACACGCCCTTGATGGTGCAGCCTTCCCCTTTAGCGGTTTCTTGGCATTGGAAACAGAACATCAGTTTGCTCCTGTGTTGGGGCAACATGTAGAAACGCTGCTGCCTGAAACCTTCGGTTCAATGGGAATCTGTTGCCGGGCCATGACTTCGCCACGAATGCTGATCAAGACGTCGTTTACCGGGACATCGGACTCGGCGAGTTCACGCGCCTGGAGCACCATGCGAAGGATACCACCGCAGCAGGGAACTTCCATCCGGGCCACCGTGATTTCGGCCAGGTCGTTGTGGCGAATCATCTCCGTGAGCTTCTCAATATAGCCGCTGGGGTCGTCCAGTTTCGGGCAGGCGATCACAACGGCATGATCGCGCAACAACTCCGAATGGAATCCGGCATAGGCCACCGGCACGCAATCCGCGGCGATGAGCAAGCGGGCGCCTTGCAGCACCGGTGCGGTTGGAGGCAATAGGCGTAGCTGCACCGGCCAGTGCATCAGTTCGGAGACCTCCTCCGAACCGTGGGCACTGCCGGATGCTTGGGGCTGCATATCGCCTTGGGGTGTTGAGCGATCGAACTGGGCAAACCGGGCCGACGGGCATCCAGTGTGAGCGTGTTCAGTTGTGTGCTCGACGCCGGAGTCGGCCCCCGACTTGCTGTTGCCGGACTGCGTTGCACCCGAAGGTGCCTTGAGCGCAGCCACGTGATGTGAGGCCGCCGCCTGGTCAAACGCCGCCGCCTCACGATGCTCAATCTTGATTGCGCCTTGCGGGCAATGCCCCAGGCACGCTCCGAGGCCGTCGCAGAGGGTATCGGACACCAGCCTGGCCTTGCCGTCGATGATCTGGATGGCTCCTTCAGCACATGCGGGAACGCACTCGCCGCAGCCGTTGCAGAGCTCTTCGTCGATCGAAACGATTTCACGAATCATAATCCCTTGCTCCCATTACCGGTCAGGTTGCCCAAACGTAGCACCTTCGACATACTGGATCATCGAATATCGCAGGGCTTGACGCCTTGACCTGGATCAAGCCCGGAGTTTTTTTCGCACTTTTTTTCGAGGTTGAAATGGAGAGCGGCGCGATCACGATCATCCGAAACTGCGGCCTATTCTGCGGCCTGAGCGACGCCTCCTTCGAGAAGATCGCAAAGATCGCCAGAACCGTTCGCTTCAAGCGGGGGCAGATGATCTTCCGCGAGGGCGACCCCTGTCCGGGGATCTATGTGGTTGGAGAGGGAACCATTCGTGTGTTCAAGCTAGCACCCAGCGGTAAGGAACACGTGCTTCACTTCGCCCATCCGGGGACTACGTTCGCCGAAGTGGCCGCTATCGGGAGGTTTGACTGTCCGGCATTCGCCGACGCGGCGGAGGACGCAGTGTGTGCGCTTATCCCCGAGGCCGGGTTTCGACGGATCGTCAATGAGGATCACCCGTTCTGCATCGAGATGATGACCGGGATGTCGCAGTGGGTCCGCAATCTCGTCGGCTTGCTGGAGGATCTTGTTCTTCGAGATGCGACCGCCCGCGTGGCCAGGCACTTGATTCAGTCGGACAGCACGAAGGGACAAGGTGAGTTCACACTGCTCATGCGCAAGAAGGACCTGGCCAGTCATCTCAACCTCACCAGCGAAACGCTGTCACGAACCCTTCACCGCCTTGTCGAGTGCAAGCTGATCGAAACGCGCGAGCAACGGATTCGCATCCGCGAGTTGGCCAAGCTGCAAGACGTCGCCGACGGCCTGGCCCCGGCGGAGTTTGCGTGACCAATCCAGGGGCATTTGTTCGTGGCGCGGGAGTCTACGCACCCGTCCAGCTTCGACGGCGCATCGCTTCGATGACGCGTGGAGGCGGGGTGACACGCCGCCGAGGTTCGATACTCGTTGACACCGGCCACTCGGCACGGCGATAATGCGGGCTGGACGCTGCTGTGGCGGTCAACTCGCATAGGAGCAAGCTGTTATGGGCAACGACTATATCCCGCGCCTCGGCGCCCGGTTCCACGCCTGGCAAAGCAGCTTCGTCACGTACGTCAACGGCCACCCGGCCGATTGGGGGCTCGCGGCCGGCGTGATGGGGCCCGAGATCCGGGGCATGTTAGCGTGGGCGTCTCGCCCGCGAAGCTACAACCGGCCGCCGACTCCGCCCGCTCCCGGTTGGCCGCCCCAGAAGACGTAGGGTCGAGAAGAAGAGAGGGCAGAAATAGGCGACTGTCCCCCATTAATAAAGGAGAGAGAAACCGCCAAAATCGTGCGATGTGAACAGTAACCCCAGGCCGCACAACGGGTTACGGTTCGAAGGATATTGCGCACTTGTGTTTGCTCGATTCTAACCTTCTGTTACAGTAACAGTTAAGGTCTAGAGATTCTCGGTTATGCGGCAGCCCCGTGCTTCCGGAAAGAGAATGTGTTGTACCCGGCTGAACCGGCAAGTTGCCAAAGGAGAGTTATGATGGAGTCCGAACGGGTCCAGCAAGATCTCGAAGAGAGCGATGACATTCTGGATTTTGTGGAGCCTGAATCTGTTGGTTTCTGGGAAAAGAAACAGCGCGAACTAGTTACGAACACGGTCGATTACAATCTCAGTACACTGAGCACTCTAATCAAAGACAAGGTCATCGATTTAGACCCAGAGTACCAGCGCCGGGAACGATGGGACGCTCAGCGTCAGTCACGGCTGATTGAGAGCTTCCTGATGAACGTGCCCGTACCTCCTGTCTTTTTGAACGAGGACGAATATGGCTCTTACTCGGTAATTGACGGAAAACAAAGACTAACTGCGATCCATGAATTTCTCCGTGGGTAACAGATCAGCCGTCTGCAATGCAAGACAGGGCCGGGAGATGTTAAAATAGGCAGTTTGCGCGGTCGTCCTTGCGCTGGTATGTAGACCGACAT
>Ga0307432_1001133_pt1 | contig 16977 bp, 13 predicted proteins | sample SalMarWE160150MG_FD_202158 | JGI IMG/M metagenome (GOLD analysis project Ga0307432, IMG submission 202158) | Salt marsh sediment microbial communities from the Plum Island Ecosystem LTER, Massachusetts, United States - WE1603-150 | ecosystem: Environmental > Aquatic > Marine > Intertidal zone >...
AATTGCTATAAAGCGGGTGGTACTCCTGAAATCACACTTGAATCGTTTTCAAATGGAGCTAGAGTATTTCATTTTTGCAAATACGAAGCTGAGGAATAACCCCTATGACCAAAGAACAAGAAGAATGGTGGGAACAGATTTTCCACGATACATTGCGGAAGCACAAGTTTACGGATGAAGAAACGAATATCCTCGAAACGGATTGCTCAACGCCCATGAGTCCATTTGGTATCCACAATATGGTGAGGCGTATCGTCACTGAAGCCGAAGCCCGTGGCCGTCTCCAAGGAAGGAGGGAGGCGTTAGAGGAGGCGATACAGTTATGGAATCAATGGAAAAATATGGGCGGTGCATTTTCTAAAGCCCTCCGCCAGAAGCTCGAAGAAGCTAAAAACCTATGAACGAACTCAAAACAAATTTCTTCAAAGCGTTGATATTCTTTATAGTGGGTCTCGCTTTTGTTCTATCGGCTGTATTTTTGTCACGGTTAATTGAATTGAAAATGACGTGTTAATTTTAAGAAACCTATGAAAAAATCCCCATCTATCCAAGAGACGATGAAGATGAAAACTCCGCGCTTCCGTAAAAAAGTAGCGGAAGAACAGGAACACATTAGAGAAGAAGTGAAAGCCTACAATGAAGGTAGAATTGCTGGATTGGAGGAAGCGATAAAAGCAATTTTCAGCGTCTCCGCTTCTTACAAAAAAGAAGGTTGGCCGGATGAGGAAGCTGGATTACTGAGTCAAGGATTTGAGGACGCGCAGGTGCTTATTCATTTGGCTCTCCGCTCCAAGCTCGAAGAAGCTAAAAAAGAATAATCTCTATGCCCGAATACATCGCAGTCCCTCTCATTTTCATCTTTTACGGTCTCGCTATCCACTGGCTAGCTCGTAGTCTTGAACACCAGCGTTGGCTCTTCACCATCCAGTACACTCTCGGTCACGACGCACGAAAAGAGTGTGAGGAAGCATATAAGAAAAAAGCATGGAAAGCGTGAAGCTTATGAGTGAAAGATTATATTGGCACGGAACAAACAGAAAGAACGCCTCCGCGATTCTCAAATCTGGCTATTTTCAAAAAGATACTTGGTTCGCAAATCACATGGAGGATGCCATAAGTTTCGGCGGTCAATACGTTTTTACTATTGTTCTTGAGATGGAAAAGCATAATAGATGGCAGGTTTGTCTGTCGAGGCCATTATCAATTGATAATATGCTATCACTGGATAAAATTGCAATAACAAATCTCCGTAAGAATAAGCAACAGATAAAAGATTTTTTCAGAAGTGAAGATGTGAATGATGTTTATTTCAGAGCTGACCCCTAACCTCTATGCCCCTGTTCAAATGTTCGCGATGTGGCTCCCTTGAGAACTCCGCCCTCACTATGGGCTCATGGAGCAATCCACCCGATAAGATGCTCTGCTCCTTCTGCACGACAGGGAAGTGGCACGGCATGTTCCCTCGTCAGACACCAGAGGAAGCCGGATACGAACCGGAGAATGATGACGAGAGACAGTTTTACAAATTAAAAGCTGAAGATCGCTAGCCCATCCTCCTCGCCTTCATTCTGTGAGGGTCGGAGGGCGGATTAACGCCCAGTAAGCTATTTAATTTTATGAACGAAGATTGTTATAATCCCGAAAGGCTTGATCGGGATGATGTTCAAAGAATGCGAGATCGCATTCGACAACAGATCGTAGAAGGAATGAATGAAGATTGGGCGCGAGCCTATGAAGACGCGGCATTCGCGCTAGATAGACTCGATGCATACATTGCGCGATCTTCATTGTCTCAAGCAAAAGGTTACGCATCTGGCGGCAACGTTGAACCGCATCTTACGGTTCCGCAAGCCTAACCCCCTCCCTCGCAGGTGTACAGAAATCTCGTACACCTTCGGGATGAGGGCGGTTAACACTCTATTTATGGCCACAATTGCTTTTGATGTAGACGATACGCTCATCATTCCCGCAATCGCTTCTACGGGATTCGATTCTGATATTCCAAATTACGAAACAATCGATCTCTTCCATTGGTATGAAAGGCAGGGACATCGGATGATCGTTTGGAGTGGGGGCGGAGTTGACTACGCGAAACGATGGGCTGATAAGCTTGGCTTGAAATGCGAAATATGGCCGAAGGAGAAAAATAAGGATGTGGACATTGCATACGATGATTGTGATGTCGATCTCGCAAAAGTGAACATCAAGGTAGGGCGGATAAACAATTCTATTTCAAGGAAGGAATGGAATGAGCATAATTCAGCATAATCATAAATATGAAAGGATTTCTCGACACTTCCTTACACGATAAGGATCGCCATCCCATAATGAAGGAATTACAAAAGGTTCTGATAAAAGAAATAGGCAAACCATGTGAAAAGTTTGCGTCGAGTTGTGCTTCCTGCGAAGCATGGTTAGCGTTCGATAGGCTGGACACTTTGTTGGAGAATGACGAATAACGATATGAAGAAAGAATGGAAGCGTATTTACGAGAAAGTGCCTATTGGAAGTATCTTGTATGATCGATACAAAAACAAGCCTCATTGGCACTTGGAATCAGAAAAGGATGAAATAGCGACATTTTGGAAATGGGATTATTCTAAATAATGATATGAAAGACGACAGCGAAACTCTTGCAAAAAAAGAACTCATTTTTCATATTGTGCTTGTCGCTCTCTGTTGTATCGGTCTCTTTTTAACATCCCTTCTAGCAAGCGGAAAAGAGTTGAATTTCGCTAACTCTTCTTCCGAAGTTTCTTCAAAATTTCATTCGTGCTCGTCAAAATATCGATCGCTTCACCCGTCGTTTTGTTTTTGACGTTATCAAGAATCTTCACGATTTTCTCAAAAGCTTCCTTCTGAACGCCATCTTTCTTTTCAGAACGATCCATGAGCCTCTGATTCTCTTTAATGAGATCTGTGATAATTTTCTTTCCTTGTTCCGGAGTCGGTTCCCACCCTTCAAAGCCCTCATAGTAGACCCTGGCGAGGTTGCTTTGACCTTCATTGAAGATCTCATCGAGTCTCCATACATCCCCAGCGCCTTGGGTGATCCGCCGGTTCGAGTAGTTCGGAATTTCGAATTTCAGATTCGGGACAAATGAAAGGAGTTCTTCAAAATCAGGATCTTTTGAAGCGAGTTCTTTCGCTTTCTTGTATTCTTTATTGCCTTCAAGCAACCGTTTCTTCGTTTCTGTTGGGAGCCCAGGATCAATGAACCCCGTGATAATCCCGTTCTTGAAGTTCGCTTCCTCGGCTGTAAGCAACCAGTAAGAAACCGCATCTCGCTGTTCATTGGTGAGATTTGAAGAAATGCGATTGTATTCATCAATGACTTCATTACGAAGATCGGAAAGACTTTGAGCGTTTTCAAGAAATTCATTCGCTTTCCGCTCCGCCATGGAATCAACATCATTCAAATTCAGGATGGTTCGCGCCATCTTCTTCTTTTCATTCGCAACGGTTCCTTCAAGACGCTTCTCGCTCACGAAATCAATGAAATCGGCAACAAGCGCTTCCTGTTGAAGGGATGAAGCTTCTTTCGGATTCTTGACATTTTTCAATTTTGACTGCGCTTCGCGTGAAGACTTTATCGTATCAGGATAGAGAACTGAGAGTGGAATCTCCTTTACATTCCCCTGAGCCATCACATTCTTAGCGTAATTTTTCACATTTGAAACACCACTCTTATCTGCTTTATAGAGGATATGCGTGCTTTCTTCCACGATGGGCTCGAATCCATCAATCAGAGAGAAGACCTCACTTACGGGACCAAGCTTCCCACCGGCATCTTCAATCTCTTTTTGAAGACCCAAATAGTTCTTCACATCGCGCTGAAGTGTGAGCATGTCTTCAATCGGTTTACCGCGATTTGAAACCATGAATGGCGTCTGGAGCTTCCACTGGAAGGAACGGAGTGCGTTCAAGATTTCTTTATCTTTCGTTTGAAAGAGTTCAGAAAGGAGATATTCGGAAGAATCGGCAAATCCTTCCTGTTTCAAGATCTTTGCGAGTTCTGGTGATTTCAATGAATCAACAGCCGCCTGAGAAACAGTCGCCGCTTTGAAGTTTTGAACATCTCCCCATTTTGCTTTACCTGAGAACTTTTCCGTTCCTTTGAGTGTCTTCTTCCATATGGGTTTCTCTCCAGCAAAGATGGTCAATCGTCGTTTTTTGCCTTGTGGCTCAACAGTCAAATTGAAATTTCCTCCTTCGAGATCATTCACGATCCGCATGGCGGCGGCCGCTTTCGAAATCTCTTCTCCGCCAAGAAGCGCTGAAGAAGCATCTTCATTCAAAGAATCAACCGTGATTGGACGTTTCTGGAATTTAGAGAGCGGGGAAAGGATGATATCGCCCTTTTCAGCGCGTTCTGTTTCAATTGCTTTTACGAGCTCTCTTGGAACACCATCTTTCCCTCCAATCTTGAACACGGTAACCGCATCTCCATCATAGTCCGCCTCAATGCGAACAGAGCTGTCATAATGGCTTATAACGGCCTGATTGTCTCCAAGGGCAACTTCCTCCGTAGGAATCGCTTTAGCGACTACAATCGCCGTTTTACGCGTCACAGGGAACCTTACATAGGCAACCTCTTTCGGCTTCCCAAGTGCTTCCCACTTTTTCCTTGAGATGGAAATTTCACCTGACTTCAGAAAACGAGCTTCCCCTGTCGCAGGATCTTTGATGATGCCCATATCAGGACGAATCTTCAAATGATCTCCCTTAATGAAATCTCCTGTAAGGATTTTCTTTTGGAGAATAGAGAGAGCCTGCGTTCGAAGTTGTCGTGTCAACGAGCGCTTCCCAGCTCCATTGTTCATCGCATTAACGAGCTTCTTCTGGAAATTTTCATCTGTGATTTTATATTCAGGATACTTCTCGAAGATCGAACGAATGTTTTCAGGCGTTCTCGCGATCTTCATTTCTTTCACGAAAGACTTCCATTGATCGGTCCTTGGCTGAAAGAGTGAACGAATCGGTCCATTCAATCCATCTTCAACGGAGAATTTCGATTCGATTGACGATGAGAATGTTGAGGTTTCTTTGTGAGGATTGTGATATTCGAGACGCATTCCCGTTGCAGGCATCTCAAACTCTCTATGACCGTCTTTTCTTTCAGTCAGAAGATTCTCTCCAACCTTAATATTGTCCCCAAAAGTCAAGAATGTTCCATCCTTCAATTTGACGTTGAATATCGTTTCAAAAACTTTCTGTTCCGCTTTGCTGAGAATGAATAAGTTTCCTTTTTGGAGAATGAGGCCATCCTCGAGTTCCACAATGGTTGTTGGCTTGATATCAGTTTGATGTCCGAGCATTCCATTGTCTTTCAGAATTTTTCTTCCTGTCCTCTCTGTCCCGAAAATTGCACCATCAAGAATTGAACGATCTTCAAGTATTGATCTGATGGCTTCTTGGAATGCAACATCATCTCCTTCAAAAAAGCGTCCTCCTTTTTCTTTGCTGAGAAACCCGCCTTTTTTAAGCGCCTCATCAAGAAGACCGTGATCTTTGAATTTTGGAGATTCGGCGACAATAAACCGATACGTGGGAACCTTCCCGTTCTCGCGATGTGCGTTGATTAGTTCATGTGAATTGATAATCTTCCAACGTTTCAAGATTTCTCCAGATGTTGTCTCAGGACCAAGACCAAGAACGTCTACGGCAAAAACTCGAGCAAATTTGTCGTAGTCTGAAGTGAGTGGACCTTCATCGAGTTTCGAGGCATATCGTTTCGGATTCTTGTCGTAAAGTTCAGCAACCTTTGAATCAAATTTCACTCCAAAGTAGGAGTGCCGTGTGTTGCCAGTCACTCCGAATGGAACATAGCCATTTTTTGTGAATTCTTCGATGATATGGCTTTGATTGATTTTTCGATCTTTCGGCTGTTCAACGTAGAGAGGTTCCAGAGAAGTTTTGTTCTCTTTATTGAATTTCTCAGTCCGATCATCAAGAAAACTTGAAGGTTCTTGAGTAACACCCCGCTTTATAGAAGAGAAAGAATTGTTTTCTTTGTCGAGCTTGATGGAGAGGAGATCACGAGGTTTGCTCTGGATCGTTCGATGAAAGAGATGGAAGAGATCTGCACGATTTCGCGCATTTTTGAATGGAGTCTTTACACCGAGACCTTCAAGCCAAGATCCGAAAGCTCCTGAGAAATCTTCAAATGCTTTTTCAACATAGACGCCACTTTCATCACTGAATTTCTCCGCTGAGCTCTTCATGCGCGTTTCGAGCGTGTTGCGAGAAAGCACTTTTCGAGCATCTTGGAACTTGTTCCAATCTTTCGAACCGCGTTCAAACTTGTCTCGTTGCTCTACGAGGAGACGATCCGCTCCGTCAAGCCTATTATTTTCATATTTCGAGAATTCCCCAGGCTGTTCACGAGCTATAATGACATCTTCTTCCGGGATATTCCGTGTTTCTCCTTCAGTTTTTTGAAGAGGAGTCTCTCCTGTCTTAGCAACCATTTTCTCATCCTTAGCTTCCAATACGGTCTCTTCAGAGGGCTTTTTGGGCTCAATGGGAGGTTCTGTCTTTGGAGGCTTCAAAGAGGCTTTAAGAGGCATTTTGGGACTCTCAGAAGGCTTCTCAGACGCTACATTCGGTGGTTCGAGACTCGGAACTTCTTTTTGAGATCCAAAAGCTTCTTCAGGACCTCCTCCGAGAACGCGATACATCTCCGCTTCTTCTTCTGGAGAAAGTAGCGTTTCTCCATAAGAGCCTTTTTTGGGCTTTGAACCAAGAATCGGAGCTTCAAGGGAAGCCTTCAACCCAGGCGTTGCAACAGCCTCAGGAGACTTGAAATAGGGTTCAATGATGTTCTCATAGAGAATCCTCGAAAGCGGATTTCCGTTATCTCCAGATTCTTTCACAGCAACAAGCGCATCATTCAATGTTACGCTTTGAGGATTCTTTGACCACTTGATCGCTGTTGCTTCGCTGATAGTGATTCCATTCTTTCCAAGCGCTTCGATGAGCTCTTTGGGAGACTTCGCTTCTTTCAAAGAATTGCCAAAGGTCTCAGCGATGCCCTGTGTTACACGAAGACCATCTGTTTTCTCTGTTGTCGTTTTTTCCAGCAACAAGCTAGACGGTTCGACTTCAACCTTGTTCTTCGCTTCTGTCATCGCCGCTTTTGCTTCTTGCTGCGTTTTTGCTGTTGCGGCATCCAAGGCAATCCTGAATGGAGCGGGCTCGGGTTGAACAGAGCCCGTTCCTGCGAAATCTCTGATTGACGCTTTCCATGTTTCAGGCGTGAATGAAAGAATCTGAATCGGTTCTCCAGAAACCGATGGACGATCTGTTACAACTTCCGCATAAATCGCTTTGAGGTTCCTTTTCTTCGCGTAGTCTCCAACCCGATCTTTGAAAATAGTGAACGGTTCATATCCAAGCTTCGTATTTTCATTCATCGCAGTTACGAGATGTCCATCTTCAGTATCCTTCCATGAGGGAGGTTCTTTCCCTTTGAGCTCTTCAAGCTTCATGCGAGCTCCATTCACACGATGTTCTGAAGCAACGAATCCTCGAGGAAAAAGTTGATAGCTCCCATCCTCTCCACGAACAACGTTATTGACAACTCCAATGTGCTCTGGGTTTGAATCGATGTACTTCTCTCCAGAGGTCAACTGTTCTTGCGTATAGCCACTTTGAATTTTTCGAATATACGGAGCCTGCTCCGGAGAAAACGTAATGAGAACTTTTTCCGCAAGATTCCCCTTCGAATGAGCTTCGCGTGTAACGTGATAATTTTCAGATTTCAGAGGTGAAATTCCCCATCCATAGCCCGTTGTTACCGCTGTTCCAATGGGAACATCTTGTCCGAGTTCAAATGACTCCTCAGGGGTCGGTTTCGCCCTCTTATCATTTGAACGTTTGTTAATGAATCCATCAGGACCGATTTCATCCAAACGACGACGCGCGACTTCCGAGGGAGAGAAATCTCGCGCTCTCTCTTCCACCTTCATTGAAGTGATGAACTGCTTCAAGTCTTTTCGATCAGCCTCTCTTCGGATCTCCTTGGGAAGAATCGATTTATCAAGAATTCCGAGGACCACGTTGTATTCATCATGAATTTTCTTCACTTCGGTCTCTTCCCATCCCGTCTTGAAACTCTTTTTGTCTCTAGAGAGCGTGATCTGGTTATCGATCATGTTCTCAATCTTTTCAATGACGCGAGCACGGAATTTGTTTCCCTCTTTTTCAAAACGCGTCTTCACTTCTTTCGGCATTCCCCTGTAGTTTTCCGGAATTGCTCCTTCATTCACATAGCGAGAAACGCCTTCTGGTTCCGGAGCGAGTCCAAGAAGCCAGAGTTTATGCTGAGCGACGTATTCAGCTCCATTTTGAGCCATCTCCGGAGCTTTCTTCTCCCAAGCGTCTCTCATCTTTTCACTGAAACGTGCTTGTTTATGTGCAATGCCATGCATTCCAGTGATGATCGCCGCATTCGTAAATGCATCTTTCGTATCATCTCCCTGAACAAGTGAAATCCACAGAGAAGAACCGAAAACGGAAGCATATCCCCGTGCCGAATGAGACTGATAACCGATTAAACCCCCAAAGAGCGCGTCATAAATTGCACGTTTTCCACGCCCCTCCATTGAAAAGAATTTGTTGTCGCCTTCTGGAGCTGAAATCTGTCCCAGAACTTCGAATGCGCCGATATTCTTCAAAATATTCACCACTTTAGCAGATCTCGCGCCTTGATGAATCCCTGTTGAAACGAGAAGTTCCCCATTTTTGATTCCAGCTGAGATCGTTGGCATCATTTCAGCAATCACGGGACCTGCTCCCTTTGAGACGTTGGCGACCTCTTTCCCGATCTTTGCCGTATTCGCAGCGGCTTTCGAAACTTCTTCTGCTGTTTGCGCTCCTTTTCCGAAACGTGAAAGCGTTCTTGAAACAACGTTCATTCCCTTAATTCCTTCAGCACCAGCCGTTCCAAACATGAGATCGCTGATTTTTTTGAATGCGCCACCGAAACCAACAACATTCCCAAGGATTTCTCCAATCCCCATTGCAACGCCTTCAATCTTCTTTGTCGTCTCATCGAGCATGACTTCCTGTCCGGTAACTTTCGAGACGCGCTGTCTTGCTGCTGTTAAATCCGTCTCAAACAGCTCAGGAGAAACTTTCTGAGCCCATCCAGCCGAATACCCGCTAACAAGACCCTTCAAAGCTCCAAGAGCTGCAGGGCCAACAACAGGAACAGCTGAGAAAACTTCTTCTGCGGTTTTACCAATAGCTCCTCCAATTTGATTCGCGGCTGCGGGGATTTCTTTCAACCAACCCATGATCCCCGCTCCCTGAACTTCATGCCAGCTTTTATAGACATCGAGAGCGACAGATGGATCGATTTTTCCATATTCATCCAAATCAGGAATATTCGTTGAGGAATGAGATTTCCATCCATCCATATCGATTCGCGCTTTCTGCCTCGTATATGGATCTTTTTTAAGATGATCCAATACTTCAGGATCTGCATTCGCTAGAGCGGCTTTCTCATCCGGAAAAAGACTCTTCGGATCACGTTGAAGAAGCTGAGAGTAGTAAAAGAGTGTATATGGAACGGCCTGAATGCTCGTTTTCTTCGCGTGTTCAGCTTTCGGCATCACCTCGACATTCTCAAGTGTATCCGCGCCACCAACCCAGAGAGGTACAATATGGTCAACTTCAAAATTACGAGGAGAAAGACCGTTCAACATGAGTCGTTTCATCTCTGGCGTAATGAGCGCTCGTTCATTTTTTAAGTAGGAACCTGGAGAGCCTTCTTCAACGAGATACTGTCCGCCATCATCAAAAACACCTGGAGCAGTCACAATTTGAGTTTTCTCTGTTGGAGGAACGAGTGTCGGAACAACTTGAGAGGGCTGCGCAAACTGCATCTCTGGAAGTCCGATTTGAGAAGCTTGAGTGTTATATTCAGAAACAGGCGTTTTTGATCCAGGCTCAGAGGGCGCATAAGGCTGATTGACGCCAGCGGTAATCTCAGTGTTTATTGATGGAGTTGGTGGAGCAAGACGAAAATTCGTAGACGCAGGAGTCTTCGTTGCAGTTGGAGCTTTGGAAAGAATTTCAGAAATCTGTTTCAAGATATCTTCAGATGAAGAACCGAGAATTGACCCCAAACCTTTCTCGTAGCTTGTATTTTCAGGAATGTTTGCCATTAGAAGAGTGTTGAAGTATACGCATTCGAAATTGCTTTTGTCAGATCTGAGTCAGACATATCGCTTACATTGGTGATACCAAGAGCATCAGCGATGCTTGTGCCATTGACTTTCGCCGTTTCAGCAATTCTTTCAAGCATATTTACAATCGTGGGAGGGAGTTTTGAAGCTGTTTTTGAATTTTTCCATTCTTCAAAATTCATTGCACTTCTTCCTCCAATTCCCAAGAAGCCTCCTTCTTTTCCAAGCAGTTCAACGAGAGCTTTCTTAATCATCTCTCCCTCTGAAGACAATTCACTTGAAAGAATATTTTCTTCTTCTTTCTGAATGATTGGGAGATATTGCTGGAGGATATCCGTTAATTGATTGAAGAGATCTTGATTCTCCTCAAGACCGGAAGCTACTCCTGAGTAATCTCCAGAGATGAATGAATGGAGATTTCCAATAGATTTGTTGATGCGATCGACTTTCTCAAGAGCATCTTCAGTCGTTTTATTAGGATCAGTTTTAGCTGTAAGTTCTGAAACAGCCGCATTGAGAACTGTCGAGACAAATCCTCGTGCTGCGGTAGCATCATATCCGGTCGCAAGAAGATCATTCACACCACTCAAAACATCGACACCTGAAATGGCTCCAGTGTCAGAGTTTACGAAACCTGCTGATTTTGCATAAGTAACTCCTTTTTCAAGACTTCCTGATTCCGCTTCTCCATTTTGGAGTTCTAGCATCAATTTTGCATTATCAAGCTGCTGATTCACCAATTCTTGATATTTCATTTCCGCTTCATACTCATTAGATCCAGCTGTCGCGAGTTGCGTGTAGAGTTCCGTAAGAGAATTGTACATCTGCGTGTAGACTTCCTGCGTAATGGAAGTCTCTTTCGCGATCTCATCATTATAACGCGTCAACGTGTCTTGATATACCGTTTCGAGCTGTTGAAGATCTTTATTATGCTGATCGATTGAATCATTCAGAACATCCGTATATCGCTTCGTTTGCCTTCCCTTGAGGGTCGTGAGGTAGTTCACGTAAGCAGTGTATTCACCCCTAACACGAGGATCTGCCGCATCTGCACGACCAAGGATATTCGTTTGCGCGTCATTCAGCAATTTGTCGATATGCGTGATGTATTCATCCTTTCCTCGAACGAAGTCTGTAAGATCCGCCTGGAGGGAAACGCCTTCAGTAACAAGATTCTTCATCCGAGCATTCATTTCATCAAGACCGAATTCCTTCTTTTTCAGCTCTGCAAGATCATTCAGTTGCCCCGCAAGCGTAGCGCCCTTTGGAAGAAGTTCTTTGGGAACACCGGGGAAAAGCTTCTGGAGCTCTGCCATCGCCACCGGATCATTCATGATATCGATTGCTGAAGACTGCGGTCCGAGACCGGAAGTAAGACGCTCTCCTACAAGTTCGCGCATTCGATCCCAGCCCGTAAGCGCGGAAGGAAGATTTGAAATCGCTTCAGCATTCGGCGTTTCAGGACTCGGAGGTCCATAAACGAGTCCATTTCCCGTTTCATACGCACCAGACGGAGCAGAAGCTCGACCGGAAACTCCGTACTTCTGTTGCTCTTGAATAAGGAAGGATTCAAGCTGCTGAGGAGACTGCGTCTGCCAATTCTGCATTTCTGGCGTTGAAGCGTCTCGTCCAAAATACTTCTGATATAGAGTGTTTACATCCTTCGGACTTGCTTGTATCGGGGAAAGACCGGGACCTTTGATATTTGAAATATCCACTGATCCGGAAGGCAGTTGACGCTGAGGACCGGATTCATATGAAAGACCAGCTGAAGTATTATCAACGTAATTATCTCCCAATTTCCCATTATGAACGGAACCGTCATTGTTGATATACGTGTATGTTTTGTTCGCATCATTAACACGGATGTCTCCAGGCTTCATCCCAGAAGGCGCTTGACTGGCTTGTCCGGAAGATGTCCTTGTCGGAGATGAAAATTCTTGGAGACCGGCTTTCAAAAACGGATTCTTTTCAGGATTCAGGATGTCTGCCGCGATCCCTCCAGCGTAGGTATCTGTAAGTTTTACATCAGGCTGATTTTCCGGTTGATAGAACATCTGTCCAGTTTTACGAAGGCCGTATTCAGGAAGAGCGGCTGCTGAAGCTGTCAGAGCTCCGGCCGTTGATCCGAGGACTTCTCCTGCACTTCCTAGCTTTCTTCCGAATGATTCAACCCCGCTTAGAACACTTGGAGCCCATTTGGCGATTGTTGGAAAGATACCCGAAGCACCTCCTTTTCCATCCATGCTGGCAATTCTCGGAGCTCGTTTCATCGGATGACTCGGAGAAGGAACAGGAAGTGTGAAGCGACTCCAAGGATTTTTATCCTGAATTGAATCGGGACCTCCCATACCAGAAAATTTACGGAAAGCTGTTTTTGAAATCCCCTTCAGCATCAATGAAGCATTTTTTCGCTTCGTTGACCCAACAGGAGCGTTAAATGCATCGAGGAATGTCTGCCTCGTTGATTGATGTCGAAGAGCTGATTCAATCGCAAGTGATTTTGGTGATCTAGCCATATTTTATAGAAAGAGAGACGGATCGAGATATTTTCCTGCCGCATTCCGAATACGGAGATCAAGATGAGATCCCGTTCCTCCGGATGTTGAGTAAGTTGAACCCGTATTTCCCATTCCGCCTACAACGGTTCCACGTCCAACCTCTTGACCCACTTTTACAAACGCGTTGTTTAGATGACTGTATCGAAATTGATTTCCATCTTGATCCGTGACAATCACGAAATTTCCATACCCCTTGTTCGGATCGTTTGGATTATTTATATCAGCCTGTTGCTTTCCTGTCACGACTGCTGTAACCGTTCCTTGAGTGAAAGAAGGGACAGGAGTTCCAATTTCATTCGCGATATCGATCCCTGGATGATTTCCTTCTATGCGCGTTTGCCCTCCAAAAGGAGTTGTGACAACCCCGAGGGGCATCTTCGTTCCCGAATCCAAATGCGTGTTTTTAGTCTGAACGCGATGCTTCGCGAGCCATTCCGCTACAGCGTTCACTCCAGATTGCCAATCACCCCAATTCACGATATTTCCGGCGTCATCGTTCCCTACATTCCCAGGATTGAACGTTCGAGCCCCTTTTCCTTTCGTTCCCATGGAACTGTCCTGTTGCATCATGGCAACGAGGATCTCCCAAGGAATCTTGTATTTCGCGGAAGCAGAGACAATCATCTCTCCGGAAACGGGAGATGAAGGGAAATTTTTCTTAATATAATTGTTCAGATCACTCAATGTGTTGAACTTTCCAATTTTTTCTGCGATGGAAGCAACGCTTTTTTCATGATTCGGATCCGTCGCGTAGCTTCGAATGTCGAATCCCATAACATTCGGCGTGAACTGAGAAGCAGGAAAATCGGGAACGATGTCTCCTTCAGAGACTGGCTGACTGACAAGCTCTTGTGCTTTTTTAAAAGCTTCAATCGCTGCAAGATTTGTTTCATTTTGTTTAGAGATTTCATGTTGTGATCGGTCAATTGCCGTGTGAATGATTTCAGAAGTGAGATCCTTATTTGTTGAAGGGATCGGTGAAATTTTCGTTTCAGGGGTCTTCAATTCAGGAACCGAGACCTCCGGAACTTTGAAAGGCGTTAAAAGATTCTGAGTTGCCATGTTTATTTGACCTTTTTACCGTAGAGCTTCTTCGAACCCGGCGTCGTATCCTTGATGATATCTGAGAAGTTCTTCATAGATTCGACGTTTGGAATGTATTCATACCCTGAAGGGGGAGTGAATGGTTTGATTTGAGTTGTTTCACTCTTTCCTGAATCTGAAGTTGAAGAAGATGAAGAAGATGAAGGAGTCAAGGCCTGTTTATAAATTCCTTTTTCTCTATCCAAGCTGTAATTTTCTGGGATTTTCATTAATTTTCCCGTATCTGGATTCGTCGTCCAACCCACTGGAGCGCTTGGAACGTACTTATACGTTGTATCCTTTTTCTGTTCTTCCGTGAGAGAAGGAAGTACCACAGCAGGTGTTTTTTGAGATGAATTTTTGTTTGCCTGCTCAAGAACTGAAGGAAGGTCTGAATTTGGAGGAGTATAGTTCGAATACGGGTTGTCAGGAGTCGAAACCTGCGCATACGCCTGCTCTTCTTTTTGGAGATTTTTCCCAAGAAGTGTTTCAACCTGGAATTGTTTCTTTTCAGATTCCGTCTGAACAATGTTTGATTTCAATGCCTGATAGAGATTTGAGCGATAATTCCCATTCTCATCAAGAATCCAACTTTGATAGTCTTTCGCTTTCTTTTCATCGATTCCATATTCCTTCATGAGATTTTCAACAGAAAGCTTCTGTTTTGTTTCTTCACTTGGAATGATCCCCCAACGTTTCGCTTTTTCTGGATCAGAACTCACAAGATCTTGAATTTCCCTTGAACTTGCAGACTTGAGATAGAAGTCTCGTTCTTCCGTTTCCTTCTCTGTCAAGTTGGCTTCACGCAATCGAGCATCCTGAGATCTCACCTTCTTCAAGTAGTTCGCAACCTCTTCTCGTCCGATTCCCGAATTCGTCAATCCACGTTCTCCAATAGATGTGAACAGATTTTCAATCTGATCCCATGCATTTACAGCATTATCACTGAGAGCAACTCCATACTTCTTCTCAACCTGTTCTTTGAAAAGACGATAGTTTTCATCAGCGATGGCTTTTTCCTGTTCCGTCTGAGCTTCAAAATTCTGCATAAGGATGTCATGATAGACATCTTTTATCTGATTCGCTTCCTGCTGAAAGGCTTCAGAGGAGATATCGAGGGTCGGAACGAGTTCCTTGAAGAGCTCAGGAGGCATCTGGTAAAGCTTCAATCGATAGAGATCTGGATTTGAAACCCCTGAAGAAAGCGATCCTGGCATCGAAAGCCTTGGATTGGAAAGAATCGAAGAACCTTCACCCGAAACAAAATCATCCTTCATCTTACTTGCGCTGATCGCTGAAACTCCTTCAAAGCTTTTGTCCCCGTTTCGTACAAGATCTTGTCGTTTTACCTCCTTATAAATGTCTTCAAGTGTGTATCCACCATAAGCAACAGCATTCATCAACATAGAAGTTTTCGACGGATCATTCTTGATAGCATCAATCGTTGCTGGAGTGACACCTGAATTTGGCGTTATGCGAAGAAGATCCAAAAACCCGTCAACGGCGAGATATGCCGTCCAGTTCGTATCTTCATTATTATCTCGTCCATAACGCTCAGAAATCGCAGCAGGAGAAGGACCGTCAGGTTCTGGAACGCTTCCATCTTCTCGAATGCCATTCTCCGTTCCAAGAACTTGATATCCAGCTAGACGGCCTCCTTGATTGAGATCATCTTCTGTAACCGTTTCAATGGAGTTCCAAGCCTCATCAGCACGATCTTGAAATGCATTTTCAAATGCCATTTCATTCAAAAAAGGCTGTAAATTATGCGTATTGTGATCAACGAGATAAACAGCGGGGCTATTATCAAACTTTACAACTGAATAATCTTCTTTATTTTCAACATTCCCGCCTGCCTGTGAGCCAGGAACGGAAATTTCACGCCTCGTATCTTGATATCCTTGGCGAAAAACGAGATTTTCGAGTGTTTGCTGATTTGGAATATACGAATACTCAGCTCCATCAAACGCATAGAGCTTATCTCCTGCTTTTACGATTTCTTTCGTTCCAGAGGGATTTGAAGGAGGGGAAACAACCGAAGGTGGAGCTGGAGGAGCAGAAGAACCACCAGGAGATGTTCGAGTCCATCCTTGGCTTTCCCAATAAGAAACATCCGTTTGTGGGACGTTTTTCGAAACGCCAGTTGGATGATAAAGCACGATATCTGCCATAATAGAGTAGAGAAAAGGTCGATTTTTTCGTTATTTTCGCTCTTTTCATTATATCATGAAGAATTAGAGATTTTTTCTGATTTTATGGGTTATCCACTTGACAAGTTATTCTTTTTGTGCTACTATTCTTTTATGAAACATTTCAAGAAATATTTCCTTGTCATCCTTCTAGCCATCCTTCTAGGATCAACAGTACATGCTTTTTCCTTGGCAGAACGCCTTGAAGGGAAAATTCTTCTTCAGGTACAAGAACATGGAGAAGCATGGTATGTCCATGAAGGAAAGCGCTATTACATGAAAGACGGAGCTACCGCATATGAGATGATGCGCTTTTTCAGCCTCGGAATCACCAACGAGAATCTTGAACAGATTCCTGTAGGAGAAATTGAAGTTTCAGAGACAAAGACGCAAGAACCTCAAACCATCTTTATTGAAAAAGAATGTCCAGTCATTTCAACCATTGAATACCAGAACAAGATTTCAGAACTTGAAGGTAGAGTCGAGACTCTTCAGAATCTCCTCAAATCTGAACAAACGAATGCTCCAATCTGCGCTGTAGAACCAGACACCTCTCTAGAGTCAGAACCTATAGAGATAGAAGAAGTGAACGAAGAGATGACGAAAGAAGACGCTTTGATGGCAGAAGAATTGGCGAATTCAGCGCCAGTGATAAGAACTTCTTATTTCAATGTATGGCGTACTGGGATGCCCACACCCATTGAACCTGATGTTTTCATGGAATTAGGATCTTCATTTGATGTAACGATCCCTCGTGGGAAGGAGATAGCTTTTGCTTTCCATGTCGAAATACCAAGAAGCCTATATAATCAATGGAGAAGTTCCGACATCGTTTGTACATATACGCCAAGTGATTGGAGTTGGGAAGAATACGCTGATAGACACGTGGAAATAGCTCTTTTCATGAATGACCCCGGAACCTATTCTATCTCTTCACACTGTAAAAATAAG
>Ga0307432_1001144_pt1 | contig 16898 bp, 16 predicted proteins | sample SalMarWE160150MG_FD_202158 | JGI IMG/M metagenome (GOLD analysis project Ga0307432, IMG submission 202158) | Salt marsh sediment microbial communities from the Plum Island Ecosystem LTER, Massachusetts, United States - WE1603-150 | ecosystem: Environmental > Aquatic > Marine > Intertidal zone >...
AAACAACTGAGATACAGGTGCAGGGTATAAAATTACCGACAACACTCAACGTTTACGATATACTCGGAAGAATCGCGGAAGAAAAAACCATCCACAACTCATCCCCATTAACAATCGGCACCGACTTAAAAACCGGGATTTATTTTGTAAGTGTAAAAGGTTTTAAACCGGTAAAGATATTGAAAATTGAATAGGAATGTTTTTAGTTTGTTGAGTTCGTAGAGTTCATTGGGTTCGTTGGGTTGGGTAAAACAGTGTAGATCCGTGGCTAATTATTTGGGGTTTCTGGTTGGGAAAAAGCAAATATAAATCTTGTGTTAATCTTGTGTAATCTGTGGCTATTCTTTAGGATTTTGGATTTAGGGATTGAGATTTAGTAAAAAAAACAAAAATTTTTCTTTATTCATGCTATTTGTGATATTTGTATGATTTGTTGTTAAAATCAGCTCTTAGCTTTTGGCTTTTAGCTATTAGCAAAAAAATGCGGAACTTTGTCTCTTTATGTTAAATTTTAGGCTTTGGTTATGGGTGTAAGCGAAAAGCGAAATGCGAACAGCCAATGGCGGATTTCTTATTCCTTAAATCCCATTACATAAAAATAACCGTCTACAAAATATTCAATATTTTTAAAACCTGCCTTGTCAAACATTTCTATAAAAATATCCTTTTCCGGTAATCGGTGATTGGCGACCTGATCGCCCACATCTTTATGCAACTGATTAATTTCTTCGGGAGTCATGGAATGACCTATGATTAACCTTCCCCCTTTCCTTAATACCCTGTAACATTCCGAAATGGTTTTTTCTTTATACGTAAAATGAGGAAAAGAATTAAAAATTATAACCGCATCAAATTTATCCTTATCGAAAGGAATATTCTCCCCTTCTCCCCTTATCGCAAACGCATCAGGATAAGTTTCCTTCAAGCCTTTAATCATCGCAAAAGCCTTATCGATATAAACAACTTTTGAACCGGGAATATTTTTATTTAAATAATCTCGTAATACTCCTTTGCCGCAAGCCAAATCCAAAATCAAATCGGAATTTTTACCGATTAACTCTTTAACAAATATTCCGGCAACTATCTTCGATTCCGCTGAGACTTCCCAGTTCTCCGCCCACTTTTCAAAACAATCAACTTCCATTTCTACCTCTTGAAACCATTGAAATTATAAAAATCAGCGAAGAAATTATTATTATTGTAGCTCCCGCGGGAACCGAAAATACATAAGAAAAGAAAAGTCCCAAAAGGCACGCGACAATACCAAAAAGAATCGAAAGCAGATACATCTTAGAAAGGCTATGAGTTAAAATTCTCGCTGCTGAAGGAGGATTTATCAAAAGACTGAAAATCAATATTCCCCCGACTGTATTCAAATTAAGACAAATTACAAATCCGGAAAGGAATAGCAGACTAAAAAAAATGAATTTCTCGGGTATCCCGCACGAAGCCGCGACTTCTCTGTTATAAAATACCGCTTTTATTTCTTTTCCGAAAAAAAGCAGGAAAAGAATCACAAGAAAAGTTATCCCGGCATTCAAATATATATTTATTCTTGAAAGAGTAAGAATACTTCCCCATATAAGATTAAAAGCTTCTGTTTTCGGTCCTTTTATTAAACCGAGTCCAAGAAAAGCGACTCCCAGAACAAGAGAAAAAATAATACCTATAATTACGTTTGCCTCGAGACCAGATTTTTCCGCGATGGGTCCAATTAAAATTGAAGCTAAAAGAGAAAATACAATCGCCATCATAATAGGATTTACTCCAAAAAGAAGTCCGATTACGGATCCGGCAAAAGCGGCATGCGATATAGCCACTCCCACAAAAGGAATCCGCAAGAGAACCACCCATACACCCACAATGCCGAGACCAATACCCGCTAAAATAGAACCCATTAAAGCGTTTTGAAAATAATTAAAACTTAAAATTTCCCACATATTTCTTCAAATTTTCCTCATCGACATCATAAAGCCGGGATAAATCCTTTGAATTAAAATCATCCGGAGAAAAATCACTGAATACTTTTCCATTCTTAAGAGCTACAACTCTATTAATACCTTCCGGTAAATACCTTAGAAGATGGGTCACGAAAACAACCGTCAATTTATGTCTTTTGTAAATACGAGTAATTAGATTATTAATCTCCATCTGCGAAGCAGGATCTAAATTCATTAAAATCTCATCCAGAAGAAGAATCTCGACATCTCTTGCCAGTTCTCGCGCGATCGACACCTTTCTCTGCTCTCCTCCTGAAAGAAAACCGGCAGGTCTATTCTCCAAATCTTTGATTCCAACTTCATCCATAGCATTGCAAACAGATTCAAAATCTTTTTTATTAAGATTTCTAAAAAGTCCTTTTACACCTATCCTACCCACAGAAACAACATCCTTAACTGAAAGCGGCACATTCCTGGTTATAAACTCATTTTGAAAAATAAAACCAATTCTTCTTCTTACTGCCAGCCCATTTCTAACCGGGTCGAGGTCGAATACTCCGATTTTCCCGCTATTAGGAATAAGAAGTCCGTTTATTATTTTAAGCAAACTTGTCTTTCCCGCTCCGTTTGGACCTATTATAGCAACGAAATCCTGTTTTTTTATATCGAGAGAAACTTCAGATAAAACTTCCTTTCCACTAAAAGATAAACTAACTTTTTGTATCTTTATCACTTAAAGTTTCCAGTAAGAGATCTATATTATTTAAAAGAGTTGCCTTATATCCCTGTTCTTCCGGAAAATTCGAAAAAATTATATAATCACTTTTTAATTCATCCGCTATCGTGCTACCAACTTTTTTCCCGCTTTGAAGATTATCTACAACCAGCTGAACGTTTTCCTCCTTTCCGACTTTCACTACCTCCGATATTTCTTTTAAAGAAATATCATCTCCCGGAGAAAAAACGCAAATCACTTCCAATCCAAGAAACTCAAGGAAGTCCTTCTGATGCTCATTACATATAACTTTAGTTCCTTTGATCAATTCTTTTTTCTGCGCGATTATAAAGATAAGAGAATCTATACTCATTTTAAACTTTTCGTACTTTTTATCGATTTCATGGATACTGATACTATCAGAACTATATTCCTTTTTCAAAACATTGCAAATCTCTAACGCGCCTTTTAGATATACGTCGGGAATCATCCAACTACCATCGGTCTTCAAATCCACTATATCGATATCGAGCTTCAATTCTTCCACTTTCGTAAACCATGATTCGTAACCGTGGTATATAATTAAATCAGATAAAAAAATCAAATTTGCTTCGGCCGGGGAAAGATCAAAATGCCCGGGGCACATACCGCCGGGCACAATGTTAACCACTTTAGCGTTATTGGGGGCAATAGCCTCTACAACAGAAGAAATATCGCTCGTCGAGGTAACTATCCCAAAACTAAAAACCAGATAAAGAAAAATCATTTTCTAAGAGATACCCCAAGTTTAAAAGTCCTACCCGGCATATAGTAAAGTCCATTAGCGTTAGGCACTTCCACATATCGAGTATAATTTTCATCGAGTATATTATCCACACCCAAAGACAAAGAAATATAGTCTTTAGGTCTTACATTTAAACGAAAATCAAAAACATAATAGGAAGGAATTTCCTCCGAGTAATTGTCAGCCGCGTAATAATCCGTCAAATATCTTCCGCTCAAACGCCCTTCCAAAATATCCCTTTCTAAAGTAATACTACCACTGAATTTCTGCCCGGGAACGCCTTGCGTTCTCTCGTCTCTATCGATATAGTAATAAAAGACCTTTAATTTTACCCAATCCAGAGGATACACGCCAAGTGAAGTTTCGAGGCCTTTTTCAACCAATGTGTCGACATTTTCAAATTGTCCGCTTACGTTAGAAAATCTGATAAAATTATTTGTATTCATACGATAAACAGCGATATCCAGGTCCGATATATCGGATAATTTCTGCCTTAAACCGATCTCGTAACTCATAAGCTCTTCAGACGCAAGATCTGGATTTGAAACAGGGAAAAGATATAAATCATTAAAAGAAGGAAGTCTAAAACCTTTACCTATTCTACCCCTTATTCTCGTATCATTGTATTTAATGACAATTCCTCCGTCGTACGAAAAAACCCCTTCTGAATCTCTTACGTAAGTATATCTCATACCTCCGGAAAGATTGACAAACGGAGTTTCTTGTTCCATATGAATAAATCCTTCATAAACTTTTCTATCCCATTCTTCGTCTCCGTTAGAAATCCAATTACCATACTGCTTATAAAATTCAACTCCGCCTTGAGTTTTATTTCCTTTCAAAAACGCTAGTATAGCCGAGGAATTTAATCCATCCGTTTTATCCCTCGACTCCCATCCATCAGAAAATTGATGGTAACCATAAGTCCTGTAGATTTTCGTTTGAAAATCTATTTTATCCATTTCCCCGTGTACAGAAATATCAAAAGCTCCTCTTTCATAGTTTTGATAACCATCGGGAACAGAAGTATCCCCTACAGCAGCCGGATCTTCTTTATAAGTATCCACGTATTTAGCATAATTATCTACTTTCCAATTCTCATTAATATTGTATATCAGATTACCCTGATAGGCTTCAGTATTAGAAGCCGAGTTTTCCTGGTAACCATCGGACGAATTCTTTTGGACTGTACCCAAAAAATCCAATTTTGAAAAAGATTCTTCAATTGAACCCGTTATATTTCTGGTATCAAAACTTCCGTAATCGTATGCTAAATCTATCTTACTCTCGCCGGAAGGCTGCCTGGTTAAAATGTTGACAACTCCACCCATGGCTCCTGAACCATATAAAGAAGAAAGAGGACCTTTAACGACCTCTATTCTTTTTACATTATGGAGAGGAAAGGTATGAGAAACCGCGCATCCATATATAGCCATTTTTTCAGGTCTTCCATCCACAAGAAAGCCCAGTTTCCTCCCGTTATTACCTATACCTCTTATTACTACATCAGCTCTTCCGAAATTTCCCGTTTTCATAACCTCTACACCGGAAACTCCTGAAAGTAAATCGGGAGCTATATACGAATTCACAAATTTTATATCTTTTTCGGTAATTACGGAAACAGATGATGAGATATCAGAAACTTCATCTTCGTACCTGCTAGCGGTAACTACCACACCTTCGGAAAAATACATCCGAGTTCCCATAGTATCCATAACAAATTCCGAAGAATCCGCAAACGATAAAACACAAATCATAAATAAAATCATTAATACTCCCTTTATTCAGTGTTACTTCTTAGAAAAAGGTAACACTTAACCCATTTTTGTCAAGAGGGGCATCTTTTGTACCATAAAGGCACAAAAGAAGTCACGTGTCACTAGTCATTAGTCACAAGTCAAAACAAAACCAACCCACAACACCAAGAGTAGCAACAAATAGCACGAATAAAAAAATAATTGATTTCTTTTTTTCTATACCCTAAATACTATACCCTTTTAACACTTACTTCTCTCTACTTACTATTATCTAAAACCTAATATACTAATCACTACTTACACTTGTTTCGCTATAATAAATCTCCGATTCACTTATTTCGGTCTCTTTCCCCTCAATCGTAAAAGAATCATCAAGCCTTATGTCTTCTGAAGAACTGCCAATCATAATTCTAACCTCTCCCGGTTCCACAACCTTTTTCATTTTTTTGTTGTAAAATCCGAGAAGATTTACGGGCATTTTCATATTAACTTTTACTTGTTCCCTATCTTCTAAATATATTCTTTTAAAACCTACCAATTTTTTAACCGGAGGAGCTATGCTGGCAACAACATCCTTAATATATAACTGAATAACTTCACTTCCGGCAATCTTTCCGGTATTCTTGATAGAAAAGCTTATTTCCAAAGAATCATTCGCTTTTACTTTTTTGTTTTTTATCTTTAATTTCGAATATTTAAATTCGGTATAACTTAATCCGTGTCCAAACGGGTATAAAGGAGTAACAGGTAAATCAAAATATCGGGCGGTATGCTGGTTTAATTCATCAGAAGCTGGTCTTCCGGTATTTTTATGATAATAAAAACAGGGAATCTGACCCACACTACGAGGTATAGTCACCGCAAGCTTACCTCCGGGATTATAATCGCCAAACAAAACATCGGCAATAGCGTTACCCGATTGAATGCCCAAAAACCAGGCTTCCAGAATAGCTGGAACGTTTTCAGCAAGCCACGGAATTGCAAGAGGTCTTCCATTCATCAGGACAACCACCACTTTGGTGCCTGTACCCACAATTTTCTCTGCGAGTTCCTTCTGAACTCCGGGAAGATCGATTTCAGAACAGCTTCTAGCCTCTCCGCTCATATCATCAGATTCTCCTAAAACAAGAACAACCATATCCGCTTCGGCAGCAACAGAGACAGCTTCTTTAAATCCGCTTCTATCATTTCCCTTAATATCACAACCTTTTGAATAAATTACTTTTGTATTTCGTGATACCGCATTCTTTATCCCTTCCAATACTGTTACAACATCCTTCTCTTCTCCAAAAGCTTTCCATGAACCGAGAGGCGCACGCGTATCATCCGCAAGGGAACCTATAACCGCTACTGTTCCCAAATCTTTCTTTAAAGGTAGAACTCCGTCTTTGTTTTTCAACAAAACAATAGATTTTCTAGCCATTTCTTTTGCTGCTTTGATATGTTCATCTTTTAAAATTTCTTCTTTCTCGACCTCGACCTTACAATATTTAAAGGGGTCATCAAAAAGTCCCAGTTTATATTTAGCCTCCAGTATTCTTCTGACCGCTTTATCTACCAATTTTTCCGATATATCGCCTTTTTTAACAGACTTTAAAATTTCTTCTCCAAAAATTCCACTCGTCATATCCATATCTATACCCGCGGATAAAGCCTTTTTCCCCGCATCCACTCTATCTTTTGCTACACCATGATTTAAAAGCTCCGCGATCGAGTTCCAATCACTCACAACAAAACCCTCAAAACCCCATTTCTCTCTTAATACATCGGTTAACAATTCCTTATCACAAGCCATAGGCTCTCCGTTAATGTCATTAAATCCATTCATAAGAGAACCCGCGCCGGCTTTCACTGCGGCAAGAAAAGGAGGTAAATATACTTCATTAAGAGTCCGCTTCGAGACCTCCGCGCTATTATAATCCCTTCCACCCAAAGGTGCACCATAAGCGACATAATGTTTGGGACAAGCAAGAATTGTATTCTCAAAACTTAAACCATCTCCCTGATAACCTTCAACCTGAGCTTTTGCCATAACGGCACCCAGATAAGGGTCTTCTCCAGCACCTTCAACTATCCTTCCCCATCTTGGATCGAGCGCGATATCGACCATGGGAGCGAAAGTCCAGTGTATTCCGGAAGCCGCGGCTTCGACTGCCGCAATTCTCGTTGTCTTCTCGACAGCCTTCGGTTCAAAACTGCAGGCAGAAGCAAGTGGTACCGGAAAAATAGTTTTCAACCCGTGAACAACATCCAATCCGAAAATTAAAGGTATCCCGAGACGTGACTCCTCTACAGCTATTTTCTGGAGCCCACCAAGAAAATCGGCTCCCAGGACATGTAAGAAAGAACCAACCTTACCCTTTTTTACCAATTCTTTATTTTTATCATCTATCCCTGTGTTAAAACCCATACTGCCACCACCCGCGTATTGAGCCAGCTGACCTACTTTTTCTTCCAGCGTCATTTTTTCTATTAAAGAATCTATAAACTCATCCATTGGAGGTTTAAGTAAACTCAAGTCCTGCTCTGATTCCGCCTGCAATAATAAAGGGATAATTAAAACTAAGACAAATAACGATTTCAATTTATTCATTCCGCAAACTCCTTTTCTTTTCATTATAATAATCTTCAATTTTTTAATCTATTATAGTGAAATTCAAGGATAATTCAAGTAGAAAAAACCACATACAACAACCTCCACCAGGCTTACGTCTAACCGCTGACAGCGGAGACCGTGCCAAAACCCCTCCTCTACGTCGCATAGTATTTTTCTTACAAAAAACGATTAAAAGCCTTGCAATTTCTATATAGAAGTTTATTTTAAGTTAAAAAACGGAGGTAATATAGGCAGATATATAAAAGGTAAATCGAAGCATCAATTAGAGTTATTTCCTGCCAGATTAGATTAATGGATAGAAAAAAATCATCCTGCGAGGGTAATAGATAAGTTTGTAGATAATACGGATATGGATTCATTAGGATTAAAAGAGAAAAATGATGATACCGGACGTCCAAAGTAAAGCAGATATTGAAAGAAGCAGAAATTATCGACAATAAATGAGGATTAGATATACGGAGAAGATAGCAGTGGAGGAAAAGTAACTCCGGATAAATATGGAGAAATTAGAGGGATCACTTAAGGAAGCGAAGAGGGAAGTTGAAAAGAGATTAGAAAAGAAAGAAAATACCGATAAAAAACTAAAATCAAAAATAGAGAAATTAAAAGAAGACATAAGTACATACAAAGATTTACTTGAAGAGAAAAGGGATAAGAAAAACAGGGTAAATTTAACCGACCCTGAATAAAAAAGGAAACGGATAGAAAAAATCACTATGACCAAAAATACTTATAAAAGAATTTCATTAAAATGCAATTTAGCTTTTGGCACAGCCTCGGCTTGCCTCTTTTTTACTAAGACTTAGAACTTCGTACCCAAAAATTTACATGCAAAATATGTAGTTATTAACGGATAAATCAATCAACCGATTCAAAGAATAAATTTAATAAACACGTAGTACTTGTAATTTATATTTCATTATACGCAAGAGTTAAATTATACACTTAACGCCAAAACTTTTTCTTCTATTTCTGTATACTCTTTTTCGAGAGCATTTATAAGTTCTCCCACTGAAATGATTTTATCTACTTTATACGCATTTTCCCCCGCAAAGACAAATCCGTTTTCAAGGTCTCCTTTTTTGGCATTGGTAAGAGCTCGGGCAATACAGTACGAAACTTCTTTAAAATTACATGTTTTCAGACATTGCCAGGGACAATTAAAAGGTTTTTTCATTCCATTTGCTACATCATCGAGGAATTGATTGCGGATTGCTCTTCCCGGTAAGCCTACAGGACTGTCAATTATAATGATATCTTCTTTTTTACAGTTAATGTAAGCTTCTTTAAACTTAATATCCGCATCACATTCATATGTGGCAACAAATCTGGTAGCCATCTGGACTCCCTTTGCCCCCAATTCAAAACTCCGGTAAATATCCGCACCGGTAAAAATCCCACCTGCTGCTATCACCGGGATTTCCTTTCCGGATTTCATTTCATAAGGTTCTACCGCGGATATAACCTCCGGGAGTATTTTTTCCAGCGTATAACCAGAATCGTGTATCTGTTCCTTCTTAAAACCGAGATGTCCACCCGCGAGAGGTCCTTCCACAATAAACGCGTCGGGGTAATTACCAGTTTTTTCCCAATACCTTAGAATTATACTCGCCGCCCGGTCTGAAGAAACTACGGGCACAAAAGCTGTCGAGGTTTCCCGCATTCTCTCCGGAGATATTATTTTAGGTACCTTTATAGGGAGCCCCGCGCTTAAGACAACTATATCGACCTCTTCTTCTACCGATATTTTCAGCAATTCATTAAAATCTGTGAGCGCCAACATTATATTGACACCAAAAATCCCATCTGTCTTCCCTGCTGCATCTACAATTTCATTTTTCAAAGCTCTTTTATTTGCTTCACGAAAGTTACTCGCAAAATCAGGTTCATCACAACCTATAACAGCTGTCGCAATAATTCCGATACCTCCAACATTACCCACGGCAGAAGCCAAACCAGACATAGAAACACCCACACCCATACCACCTTGAATTATTGGTATTTTCGGTTTCAAATTTCCTATTACTAATTTAGGAAGTTTTTTGAAGTTCATCAATCCTCCTCTGAATAATTTATAATGCTAAGATAAAAAAAACCGATTATTCCCATTTTATCCTCATTAATAAATCTACAATTACAAACTCTACGTTAGAATTTGAGGATATTTCTTACGATTTCTTCATATTTTCTCTATTGATACAGGATATTCAGGTTTGCAATACCTTAAGTTTTTCCGTTAATATTCTCAAGGACTTTCGCCTTAAATACGGCAATCCATTTTTACCAATACATTTCTATAATAAGTTTTTATTGAGCCATTGTCAAGTAACGATAGATACAAACAAATGACTATATTTCATAAATGCTGCGTATTAGCAGAGTTCCTCCATTCCATAAAGTAAGTTAACATAAACTTTCAACAACACCAAAAACCTAAATATCCAACGCCTCCTCATTGACCCATAGACCATGAATATTACAGTAGGAAGAAGCGTAAATAGTACCCGATTTTTCAGTTTTAAAGGACAAGATCACATCCGGTTCCGCATAAACAGTACTCGTATCGGGGCCCTCGACAGAAGCTCCGTGCGCTACAAAATCCGCTTTTCCAACCATATACGGGAATTTACTTCCTTCGGGTTGAAAATATACTTCAATCCATACAATATGATGCTCGGTTTTGTTAGGATGGGGAATTTCTTTACCAACCGAAACTTTAACTTTAACCTTTTCGCCCTTTTCTAAAATTTCTATAACCGGCACATGCTTTTCCGATTTCCAATCTGCTCTTTGCAACAACTCATCAAATTTTTTCATATTTGCCTCCTACAGCTATTTATTTAACTCCTATTTATTTAACTCCATTTTTGTAATCATTGTAAACTTACAATCATTTCAAATCATTATATGTAATATACGTTTTTTGTCAAGATGTAGTTTTTCCCTAACCCAAAAAAAACCACAGATTTCACCCTGGTACAGTCATTCCCTGTTAAATATCGCTTCGCATTTCACAGGGTAAACTTCCTCACCCCGATATGGTCATTCCCTGTTAAATATCGCTTCGCATTTCACAGGGTAAACTTCCTTACCCCGATATGGTCATTCTTCCCTACGGGGCAAGTGGGGCAAGCGGGGCAAACGGGGCAAGCAGATTAACACAAGAATAAAAATATCAGTGTAAATCCGTGTTCATCCGTGGCTAATACGAGGGTTGTGGGTTGGGTTTTAAACTTAACAAACATAAAATCCTGTTAATCCTGTTTAATCTGCGTCCAATTATTTGGTTGTGGTGGTGCTCCTTACCATCTTGACATATATCATCAAGTCGGTATGATAAATTTAGAAAATTGGAAATTAATAAGAGAATTATTCCAGAAATAAAACAAGTTTATTCAAAATTCAAAAAAGAAATTGAACACAGGCTGAATTCATTCAAAAAGATCGGCGAAAACGCAAACGCGGAAGAATTATTTACGGAATTAGCATTCTGCATTCTAACTCCACAATCAAAAGCAAAACTATGCGGGGAAACTATCTTATCAATGCAAAAAAAGAATATTCTTCTTCAGGGAACAAAAAATGAAATAAAAGAAAAACTGCAAAAAGTCAGATTCAAAAATAAAAAGACAGAATATCTTTTTGAAGCCAGAAATAAATTTTTTGGGGATAATAATTCAATCTATGAAAATATAAAAAAATCAAAATCTCCCTTAGAATTAAGAGAATATCTTGTAAAAAACGTAAAGGGAATCGGATGGAAAGAAGCAAGCCATTTCTTAAGGAATATAGGGCTTGGCGCGGACATTGCTATACTTGATAGACACATTTTGAGAAACATAATAGAACTCGGAATCTTAGAAGAATACCCCAAAAATCTTTCAGAAAAAAAATATAGAGAGATAGAAGAAAAAATGAAAAAACTATCAAAAAATTTAGAGATACCAATGGATACTCTCGACCATGTTTTCTGGGCAAAGGAAACGGGTGAGGTATTCAAATAATATTTGATCTTTCGCCTAAGAAAAGTCCAAAGAAAAACAAATAAAAATCAGTTGACAAAATAGTAAAAGCCTAATAACTTAAATAAAAATTATGCGAACACAATCCTTAGACACAAATGCTGAAACGGAAAAAATACTTATTTCTTTGCTCCAAAAAGAAAGTCGGGCAGAAAAGTTCTCTCATATTCGCTCTCTTTCGGAAACAGCAATTAGATTATCAAAACGCGCAATTAAAAGAGCCAATAAAAACTTAAATGAAAAGCAAATAAATTTACTGTTTATAGAATACAATTACGGCAAAGATTTAGCCGGAAAAGTTCAAAAATATTTAGATAGAACACAAAAATGACTTCCCCTGATATATTGATTGCGTTAAAATCAGTAATCACAGCTTTTAATGAACTAGCTATTCCATACTATATCGGCGGTTCTCTGGCAAGTTCGGTATACGGTATGCCCCGGACTACGCTTGATGCGGATATAGTAGCCAATATAAGCTTAAATCACATTACAGCTTTAAAAAGTAAACTTAAAAAAGAATATTATATAGACGAAAACATGATAAAAAATGCAATTAAAAGCAGCTCTTCTTTTAATTTAATACACCTTGAAACTGCGATAAAAATAGATGTATTTGTTTACAAAGATAACCCATATCAGCAAAATGCTATTGAGCGTAGAGTGGAAGACACATTGATTGAAAACGATCAGAACAGCAAATTTTACTTTGCCTCACCTGAAGATATTATTATCAACAAATTAAAGTGGTACCAAATAGGAAATAGAGTTTCTGAAAGACAATGGCTGGATGTTATTGGAGTAATTAAAATCCAGGGAAATACACTCGATAAAGAATACCTTAAAAAATGGGCTATAAAATTGGAACTTATTGAACTGCTGGAAAAAGCTTTTATTGATGCAGAAGTCAAACTTTAATAATCTTCTGTAATAATAAGGAGGCATAAATGGGCGAATCCTTAGAAACTCTTGAGCATATTATGAAGCAAATTTATACCGCACAAAAGAACGAAATAACCGAATACCATATATACTCTAATATAGCAAAATCAGTAAAAGACAAAAAAAACAGAAAAACCCTGCTTGATATAGCAAACGAAGAACTCAGGCATTGTAATTTCTGGAAGACCATTACCAAGAAAGATATAAAACCAAATCGCTGGAATATTTTTGAGTTCACTTTAATCGCGAAATTTTTAGGGTACACCTTCGCGATAAAATTAATGGAAAAAGGAGAGGAGCAGGCTCAGGTTAATTACTCGGAAATCGCGGAATATGTCCCGGAAGCCGAACAAATCGCCGAGGATGAAGGAAGACATGAAAATGAGTTGATTGATTTACTCGATGAAGAAAAACTCAATTATGTAGGTTCGATTGTTCTGGGGCTAAACGATGCGCTTGTAGAATTAACAGGTACTCTTGCAGGTTTGACCTTTGCCCTCCAAAATACAAGACTCATAGCAGCAGTAGGAATTATAACAGGGATTGCCGCTTCTCTTTCTATGGGCGCTTCCGAATATCTCTCGACAAAAGCAGAAGGAGATACCGAAACAGCACTTAAATCTTCACTGTACACAGGAACTGCTTATATTGTTACGGTTTTACTGCTGGTTTTGCCTTATTTCATATTCGAAAATTATCTTTTATGCCTTATTATAACCCTCAGTGTAGGAGTCTTCATTATATTCTTCTTTAACTACTACGTCTCAATCGCAAAGGACTTACCTTTCAGAAAACGTTTTCTTGAGATGACATTTTTAAGTCTTGGGGTCGCCGCTCTTTCTTTTGGAATAGGGGTTATCATAAGAGTAACTCTAGGGGTTGATATCTGAGGAACAATAGGACGCAGATAAACGCAGATTTTCAGGATTTTTTTGCTGTTTAAAAACCAACCCACAACCCAAATATTTAGACAGGATAAAAACAGGATTTTATTATTTGTTTTTCCTATTCAACAATTCAACTATTTGACTATTTAACTTAGATCCAAAGAATCTACGCAACGGAACAACAAATCACACAAATAGCACGAATTTAGTTTTTTTTACTAATTCACCAATCAATTAATTTACTAATATACTAAATTTTATCGGTTCAACGATAAAATTTATCGTTTCCATTGACTTTAATTCAAGACACATTACTATAAACTTAAACACATAATAAATACGGGGGGACGAAATGATAAAAAAGATTTCTGGGATTATTATTTTATTAATAGCTTTAAATTTAGCCGCGCATGAAGGTATGGGCTTGGGAATTGCCGTCGGAGACCCTACCGGAATCACAGCAAAGTACTGGACGAGCCACAACACCGCAGTCTGCGGTGCAGTAGGCTGGTCCTTCCGGGGAGAAGGTTACCTTCATATAAACGGGGATTTCATCTACCATAATTCCAAATTGTTTCCCGTAGAAAAAGGAGAACTCCCATTGTATTTCGGATTGGGAGGAAGACTTGCTTTTAAGGATGAAACGGAAATCGGCGTTCGTATACCGGTCGGAATTGTGTATCTTTTTCCTGACGCGCCTTTTGACGCATTCTTTGAACTCTCTCCTTACCTTAACCTTTATCCAAGAACAGATATGTTTTTATCGGCCAGTTTTGGGGGAAGATTCTTCTTCGAACTATAAAAATAATTTAAAGTGAAAAACAACTCCCGGTTTTTTCTTTTTTACATAGACCTTTAGTTTCGTACTCAGAACAGCGATAACATATTTCATTGGGCAATTTATTTTCTTCGAAATAAAGTTTTATGTTACCAAGAGTAGTTTCGGCTATATTAGTCAGGGCTTCTTTTGTAAAAAAACCCTGATGAGAAGTTATAAGTACGTTTGGAAATATAAGCAACCTGGCTAACACATCATCACTGATAATAGTACTTGAATAATCTTCAAAAAAATAGTCTGATTCTTCTTCATAAACATCAAGACCCGCGCTCCCTATTTTACCCTTTTTTAGAGCCGCTATCAAATCAACAGTATTTATAAGTTTTCCTCTACCTGTATTTATTACCATAACACCGTCTTTCATTTTCTTAATACTTGATTTATCAATTATATGCATTGTCTCCGTCGTAAGGGGACAATGTAATGATATAATGTCCGATTGTTTATACAGCGTATCTAAATCCACATACGAAAAACCATATTTTTTCTCATTCTTCTTATTCGGAAATTTATCATAAGCAAGTACTTTCATATCAAAACCTTTTAGAATTTTAGCAACGAGAACACCTATCTTACCCGTTCCAATTATTCCGGCGGTTTTTCCTGCCATATCAAAGCCCAGAAGACCATTGATATTAAAATTGCTATCACGAGTCCTATAATACGCTTTATGAATTTTTCTGTTCAAGGATAATATTAGAGCGACTGCATGCTCGGCAACCGCACCCGGAGAATAATCGGGAACCCTGACTACATGAATTCTTCCAAAAACTGCCCCAAGATCGATGTTATTATAACCCGCCGAACGTAGAGCTATAAGAGTTATTCCATTATCATACAACTCATCCGCTATCTTTTTATCAATATTGTCATTAACGAAAATACAAATAGCGCCATAGCCTTTGGTAATAACAACATTGTCTTTCGAAAGACGACTTTGAAAATACTTGATATCAAAGCGAAATTTCTTGTTTGCCTCATTAAAAAAATCTATGTCGTATGGTTTCGCGTCGAAAAAAGCTATTTTTAACTTTTTCATCCAATCCTCTTTTTATATCTTCTTCGATTTTATTAAATCTTTCAATTTTTTGAGATTAACTTCCCTTTCATACATAGGCTTTTTATTATTCTTATAAGCTATTAGTTTTTTCTCAAACGGCATAGCGGATTTATTTATATAAAACACACCAAGAGGAAGTTTATCCGTCTCTGTTGCCCTCTTAAACGCTTCATCTCGATTAGTCGGGTCATAATCTTTTCCTAAATAATAAGTATGCTCTTTAAACCATTTTCTATCATTTAACTTATTAAATGAAACACACGGATGAAGCAAATCAACCAGCGCGTATCCTTTATGTTTTATTGCCTTTTTTATTATTTCTTTAGTCTCTTTCACATCATCCGAATAAGCACGTGATACAAAAGACGCGCCTAGACCAATCGCGACAGCCAGAGGATTAAAAGGTTTAAGTATAACTCCGTTTACCTGAACCGGGGTATTAAAACCTTTCGCACTTGTAGGAGATGCCTGTCCTTTGGTTAGCCCATATACCATATTGTTATGAACAATGTTTGTAATATCCGGATTCCTTCTAATTGTGTGAATGAAATGATTACCACCCTCACCATACATATCACCATCTCCGCCTTCCGCGATTACGACTAAGTTCCTATTCACCGCTTTTATTGCGGTTGCGGGAGGAAGAGCCCTTCCGTGCAAACCGTTGAATACATTTCCTTTTAAATAATGCGGTGTTTTTGCCGCCTGACCTATTCCGGAAACCATAACCAGTTTCCCGGGCGCTATGTTGAGTTCGGAAAGAGTCTCTTTTAATACTTTAAGGATGCTGAAATTTCCGCAGCCCGGACACCATGCTATATCTATTTTACCCATATCATATATTTTAGTGTCCATTATTTGCCCTCCTGTTTCATAATTGCTTTAAGTTCTTTCACGATTTCCTCTACACTAAAAGGTAAACCGTTATATTTCAATATCGAATTATCCGTCTGTATACCTGTTTCCATTTTAATCAATTTAGCAAATTGGCCGGTAGCATTATTCTCGATCACAACTGTCTTTTTTGCCTTTATAAGATACTTTTTAGTATCGGGATGTAAGGGATAAACTTGCTTATAATATAAAAAGGCTGTTTTGCTATCCTCGAGCCTTTCCAAGGCTTCCTTTATACCGTAATAAGTAGAACCCCAACCTATAACCAGCATTTTATAATTTTTATTTCCAATAAGCTCCGGAGGTTCTATTTCTTTCCTAATCAAATCCATTTTCCTGAGTCTCTTATCCACTATCTTAGTTCTAAAATCAAGATCTTCGGTTATATGTCCTTCTTCATCATGTTCATCACTATCAACAACCACAAGACCCCTACCGTAAC
>Ga0307432_1001146_pt1 | contig 16867 bp, 17 predicted proteins | sample SalMarWE160150MG_FD_202158 | JGI IMG/M metagenome (GOLD analysis project Ga0307432, IMG submission 202158) | Salt marsh sediment microbial communities from the Plum Island Ecosystem LTER, Massachusetts, United States - WE1603-150 | ecosystem: Environmental > Aquatic > Marine > Intertidal zone >...
TAATTGCAAAATTGTACTTATTGTAGTATATTTGGTTAATGATTAAGAGAGAATTAGAAAGCAAGCTGCTTGAAATGGCAGGAAAGTTCCCGGTGGTTTCTGTTACCGGTCCCAGACAGTCAGGGAAAACCACCTTGTTAAAGAAATCGTTCCCGGATTACACCTATACATCCCTTGAAGATCCTGATACTAGAATAATTGCAAGTGAAGATCCACGATCTTTCCTGGGCATATCAGATAGAATGGTCATTGATGAGATACAACGTGTGCCGGAGTTATTTTCGTATATACAGACACTTACTGATAAAACAGGTATAAGTGGTCAGTTCATTATATCCGGCTCGCAAAGTTTCCTGTTAAATAAGGATATAGCTCAATCCCTTGCAGGCAGGGTTGCTGTACTGCGCCTGTTGCCTTTTAGTTATTCTGAGCTATTAGAGGGAAGAATCAAATTTGGTTCATATGAAGAACTTATCTATAAGGGATTTTATCCAAGGATATATGATAAGGGAATAAGCCCGTTAGATTTTTTCCCGAGCTACATCCAAACATACATTGAAAGAGATCTTAGATTACTACAAAACATCAGGGATCTGAATCTGTTTGTCAGGTTTATGAAGTTATGTGCAGGGCGCACCGGGCAATTACTAAATATGAATTCTCTGGCTAATGATACCGGGGTAAGTGTAAACACTGTTAAATCATGGATATCTGTTCTGGAAGCCAGTTTTGTAATTTTTTTACTGCAGCCACATCACAAGAATTTCAATAAGCGCCTGGTTAAGATGCCAAAGCTCTATTTCTTTGATACCGGACTGGCTTGCTCATTGCTTGACATTGAGTCAGCATCGCAGCTGGAGACACACTATCTTACCGGAGGCTTATTTGAGAACTTTGTTATTTCAGAATTAATAAAGAACCGGTATCACAGGGGCTTACGTAATAACTGTTATTTCTGGAGAGACCATAGGGGAAATGAGGTAGACTGCCTGATTGAGAAAGCTCAGACCTTGATCCCTGTTGAGGTAAAATCAGCAAGGACTTATACAAAGAAGCTCCTTTCCAACCTGGATTATTGGGCCAAGATTTCCGGTGATAAAACAACAGAAGCATTTCTTATTTATGGTGGAGATAATGAAAGTCAGGTAGGTAAAAACAGGATTATTCCATGGACAAATATCGATAAATTTGTAAGACAGGCGAACAGTTAGATTTAAATTTGTCCATGCCTAAATAGCATTGAGCCAGTATATAATAATCAACAAATCAGCTAATTAACCACACACAAATACACCAATATACTAATATACTAATATACAAATTAACATTATTGCTGACTCAGGGTAGGCGAGCTCAGGGCTGGAGCCAACTCTTAAGCCCCTTAGCTAAGAGAATATACCAAGGCCCTGCTTCGCACATCATAGCCCACAGGGCGAAGGCAAGAGTAAGCGGTGAGAATCGCGAACCGCGCATCGAAGGGTGGTTGCTCTTAAGTGCCAGATTGTTAACATCTGAATTTACTGTCAGACTCCTATTTTATGGCCGGATTTATTCCCCCTTATTATTCAATGCAGATTAATGCGGAAAAATGCAGAAGATTGTAGTTTTATGTAGAAGAATGTCGAAAATTTCCGGACTCGTTATGATTATATTTCCGAAATTTGAATAAGTCTTATGATGGTGGCCACCATCCTTCTCCCAAAAATGAAAGGAGGTGATGTGACAAAGATAATTTTAAAAAGTAAAATGCAGAAATTTCTGCAGGACTTTGAAATGATAAACAAGGCAGTCAAAAATTAAGTATTAACTTAAAGCTTTAATTATGAATTTACTTGAAGAACTTAACAATTTAAATGATAAAGTAATAAATCGCGAGAGGCTCTCACATATAAAAGGTGGCAATGGATGGGTATGGTGTTGCGAAACCTATATTAGAGGTCAACAAAATGCTTCATTTTGTGACCCAACGGGAACAGGGGATTGCCCGCCGGATGATGAGGATTATACTTATACACTTGTTTTATGCACAGAATGTGATGAAGTATAATTATTTTTTATTTATTAGTCTTTGAGCTGGCAGATTATATATATAATCTGCCAGCATAAATCTATGTATACAAAATAGTTATGTATTTTTATGTTTGTTATGAATTCGGTTGATTGTATAAGAAAACTTTAATCAGTGGTTAGGATTACACAATATAGTGCTGTCTTTGTATTAATGTGTGGGATAATTGCCTGTGTAGATTCTTCAAAGATAAGTTTACATAAATTTCCCACAGATTTTCAGACTGTTTCTTTCTCATTATCAGATATTTTCTCAGAACTTGAAATAATACAACTGGATAATATAGAACCTATTACTAAACCCTTAGATATTATCTATAGTGACTCCACTTTTATTATCCCCACATGGACTGGAAAGATCTTTAGGTATTACCGTGACGGTACACTGATTGATGTAGTTGACATGAAAGGTTCAGGTCCGGGTGAATATTCTGGTATAGTCGATCTAATAATACATGATGATAGTATCTATATTAATGTTGGTGCAGCGGGTAAAAAGATATTGGTATTTGATTATGAGTATAATTTCCATCGCGCTATAAACTACCCATATGATATAACATTCGGGAAGCTAATAATGTATCATAATTCATTTTATATGTTTACAAGACCCTTGGGATACATGCCTGAAATCGACTGGGTATCATTTGATTTGTCAGGAAATGTTATAACTGTAAAACCATTCGATGAGTCTGTTAAGCCTCCTATATCATCCTGGATGAGTTCACTAATATTATTTGAGAATAGTGATACATTCTATGTGTACAGAGATATTGCGGATACAATTTTTGCTATAAACGAAGTTTCAAATTATCATCCTGCATTTCTTGTTAACAGGAATTTTAATTCAGGTGCACCTCTGTTGTCAAAAGAAGAACTGGCAAGCAGAGTCCAAAAACAGGCATATCGGAGAAGAATAAGTAATATTATAGGCCTTGGAAAATACTGGCTTGCTATGATTGATCATAACGATAGAGTACCTTTAGTTGAAACGATTTTGTTTGATACAGAGCAGGTGAAAACTTATTTATTATCTTCTGAACAACCAGAATTTGGTACACCGTTCAATTTAGGAATACCGTTTACATGGGTAGGGGCTGGTTTCTTATATTGGAATTTTAAGGTTAGCATTAATGGGGATGAATATATAGCTTGTTTTATAGATGCTTACAAGGTAATTGAGTTTGCCCGTGGTGAAGAATTTATTAATTCTGCTCCTGAACGGCCGGATTTAAAACAAAAATTTCAGGAAATTGCCAATACTTTAACTATTGATGATAATCCGGTATTAATTCTGTTAAAATTGAAATAACTTTTTTTGAAATATCCCTTTTACGGGCGATTGGATTCAATAGACTATGGCCTGTCAGACCCTAGTATGATATCTGCTGCCTATCTCCCTTAACTCTTTGAGTTTTGGCGGACAAATCTTCCAACTTTATTATGAGCCCAATATTTCAGCAATCTGTAGATGAAACAGTGAATACCTGCTTTGCCTGATTGCTCAACTACCGGACTAATTGAATATTAATTCCCGCTTCAATAAATTGTCGGTTCAACCCCGCAGTAATAATTTTGTGGTTATATTTTTTTTTCTAAATTTGGTGTAATATCTGTACTACTGTCAATTATGGATTCTTCATTCAAAACAAAGCAGAATATAGCTGATGAGTATGGAATATGTGTCCGTACACTTAATAGAATCTTCAGAGAAAATGATATTATTGTCAGAAAAGGACACATTTCGCCTAAAGAACAGCAAAGAATATATGAGGTACTTGGCAAACCACCATTGAAAAGAAAATAGATATACTTTTTTATTCCTTTTTCCATAAGTTCTATTCTTAATGTAGATTCATGCAGTTTTATGAACAATTATGCAGTATTATGAAGAAGAATGAAGATTTTTTCAGTTGACTCATATCTTGTATTTGACGAAATTTATAATAGTCAATTGCAATAAGAATACGAATGGGAGCCCGGAAAAGAAACGAAGATAATGTTGTAGCAGTTATTTATGAGGCCGTGAAGTATTACAGGATCCGGGTCAGTATAACAACAATTAGGGATTATCTTCACAGACATCCTTATTACCCAAGCCTTAAAAGTGTTTGTGATGCCTTCACAAAATGGAGTATAGATCATTATCCTTTAGAACTTACGGATGATGAGATAAGGAACCTGGAGATTCCTTATATAGCTCACAGGAATATTGCCGGGGGACAGTTGGTTTTTGCATTAAATAATGAAGATAATACTGTAAAATATACCACAGGAAAGGGGAAGGAAACAACTGAAGCTATTGAGGTGTTTCTTAAAGACTTGTCAGGGGCTGTAATAGTATATCTACCTGCTGAAGGAAGTGGTGAGAAAGAGTACAGGGCCAAAAGGCAACATGAAGTATTGAATAAACTTCTGATTCCTTTATCTGTAGTTTTTAGCTTAGTAGTACTCGTCGGTTTAATGGCTGAAAACCAAATAATTAAAGGCAGTGCCAATAGCTGGAGATCCTGGTCATTATTATTTACTAAAACTCTTGGCTTGCTTACATCTTTCTTTCTTGTTCAACAGGAATTAAAAGTAAAGAATCCATTTACAGACAGGATCTGTCATTTAACTGAGAAAACAGATTGCAATACTGTACTTGAATCCGGTAGTTCTAATGTTTTTGGATGGATTAACTGGGCAGATATTGGTTTCATATATTTCACCGGAGGATTAGCCTTTTTGATTACTGCGTGTGATGATTATGGTATTAGCATATTAACAATCTTAAGCATTCTTGTATTGCCTTATCCATTCTATTCTTTCTATTTACAGGCATTCAGACTTAATAAGTTTTGCCCTCTGTGCCTGACTGTTCAAATTACCCTTGTTGCTGAATTCCTTATTTTGTTACCAGTACTCAATGGACTGACATTGGTTGCAGGTCATATTATTACGTTTTTAGCGGTTTTTTCCTTAACAGCTGTTATTTATCTTATGATCCGTGAAATTTTAAGTCTGAGAAGCCGGTTGTTGAGCAAAACGTATAGGTATAACACTTTTAAAAGAAATCCAATAATTTTCAGATACCTGTTTAATGAGGGATATAAAGAAAAATTAACAATACCTGAATGCCTTGTGGTTGGAAATGAGGATACTAATGTTGTTTTACATGCTTTTCTAAGTCTCTATTGTAAACCATGTGCAAAAGCATTCAGGAGCCTGGAATATCTTTTTAATAATTGCGATAATCTTAAATTCAATATTATACTAACAGGTAATCAGAATATCAGGGACTTTACAATTATAAAGTTATGTTATGATTTTTATATCGAGAGAAATACTGATAAAGTAATGAACGTTTTGTCGGAGTGGTACAGGAATCTTGAGAACAGGACCCGGATGCAATTGCCAGTATTAAGAAGTAGTGAATTACAGGTATCTGAAGGAATTTTGAACAAAAACAGAGAACTTTATAGAAAGAATGAGATATCAGGAACACCAACCCTGCTGATCAATAGTTTTAAATATCCCGGTCAATATGAAATAACTGATCTTGAATATTATATAGATGATATTATTGAATTACTGGAGAAAAAAAAGCAGGAAGCCTGCAATTATTGAAATATGTGACTTCCTGCACCGCACACCGAAGCAATGCGAAAGCATAGCATAGGTGCGCTCCCATCCTTCTCCCAAAAAGAAAGGAGGTGTTGTGACAAAGATAGAATAATAAGTCAATATTTCTCTACATGAGAAAGCCTTTGAAATGATAAATAAGGTATTTGATACAATATAACAATTAAACTACTATAGTTATGAATAATCAAAGTTTTCGTTCAGACAAGATTCTTTCGAAAGATCAGCTAATAAGCTTCAAAGGCGGTGACCATGATTACGGGTGCTGTGAATTAATCTGTTTTGGTGAACAATATGATTGTGGATATTCCGGTACAGGTTACTGTGGGGGAGCACCTAATCCTGATCCTCTGAATTGCTTTTGGTCGGCAACCAGCTGTGATAATTGTTAAATGAGGTGGAATGATTGGTACCTTGTACCAATCATTCCTTAATATAATAAATTATGAAAATCAGACTGCAGATAATTACTGTTATAAGCTTAATAATTTTCATAGGATGTAGTCATAAAAGCGGTATTGGTTTAGAACTAATGCCTGGCGTATTTATTGATAGGGATATTTCCCTTGATGATATTGCAGATGATCTTGTTTATATTCCTCTTTCAAACGAGTTACCTGTATACAGGAGCACTAGTATTAAGTGGTATAATAACTGCTTTTATTATTGTGATGAGGCAAAAAGAATTCTCAGATTTGATAATGATGGAAAATATATTGATGCTCTTGACAATCAGGGAAGAGGTGCAGAGGAATATCAACTTATTGTTGATTTTTCGGTTGATTCTCTTAATGGAAATATTTATATAAATTCAGGTATAGATAAGATAATTGTATATGACAATAAGTTAAGATATTTACGAAGTATAAAGTATCCAATTAAAAGAGCTGGTCCGGTTTATACAAGAATGCTCAATAGTCAAATTCATTTTTTTTATTTTAATATTGACGGGCATGGTTATAACTGGGTTTTAACAGATACTCTTGGCAATATTATCAGTAATAAAAAATCGGTTGATACATATAAGTTGCCTATAAGAATGTCCGAAATACAAATATTTTCTAATAATACAAACCTATACCGATATTTCAATCACAATGATACCATTTATGAGATAAACAAATCAGGCTATAAGCCCTATCGCCTAATTAACCGGAATTTTAAAGATGGTTATGATCTGATTGATAATCCTGCAGAATATAACACACGCGAAAGTGAAAATCCGTACAGAGTTGTACGTTCGATTTTTGGCCTAGGTGATTACTGGCTGATTAATTATATCAAAATTATGCATTCAGAACGCAATCCCAGGCAGGAAGAGACAGTATTGTATGATTTTAATAATAATTTGTCATATTTAGTTAATAGTGCCACAGCTCATAAAGATAAGCTAACCCAAATTGGACTCTATAATGATTGGATTGGGGCAGGAACCATTTTTCCAAATAATGTACTTAAGATTAATGATTACTTATACCTACTTTCAGTGAAAGATGCAAGCAGGTTATTACAGGAATCAAAAACAAATGATTTTATAAATGGTATACCCCGGAGACCGGAAATAAGAAAAAGACTTCAGGAATTAACAGACACATTGCAATTAGAAGATAATCCCGTATTAATTTTGTTAAAACTTAAATAACCTCCTTTGATTTTTCCATTTTATACGCAATTTGACATTATGAATTAAGGTACATCTTACCTCGGGATGCTTCCTGCTGCCAGCCTGTTAATTATTAATACATAAGTATTTTTTTTAACTACAGGGTATTTGAAAAAGCAGCCAGGCTGCCGGATCACCTCAGGGCTTTTAGAAACATTAAAGATGATGATAATCCTGTTATAGTCGTTGCCCAGCATAAAGAATGAATTTGAACTTGTGAAATATAAAAAACCTAAAAAGTTCCCATATTATAAACAACTGGATGCCATGGACTGCGGCCCGTCCTGCCTCAGGATGATCGCAAAGTATTACGGGAAGGCCTATAGTCTGGAATACCTGAGATCAAGATCATATATCACCAACCGGGGAGTATCAATGCTCGGTATAAGTGATGCTGCGGAATCAATTGGGTTAAGGACAAGGGGATACAGACTTACCTGGGAGGAACTGCGTGATGAAGTGCCGCTGCCCTGCATTGTCCATTGGAAACAGAGACATTTTGTAGTAGTATATGATATAGTAAAAAAGAAATCGATATTCGGTAAAGGAAAAGCAAAAGGCGAAGAAATTGTTAAGGTGGCCGACCCTGCTTCCGGTTTGCTGAAATATAAAAAGGATGAATTCCTCAAATGCTGGTTGTCAATAAAGAAGGAGGAAAATGAAGGTGCAGTTTTATTGCTCGAGCCTACACCTGACTTTTACAGATCGGAAGATGAGGCAGGAAAGAAACTTAAATTCACTTACCTTATCGATTATGTCAGGCCTTATAAGAAATATCTGGTTCAACTGGCACTGGGAATGCTGACAGGCAGTATTATCAGCCTTATATTCCCTTACCTGACACAGTCGGTGGTTGACATAGGCATCGGTAATTCAAACCTGTCTTTCGTACTGATGGTTTTGATAGCCCAGGTAGTGCTCACTTTCGGACAAACGGCAAACGGGCTTATAAGGAACTGGATAATGCTTCATGTAACAACAAGGGTTAGCATAGCCCTGATAACTGACTTTCTTATCAAGCTTATGAAGCTGCCTATAGCTTTCTTTGATAGTAAAGTCATTGGCGATCTGATGCAGCGTATCCAGGACCATAACAGGATACAGACTTTCCTGACACGTTCACTCATCAATATTGTCTTTTCTGTAATTACCCTTATAATTTATGCTATTGTTCTTGCCGGTTACCATCCCATATTACTCGGTGTTTTTATTCTGGGCAGCATAATGTATATCTCATGGGTCATTCTGTTTCTTAAAAAACGGAAGGAAATTGATTATAAAAGATTCCAGCAAATGTCAGCCAATAAAAGCAGCATAGTACAGATGGTAAACGGTATGCAGGAAATCAAACTGAATGCCTGTGAGAAGCAAAAAAGATGGGAGTGGGAAGGAATACAGGCAAGACTTTACCGTGTTAGTATAAAAGGGCTGGCCCTGAACCAGAACCAGCAACTCGGGGCAACGCTGATTAACCAGGTAAAGGATCTGTTTATCTCATTTTTATCAGCTAAAGCTGTTATTATGGGAGATATGACCCTCGGGATGATGATGGCGGTACAGTATATAATAGGGCAATTAAATGCACCTATTCAACAGTTCATAGGTTTTACACAGGAAGTACAGGATGCCAGGATAAGCATGGAGCGCCTGGGAGAGATACACGATAAGGAGGATGAAGAAACACCTGAGGAGAATAAGATTAAAGAAATACCACCGGGAAAAGAAATATGCCTGAACAATATCATGTTCCAGTATGAAGGCCCGCATTCTGAGAAGGTGCTTAATATGATAAGCTCAGTAGTACCCGCCAGAAAAGTTACGGCCATAGTTGGTACAAGTGGGAGCGGTAAAACCACTCTGATGAAACTGACACTAAGGTTTTATTCTCCCATTGAAGGACAGATTGACCTTGGAGGGATATCACTTGCCAGGTACAGCGAGTCGAACTGGAGAAAACGTTGTGGGGTGGTAATGCAGGAAGGTTATATTTTTTCGGATACAATTCTGAGAAATATTGGCGTTATAGATGACATCCCTGACCAGGAAAAGGTTTCGGAAGCTGCCCGGACTGCCAATATTGACGAATTTATTGAGTCACTTCCAATGGGTTATAATACCATTATCGGTGATCAGGGTCATGGACTGAGCACAGGACAGAAGCAACGAATACTGATTGCAAGGGCCGTTTACAAAGACCCTGATTATTTGTTTTTTGATGAAGCCACCAATGCACTGGATGCAAATAATGAAAGGATTATTATGAATAACCTGCAACGGTTTTTCAGGGGGCGGACGGTTGTAATAATTGCACACAGGCTAAGTACCGTTAAGGAAGCTGATAAAATTATTGTGCTTGAAAGTGGAAGGATAACCGAAGAAGGGACACATGCAGAATTGGTTAAATTAAGAGGAGCTTATTATAACCTGATCAAAGACCAGTTGGAACTTGGAAATTGAAAAAACTGATTTAATACCTGGTGATGCCGGTAGAAGAACGGGAAAATATATACAGTGCTGAAACAAATGATATAATGAAAAGCATACCCGGGCGTTTAATCCGCTGGGGTATGTCATTGTTTTTCTTATTTCTGATTATACTTTTTGTTGGTGGTATTTTGTTTAAGTCGCCGGGCAAAATAACTATTCCAGTAATAATAACATCAAATAACCCACCTGCAATAATAAAAGCCGTAAAAGGAGGTAATATTGAGATACTTCTGCCGGATGAATCTTCTGAGGTAAAAAAGGGTGAGATAATAGCGGTCATCGAAAACAGGGCAAAAACAGAGGACATTTATGCCCTGACAGGTATTATTGAAAGTATTGGAAATTTCGATTGGGACAGCCTCATATATGCTGATGTTCTTCCAAAAAATCCTTCACTGGGAGAAGTTCAGGGCAGCTATATTTCATTTCAAAAGGAATTCAACAGGTTCAGGTACTATATCGAGCAGGGTTTTCTGGAGAATCAGATCAGATTGCTCAAGCAACAGCTTATAAAACAGGATGAGTACCAGAAAAAACTCCTTGAACAGCACGAATTTCAGAAAAACGAACTGGATTTAGTCATCAAAGGTTTTGAAAGAGACTCATTATTGTATTCCGGAGGATATATTACAATTCCTGAATATGAACGATCAAAGCGAGATATTATTCAGAAGAAATCAGCATTTAAAGGTTTTGAAGCTTCATTGATAAATAATGAACTGGGCAGGCTCAGGCTTGAGGAAAGTATTATACAGATGAAGATGCAGCTTGATCAGGAAAAAATGCAGTATAGGATTAATCTTGATGAAAAACTCAAGGTACTTAAATCGGCAATTGATCAATGGCAAGAATAGTATGTTCTTAAGAGTCATGCAGACGGTATAATAACTTATACACGTTACTGGAGCGAGAATCAATCAGTAAGTGCAGGAGATATAATTGCTACTGTAGTACCCTCGGAGGTCAGTTCAATAGTAGGCAAAGCATATATACCTGTTTCAGAAATAGGTAAGGTAAAAGAAGGATTAAATGTAAGTATAAGCCTGCCCGGTTATCCATATATGGAATATGGAAAGCTGAGCGGGATTATAAAAAGCATATCACTTGTTCCTGACAAGGAGGGATATGTAGCAAATATAAGTTTACCGGAAGGAATGAAAACAACATATGGAAGGGAACTGGATTTTATCCAGGAAATAAGCGGCACAGCGGAAGTAATTACTGAAGAAAGATCAATTCTTTCCGGGTTTATCGAACCGTTGAAGTCGATATTGAAGATTGAATAAGATAAGAGTAGTGTCTTTTGTTTATAACTTTAACATTTCAACACCTAAACATCTAAACAATTAAACAAAACTACCTTCCTGGTATTCCAATGCAGATTAATGCAGAAAAATGCAGATATTTTCAGTTTTGTGTAGAAGAATGAAGAAAAATTCTGTCCCTAATAGGAAAGTAATTCCGAACTTTGTATATGTCTGACAGCAAAATGCAATAATGATATCAAGAATTATTATCTGAGAAGCAAAAGGCAGGAAGCATTAAGTCTGTCTAACAACCAGCTTCCTGCCGGACCTTCTCCCAAAAAAGAAAGGAGGTGATGTGACAAAGATAGAGAAAATTTGACTAAGAGACTGAGAGACTCGGAGAGGTTGTGACAAAGGGAATTTCAAATATAAATACCCGGTTTAAAAATTCGAAAATTCATCCTGGTTTTTCAGTTATAAAAACTTCTATAAAATATTGGAAGAAGCCTTTGAAATGATAAATAAGGCATTCAAAAATTAGTTATTAACTTAAAAACTTTAATTATGAATTTACTTGATAATCTTAATATTAATCCAGAAAAAGTAATTGTTAATGAGAATCTGTGGAAATATACAGGTGGAGGAAGTGATTGTTGTTTCATTTTTTGTCCTGAAGGAGTAATATGTGGGAAAAACGGTACTGGAGGAGATTGTAGTGATGTGCCGGTAGAGCCTGGATGTTCAGCTTTACCAGGTAGTTGTGCAAATTGCAGTATGGTATTGGAATAGATTTTCTAACACCATATTTAAAAAGTTGATGCCTTAATAACTTGGTGTAATATATCAACACATCGTTTACATATTTAAAACTTAATAATGTATCAGCAGTTCGTTTACATGGCCCCCTAGGGGGCGCGCTTTCTAAAGAAAGAAAAATATCAGCAGTTCATTGACATATTGTTTTTCAATCAACAGGCATTACAAATGGGAATACATGATGGATTATCCCATCCTGCTTTATAAGAAGTACGTGTTGGTTTACAACAATCTCAGCGATTATATAGGTGTATACTAGCTCTTTTTTCACTGTAAACCCAGTTCTTAATATTGTCAGTTTTCTATCACTTCTTATGAAGCGAATGAAGATTACTGATCCTTCAATTAGGGGGATCGGATCCTCCAGATTAATAGGTCCAAGTTTTTGTTCCTCAGAGATAGATTCTATCTGATTAGGGTACTTACTCCCTTGGGTAGAGTACCGTTGATTCTGATTATGAAAATCTGATAACTCAGGTGCTTTCTCTTCGAGTTCTTCAAAAGAAGTAAACTTTTGAACGGAAAAGAAATACTTGTATAAGTTCGAATTAAACTTTTCAATTACTCCGTTTCTCCAAGGTTCAGATGGTGGAATGAAGATCGGTGTTATTCCTTGAGATAAAGCTAATCTAAGCACAATGCCAAGACTCCTGGGATGGCGATTACTCCCTCTAAATGATAATTCATTATCCATCTGGAGATAATCAGGCATCCCATAGTCGGTCCAAAAGCGAACGAGACTTTTGGCTACTGTAGTGGAACTCTTGTCTTTTATCGGAAAGACCCCAACATGATGGTTTTCAATATCTATAATGTTCTGAAAATAGAATCGGGAACCTCCTGTAAGATATCTGGGCCCCACCAGATCCATCTGTTGAACCAGAGTGAAATGGTTTGGGTATTCTATACCCTTTCTCTGTTTTACACTACTGGTGTTGATCAGATTGTTCCGTTTCAATATCCTATTTATCGTCGATATTGAAGGCGATTTCAAACCCAACCGTTCTATCTCATACATGATGGTCAGTGCACCTATTTGAGAGTAGCGATGGCCTGTCAGAGCCTTTCTGACATTAATAACCAGTTCCTCTTCATTTTGAGGAGTCCTATTATACACTTGCTTTGGTGAAGTCGACTCGGAATGATACCAAGTATCACCATCTTTGGTGCGATAACGCGTAAGCCATTTATGTACCCATTGTCGAGATCGACCAAGCTTTTGCGCAACATCAGATATTGGAACGCCGCTTAAACATAGTTCCACAGCCTGTTTCCTGAGAATAATTTCGTCTTCCATAATCATAAAGGTTATGGCGACAAAAAACAATATTTCAAAGAACGCAATCAAGCGTTATGTAAACGATGTTATGAAATTTATCAACTTGGATTTAGGCAAATTGACTTTATCATGCTTTCTTCAATGTCTCGGGATTATATAAAATTAATCCCGAGATATCGGGTTTAAACTATGCTGCACACAAGTATTCCTGTAATAGCCTATGTTGCGAACCCAGCTATGCGATCTTACGAAAACAGCGGTGAATTGCCTAAGACATCTCAGAGTAAGGAGGGTAAACTTTGTTTAGCGCAGTTAACTTATTTATTAATTTAGCTATATGAAAAGGTCAAAAAATTGGTTGGGGTTAGTATTTCAACTATTTATTATTCTTGTAATAAGCGCAAGTTGTGTGAAAAAAGATGTGAATGATATTCAATCAATTCCAACTGACTATGAGAGAATCACATTTTCTTTAGATAGCATTGCGTCTGATTTATTAATAATACCACTTTCTGATGAAATTCCTGTACCATATTCATACTATGTGGAATGTATGGGCAATTATATCTATTACTCATATCCTCCAACAGGAAAAATATATCGTTATAATCTAGCTGGCAAGTTAGTTGATGTATTGGACAAAAAGGGTAGAGCAGATAAAGAATATCAATACTTATATGAATATATGTTAGACTACAAATCTAACATATACATAAGTACAGGTATTGATAAAATTGTTGTATATAATAATAAATATAATTATTTACGTGATATAAAATACCCAGTAAAGAGAAATGGGTTAATTAAAGCAAAGTTTTTTGATAAGTGTATACACTTATTTTATTTCAATTTTTCTGATTCTGGGTTTTCATGGATAATGATAGATACTCTAGGGGATGTGTTAAATTCATACCCGGTATTAGATAAGTATGAGCCATATACTAGATCAAATGACATACAATTATTCTCTAATAATGGATATTTATACCGTTTCTACAACAGAAATGACACGATTTATGAGATAGATAAAAACGGGCTCAAACCTTATCGGATTATAAGCCGGAATTTCAGTGATGGTTTTGACCTTGTAGTTGATAATGTAGACACAAATCGGGTCCAATTACTACAAGAACCTCATAGAGTTATTAATTCAATTTATGGTATTGGAGATTACTGGCTTATTGATATGTGGAAATACCAATCAGGAAAACTCTTTGAAGTTGAAACTGTACTATATGATTACAATAACAACAGATCATACCTTATAAATAAGGTTGAATTCAAAGATGCTGATAATACCGTTATGGGTATCCCAAATGACTGGATTGGTTCAGGTTCAATTTACCCCAGAGATATTGTGGAGATAAATGGCAAAAAACATCTTCTTTATCCACTTGACGCTTTTAACTTTATTAAATATGTAAATAGTATTGAATTTAAGGATAATGGTGCGAAAAGGCCTGAGTTAAAACAAAAATTTCAGGATGTCGCTGATAATCTTACCATTGAAGATAACCCGGTATTATTATTACTCGAACTTAAGTAAATCTCTTTTGAAATTTCTATTTTGCAGACAATTGAATACCATGGACTGCGGTCCTTCATGCCGGCGTATGATCGCAAGGCATTACGGTAAATCATATAGTCTTGAGTATTTAAGGTCAAGGTCATATATCACTAACTGGGGTGTTTCAATGCTGGGTATTAGTGATGCTGCGGAGTCAATAGACTTCAGGGCTGGTGTTTAGCTGACTGCTGGTGCAGTCCGGTTGAGATTGATAGAATTGCCTGAAAATTATAACGCCGGAGGCGTTAAATAGTAATAGCTACAGTAACACCTGTGGGTGAGGATATTGCCCACACACCGGCCACCGCGCGGTGGAGGATGTGGGGTATGTGCTTTTATCCCCGGGGTGTAACCCTGACGTTCCCTGCAGGAGGTCAGGGACTACTTTTCGGGCTATTATTATTAATCCACGGAGTGGATTCTTATTTTTAATAATCAAGCTATTTTTCGAGCATGCCTGCTTACATGCAGGAATGTAAGCAAATATACTCTCCTGGGAATCCGATGCAGATTAATGCAGAAAGATGCAGATATTTTCAGTTTTGTGTAGAAGAATGAAGAAAAATCCTGCCGTTAAAAAAGATGTATTTCCGGACTTTGGATAAGTCTGATGATGGTGGCCCCCATCCTTCTCCCAAAAAGAAAGGAGGTGATGTGACAAAGATAAATAAAATCTGATTGGAAAAATGGAGTAATGGATAATTGGATTAATGGCTTAGGAATCAATCCCAATATTGACTCAACCTGCTGGCGCGGGTCTTCAGACCCGTGCCCCACGGTTCGTCGGGCTCGTCACCTTCGTTAGCCTTTGGCAACCTCAGCCTCCTCGGTTCCACCAATCCAACAATCCAATATTCCATTAGCTTTTTGTCCTTGAAATGATATATAGGGCATTTGAAATTATATTATTAACTTAATGCAAGGAATTATGGAATTACTTACTAATCTTAAAATTAGTCCAGAAAAAGTTATTTCTGATAAAAGTCTGGTTACTCTTAGAGGAGGTGACATGCCGGTTGATGAATGTATTCATGTTACATGTTTTGGAAGTACCGGAGAGTGGTATGGTGTATATGAAACCGCTGGTGATCTTCAAGCAGCAATTGGTACCTATTGTGCCTCTGGAGAAGCAACAATTGAAACTGCCCAGGGTTTTGATTGTGTCGGACTATAGTATATTTAGGGGGCTTTGCCCCCTTTAATTCGCAATTGTATTATGGATTTTCTTAGGAGAAATAATCTGGTTATACTAATGATTGGACTTATCATCCTCTTCCAATCCTGCATGAATAAAGAACAATTAATCAGTCCAATTGAAAAGATTGATCTGTATAAATCCTATCAGAACAGAGGTGAAGTGCCTGTTAGTAATATCGCTTCTGACATCGAATATATCCGTTTGGAAACCGGAGAAGAATGCATGTTGAATGACCCACACCTGGTAAATGTAAAGGACAGCATGATTCTTTTCATTGGTTTCAGAAAATTATATGTTTTCAGCCGGCATACCGGCAAATTTCTTTATGAAATTTCAGCTTATGGAAGAGGACCTGATGAGTATTCTCACACAACAAATATCTATGATGAGGACAAGGACCTGTTTTTTGTAAGTTATAATTTTAATAAAAGAGATCAGAACAATTTTCCAATTTATTATGCACATGATTTTACCGGTGAAATAGTTAAGTCTGTAAGTAAACCAATTTTATTTAATCAGGAAGGAGATGAACTTCCAATAAGCCGTTTCTGGCCTCTTAATGATTCAATATATATTGGATATGTTAATAATATGTCTGGCGATCTACCGGAAAGAATTGTTTTATTTGACCAGGATGGTAAATTATTAAAATCCTATCCAAACTATAATACTTATAAAAAGGAAGAAACCAGGTCTTTTGTAATATCACTCAATAAGGGAAAGTTCTTTAATGCCGGTGACACAGTAAGATTTTATGAGGAACATACAGATACAATCTTTAATATAAATTATCACTAGTGTCCGACTAAAATAATAAAAGAAGGGGTACTCCCAAAAGGTTTCCCCCAGAAGTTGTAATTTGGTTTTTCCACAAACTAAATACAACATGGGTAAAATTACAGAAATAAAATTTGTCGGA
>Ga0307432_1001149_pt1 | contig 16848 bp, 16 predicted proteins | sample SalMarWE160150MG_FD_202158 | JGI IMG/M metagenome (GOLD analysis project Ga0307432, IMG submission 202158) | Salt marsh sediment microbial communities from the Plum Island Ecosystem LTER, Massachusetts, United States - WE1603-150 | ecosystem: Environmental > Aquatic > Marine > Intertidal zone >...
ACCTCTTTTCCTGCTCACAGGACACACAGGAAAATATCACCAAGGCAATAAAAGAGCATAAACTAAATAGGGTAGTTGTTGCCTCATGCACACCCCAGACCCATGAGCCGCTGTTTCAGGAAACCGTCCAAAATGCAGGCATAAACAAATACCTCTTTGAGATGGCAAATATAAGAAACCAGTGTAGCTGGGTTCACTCAAATGCCCCGGAAAAGGCAACGGAAAAGGCAAAGGATCTTGTGCGTATGGCTGTCCGAAAGGTAGCCATGCTTGAGCCATTAGAAGAACTTGAGCTTGAGGTGAATCAGGCTGCCCTTGTGATAGGTGGTGGTATAGCAGGGATGGCCGCTGCAAAGAATCTTGCCTCACAAGGCTATACGACCTATCTTATAGAGAAGTCTGATAGATTAGGAGGAAATGCCCTCAGTCTCTTTAAGACATGGAAGGGAGAGGATATACAGGAAAACCTAAAAGGCCTCATCAATGATATTCAATCAGATACGAACATTGAAACCTTTCTTAAGGCAGAAATCACACACGTGGATGGATTTGTGGGAAACTTTACTACCACCATCTCCATTGATGGAAAAGAAGAAAAAGAATTTGAGCATGGTGTTACTATTATTGCAACCGGCGCAAGTGAGCTCAAGCCTGATGAGTATCTTTATGGCAAAGACCCTCGTGTCTTAACCTCTCTGGATTTAGATAGATTGTTCATAGAAAAGGATGAAAGCCTCAATAATATAGGCACCTGCGTGTTTATACAGTGTGTTGGCTCCCGCATACCTGAAAGACCCTATTGTTCAAAGGTATGCTGTACACATTCAGTGGTAAGTGCCCTGCACCTAAAAGAGCTAAATCCCGCTATGCGGGTCTTTGTCCTTTATAGAGATATGAGGACATATGGGCTGAGGGAGAATCTTTACAGAGAGGCAAGGGAAAAGGGTGTAATATTTATTAGGTATGACGTAGAAGAAAAACCGGAGGTAATAAAGGATGGTTCCAAAATCAAACTAAACCTCTATGATCCGGCTCTTGGAGAAGCTGTTGAGATAAATCCTGATCTGATAGTGCTGGCTAGCGCTGTTGTGCCAGAAAAAATCTCGGAGCTCTCCCAACTCTTCAAAATACCGATAAATGAAGATGGTTTCTTTGTTGAGGCCCATGTAAAACTCAGGCCGGTTGATTTTGCAACAGATGGTGTATTTTTCTGCGGCCTTGCCCATTCCCCAAAGCCCATTGATGAATCCATTGCCCAGGCACAGGCAGCAGCCTCAAGGGCGGTGACATTGCTCGCACAAAAGACCATAAAAAGTAGTGGGATAGTAGCTGTTGTAAATCCATTCTACTGCAGTAGTTGTGGGGTTTGTATAGCAATCTGTCCATACTCTGCCCCTGGATTTAATGAAAAGACAGGTATCGCAGAGATTAATCCTGTGCTTTGTAAGGGGTGCGGTCTCTGTGTCGCTTCATGCAGATCAGGTGCCATACACCTGAACGGGTTTGATGAGGGTCAGATCATGACTATGATTGATCAAGTGAGTGAATAAAATGAACTAAAGCCCGCCCTCCCCGTCCCGACACCGGGACGGGATCGGGAGGCGCTATGTGCTCTAATCAGCCTATTAATTTTACAAGACAGTACGTGCTTGAATTAGCCTAATAAACCTATAAGCCAGGCCTGCCCGCCATCTGGCAGGCGGGACTGGGCCAGGGTTATAAGGGATATTAACAAACACAAGAGACCGTTTAATATAGATTAAAAAGGAGAATTAGCAATTAAGCCACAAGAAAAATATATGAAACATATATACTGGTTATCTAAGGAAAAGGAAAAAGATCTAAGATCAAGCCTCATGAGCCAGAATATAAAGCTTAAATCAGGCAAAGCAGTTATATGTCCTGGTCTTGATGAGATCAGTAAGATAATTAGCGTGTCTCCAGAGGTCTGGAATGGAACATGTCAAAGGCAGGGTAGCTGGTATAGAAAGTCAAAGAAAAATGGCCAATACCTAATCATTAGCTCCTTTGAATTAGATGGCTATGAGCGATTTAAAGAAGCAGTAATTACACGATCAGATTTCCTTCTCCCGAGACCAGCAACAAGAGAAGAGAAAAAAGAGATGGTAGAAAACGAGGAATTTAAGTCTATCGTCCCTAAGGAGTGGTATGTCGTATCAGATCTTGAAGAAAGGCTCTGGACAAGATGGGCAAGAAGACTCGGGTCTGAGGAGGACTGGGACTCTCTTTTTCTTACTCATACAGCAAATCACGCGAATTTTATCAAACCCCGGTTTTTTATTGAGTCAGACGGCCAAAAAATCCCCTATTCGATTGACGGGAGTGCAAACTTATGTTCCTGTTGTCTCGAACTCTTCCATGTAATTGGTGATAGATTTTCTAAAAAACTCGTTGCACCTTGCTCAGGCGCTGTGATTTTCTCTCGGCTCCCAAAAGATAGATATCTCATGGTAGAAAGGCCATAGATTTTTTTATATCTTTTCTTTTTTCAGATTCCTTCAGGTTAAATATTTAACATACTGCAAAGATAAGAAATAGATAGAAGATTAAGGAAAGGCAGTAATGAGCAGAGGGTTTTGATATTTACTGGTCGGGACGGCGAGATTTGAACTCGCGACCCCCTGAACCCCATTCAGATTTTAGGGGTTTCACTAAGATATTGAAATTGCATAACTATTTGATTTTATTAGAACTGAGGAGTATAAACAATAGAAAGAAAATAAGCTAAAAAATCAATTACTGTCACATTTGGCACAAAACTAATGTGTGTTTTGAAAGTATGAAGTTCTATTTGGCATGGTTATTGCTTATATAAATATTTGGAATCTTTAAGTATTTTGCTATTTTTTCTTGACTTCTTTGTATAATAACATTATAAAGGAATATAAATTAATTAAATATATATTAATTAATTTTAATTAACCATCATAAAAACTAAATGGTGGGGTAGCTATAATGAAGTTTGATTATAAAAAGGCTGTTCAGTCGCTCAATTTTTTCGCTATAAAAAATGGAGGGCAAATAAATAAACTAAAAGCAATAAAGCTTATATACTTTGCAGATCGTTATCATTTACGAAAGTATGGTCGCCCAACAACAAACGATGATTATTTTGCCATGAGTTATGGGCCAGTGGGTTCAGGAGTTAAAGATATCTCTGAGATGAGTGAATTCTTGGGGTCTGAAGAAAAAAAGGATGCTTCGTTATATATCAAATCTCCTGATCCTTATAAAGTGGAATCAATTAAGAATTCTAAAGCTGAGATTTTTTCAGAAAGTGATCTTGAAGCTCTTCTTTTCGCATGGAATAAATTTGGACAGTACGATGAATTTGAACTTGCAGAGATTACGCATAAATATCCAGAATGGAAAAAGCATAAGCAAGTTTTAGAAGATTGCTCCAGAGTAAGGATGGACTATAAAGATTTTTTTAGTGACCCACCCGATAACATAGAAAAATGTTATCCCTTATCCCACGAAGACAAAGAAGATCGGATTGCTCACATCGAAGAGATAGCAAAAATTGATGCTTTATGGGGCTAATTTTTGATTGAAATCCCGCCTGCCGTCCAAATTAAATCAACAATAAAATCCGGTTCAGTTTATTATTTCACCGAAGAAATTTTCACATCAGACGAGCCACATTATTTTATTGTGATAAACCAATATCCCATTAAAGATGAAGTCGTTCTTCTTGTCTGTGCTTCCTCTCAGATACAAAAAGTAAAAAGAAGAAGACGTAATCTGCCAGGCACAATTGTCGAAATTGAAAGAAGAGAATATATCGATTTCACCAAAGATTCTATTATAGACTGTAATGATGTATTAACTAAAAAAGTAGAGCATTTGGTATCAAAACTTAGGGAAGGCAAATTGAGGATGAAAACAGAGATGGATATGGCACTTGTAGAAAAACTCAGGAAAGCTGTAATTCAAAGCCCAGTTGTAGAGGAGGATATTAAGAAAATTATAACTCCATAGAATTAGCCTATCGTATTCATTCTTTTTAACTTTCTAAAGTTTTCCTTTCTGCCCAACCCATCCTTGGCCTAATCAAGAGCTTTAAAACATTCTCTGTCTTTAACAAGGCAGGAGGTTTTTTATGCCCGGAGCTCCTGTTTCACCCAAAAACAGACCTACACAAGCATAAACTAAAAAAAGATTGTAGTGATTTCAAGTGGTTATGAAGAAATACATTTTTAGGCAAATTTCCCTCTTGACAAACTGCGAAATCGCAGTTAATATATAATATGTTCTACCTTCAATAGAGAGTTCAGGTATGGAAAAATTAAAACTATCAGAAGTTTTGGAAAAACTTAAAAAAGACGGCATTGGAATAACAAAGAGAAATTTTGAGTTTTATCAGCGTTTAGGGTTGCTTCCTAAGCCTAAAAAACAAGTTGGTAAAAGAGGGAGGGGTGTATACGGATATTATGATTATCAACTAGTGGCTATGCTTCTAAAATTTATCTATGAAATGAAAGAGAAAGGCTGCACATTAGCATATATTATTGAAAGAAGTGAAAGCAAGGTCATTGAAAAATATAAGTCTGTCCTAAATAAATGGGGGTTTTCAGGTTACAGTCTCCCAGAAATGAAAGGTCGTAATCAAGAGAAAAGTAAGAGGATAGAAAAGGAATATATTCAACCTTATATGAAAAAAGAAATAAAGGAGTATTTTAAAGGAAATGGAGAAGAAATAAGTGAAGAGGCACTTGATATATATATGGAGTATGAAACATTTGATAAGAAATTTGAAGAGAAAATACTTGAAGATTTGCGCTGGTGGTATGGCGATAAAGCAATAGAGGCCCATGCCCTTGAGTATATCAGTAATGAAGCTTCTAACCTTATAGGGGGCCTACTTGCAGGAATATTTGAAATAGGCAAAGAACTTGAATCATCCAAAGATAAAACCGTCGATCAGATTCTTTATAAAATACATAGGAAACTGTGGATAAGGATTGTTAAAGTAGAACTTATATCATTTAAAGCAAATGCCCGTCTTGCTGATATAATTGGAGAAAAATATAAAAATAGCACAAAAGAGCAATGGGAGGAGAGGGCAAAAAAATATGAAGAGTTGTTGGAGAAAGGGGAAGGAGCAGGCGGAGTGTAATTTTTTTTGTTGTTTGACTGCGATAACGCAGTATTTATGTTTGGTGTGAAAGAATTAATTAAGAGCAAAAAGAGGTATTAAAATTGTTCATCTCAAATAAATCAAAAAAGGATCGTTTTTTATTTTAATGAAAACACGAGGGCCTAAAAAAATGAATAAGAAGGAAATAGAGGAACGAAAAAAACTTTTAGCCTTACAGACCCTTGTTTTAAAAATTAAGAACATCGTAGATGAGTTTTTAGAGAACTATCACCCACACAGTTCAGGAAAGCAGAGAAAAATCACATATGAGAATAGTCAAAATTCGACTTCAAAATAATGACAAGCCACTAAAAGCATTTGCCGATATTCAATTAAGTAATGGTTGGATAATAAAAGACTTCAGAGTTATCCAGCAACCAAGGCAAAAAGCTTATGTGGTGGCCCCCCAAGCGTCATGGAGAAACCGGGAAGGGAGTATAAATTTTAAAACATTAGTAACGATTCCTGATGATGGCAAATGGCAGTTAGAGTCTGCTGTTTTGGCCGCTTATCAAAAGGAGAAGGAGCAAAAAAGTGGAAGTTTGGCAAGATAAGATTAAAGGAACCTGGCGTTATAAATTTGAATATGAAGGTGCAGTTTATATCGAGAGGGAATTCAAGTCACAATTAGATGCTGAATCTACAGGGGCACTCAAAGAAATGCAGGTCATTATGGGCCAGGAATTTATCCCTGAGCCCCTCGAAAGCAAGGAAAAGCCACTCTTTGAAGATCCTAATAATTATCTACCAGAGAAACCTATAAAAAAACCTGATAACTCAAGTGAGAAGAGACTAACTTCTGAAAAAGTACCACCTAAAATAACGCCCAAAGTACCACCCAAAAATGAGCCTGAAACAGACAATAGGCAATACTTTGAAGAGGATAGCAATTCAGAAAGTATCACCCAAAGTAAACAGAAAAGTACCAACCAAGTAGAAGATGATTTAATTTCAAACGATGGCTGGATTCCATTATTCAGAAAGTCTATGGATTCGCAGGTCTTTCAAAATCCAAGACTTTGGAAGGTCTGGACATGGTGCTTAATGAAAGTCAGTCACACTGAACAATGGGTTCCTATGAAAAAAGGGAAAGGAATTACAGAGGTTCATTTGATGCCTGGACAGTTTATCTTTGGAAGGAAAACAGCAGCTAAACAACTGAAGATGAAATGCTCTACTGTACGTAATCAAATGCAAAAATTAAAAAACATGCGAAATCTGGACACCCTAAAGGCCAGACAAAAGGACACCTTAAAGGACAGCCAAAAGGACAGCCAATATTCTATTATAACCCTTACCAACTGGGAGTTTTACAGAGAGCTTCAAAAAAAAGGGACAGCTAAAGGGACAGCTAAAGGGACAGCTAAAAAAGCAGACAAAAGGACAGGCGTAGGACAGGTAAAGGACACATACAAGAAGAATAAGAAGAATAAAAAGATATCTTATAGTCAAAACTCTGATGAGTTTCGACTTAGTAATCTTCTTTTAAATTTAATTCTTAAAAGGAGAGATTCTTTCAAGAAACCTGACCTTCAAAAATGGGCCAAGCATATTGACCTGATAATTAGAAAAGATGAAAGAGACACAACAGAAATTGAGAAGGTCATTAAATGGTGTCAAGCTGATACCTTCTGGCAAAATAATATTTTATCAACGGAAAAACTTAGAAAGCAATTTGATGTTTTAGCTTTGAAAATGGGAGATGAAGAACCGGAAAGAGAAGACAATGGCCCTTGGGTTTAATAAAATACCACCTCATAACATAGAGGTTGAACAGGCTATCTTAGGTGCAATGTTGATAAACCCTGATTGTATAGTTAAGCTAAAATCATTTTTAGATGCTGATGATTTTTATAGAGAATCCCACGTTCTTATATTCAAGGCAATTCTTGAGGTGGGAAATGATGTAAGGCTAATTACTCACAGATTAGAAGAAAAGAAACAATTAGAGCAAGCAGGGGGGACAGAGTATATCGGCAAGTTAGCTGAATCGATTAGCACCTCTGCATCATTCAAATACCATGCAGAGATATTAAAAGACTTATCGCGCAGGAGGAAGATTATTTATACTTGCATGGCAGCAGAAGAGAAAAGCTACGATTTATCAGAGGAGCTTAATGATACTCTTTCAACTATAAAAACAGGTATTAGGGAAATACAAGGAGAGCAGAAGGTTGACTATAGGAATAACAAGGAGCTTGTTAGTGTAGTATTTAAAGACATTGAAGAAAGAGTTAAGGGCAATAAACACCATATAGGGATTTTGAGCGGATTTAAGGCAATAGATTCACACCTAAATGGTTTTGAACCTAAAACCCTAACTTATATCATTGGCAGGCCAAGCATGGGAAAAACAGCCCTTGGAATTAATATCGCCGATAATATGGCACTTGCTAATCAAGGCCTGGTACTTTTCTTTTCTCTTGAAATGGGAGATGAGCAGATCACACGCCGGAGGCTTTCAACAGAATCCAAAATTCATTTAAGCCATATACGAGCCGGATATATTCAAGAAAGCCAATGGTCTAATTTGATTGAGGCTGCCGATAAGGTATCGGAAAACAATATTTTAGTAATTGATAGGGCGAAATATAAAACCTTTGAAAATCTTATTCCAATAGCTGAAACCCTTGCGCATGAGCATAAAATAGCCAGTATCTTTATTGACCATTTGCAGCTTATGAACTCACGGAAAAACTTCAACAATAGGCATTTAGAAATTTCATATATTAGTAATGGGCTTAAATCACTGGCAAAGGAACTTAATATTCCCTTGATTGTTCTATGTCAACTTAGCAGAAAGGTTGAAGACAGAAAGGATAAAAGACCATTGTTATCAGATATGAAGGAATCGGGCGACCTTGAACAGGATGCAGACATTGTTATTGGGATATACCGGGAAGACAAGGACGGTGATTTGATGCAAATAGCGGGACTCAAGGGCAGAGATGTAGGAATTTGGGGAGATAAACTTTTATTTAATAGGTTCATTCAAAAGATTTACGACTCAGATAATGAGAGATTAACCACTTTAAAATGCTCCAGTAGACAGTGAGGTATCTAACATATATCAAAGACCGGGGGGAGGGGGTTGTATGGGGGGTCTGTTTCTCATAAAGAATTATGACTGACAATCAATTAGAAATAAACGAACCTTTGCTTAATGCCAATGAGGTGAGGCGTCTTCTTAAATGCAGCTTGCCTTTGATTTATAAAATGGCACAGCAAAGACAGATCCCTTGTATAAGGTGGAAATGTCCAGGTCAAGGGCAGAAAAAGCCCCGGACTACGGTTAGATTTAAACGAGAGGATGTTTTTAAGTTTATCCAAAATCACTATCAAGGATGACATATGATGTCACACACAAATTTAAAAGCCTTACTGGTATTAGGTTTTATGAGATGGCATCTGACTAACAATCAGGTGGTTAAAGTTATTTAAAATGACAATAACAATCAAAATAGATTCAAGGGAACAAAGGCCTTATCACTTTAACAATCCCTCTGAAGTCGGAGCTATCCCCATAGGTGATTACAGCATAAAGGGCTTAGAGAATCATATAGCCATTGAGCGCAAAACTGTAGATGATCTTGTCAGATGTCTTATCACTGATCGACAACGATTTGGGAAGGAGTTACATAAAGCCCGGGCACTTGATTATTTCGCCCTGATAATAGAAGCAAGCTTATCAGACCTTGTAAATGGCAACTATCGGTCTGAAATGAATCCTAAGTCAGCCATTCAGAGCTTATTAGCATTTAGTATCAGATACAGGCTGCCAATATGGTTTGCTGAAAGTAGGGAGTATGGCCAGAGAATAGTTGAGAGCTTGCTTTGCAAGTATGCCAGGGAGATAGAGAAGAGATTTAACTTAATAGCTAAGCGTTGATTAACTTATTAACCAAAATTAAGTGTAAGCGTGGTAAAGGAGAATTAATAAATGGCACGCAAAACGGATGATTCAACAATAGTGGAAATGTTGAAGCAGGGAAAAACTCAAAAAGAGATAGCAGAGTATTTCAACGTCTCTCCTGCAGCAATCTGTAAAAGGGTAAAAAGAATCCTTCCCCCAGATCCCCCCGAAAGTTTCAAGAAGTTGACCCGTAAAGAACAAGGGTTTGTGTTGCAAATTGCCAGGGGATCTAATCAAGTGCAAGCTGCGGCTAATAGTTTTGATGTCACAAGTCTTGATTCTGCAAAAAGTATTGGGTCTGAATTAATGCGTAAAGATGATATCAAAAAGGCAATCTCTGACCTACTCGATGAGGTGGGGTTGACACGCCGGTATGGTGCAGAAAAAATGAAGCTTCATACGGATAATAAAGACCCGAATATCTCATTAAAAAGCATTGATATGATGTGGAAACTACGCGGGCTTTACACAGAGCATCATGTCCATCATGTTGTAAGTTATAGTGACTTAGTAAAAGAACGGAGGGAAGTTGAAAGACAGATTAGAGAAGAAAAAGTTAGAATATTGAGGGAGATGGGAAAAAATAGAGAGGCAGATACCCTTGAAGCTATTGAGGATATTATCGAGGCAGAGGCAGAGGAAGTTGAGGAAGATACAAAAGAGAGTGAGGAAAAAGACACAGAAGATAGCAAAGGGTAAGGCACAAGGCTGGGTTAATCAGGAGAAAGGATTGTAAAGAGGTTAAAACATACCTTCCAGAGCATGTTTTTTTGAACCCTATACCTAACCATAGGCTAAATCAAATATAGGCTATTTTGGGGCAGATAAGACCCTAAATGTTCTTTGAAAATTAAAAAAATGGTGCACCAATCCTCCACCAGAAGAGGGGATAAATCACTAAAGAAAACAAATCCCATCATGGGAGGGACGAAACAGTGTGCCCTGTCAAGGCAGGTAGGAAGCCTAATCGGAAAATGCCAATTAAGATTTAATTTCAATATGTGGGGCTATCACTCGCCCTGCTCCTTTTTCTCAGGTTCCTTGACGGGTTGCTGAAAATCTGGAATTTGCTCTTTCTCAAATCCGCATCGCTTTTCCTCAGCTAAAATAACGAGGTGGTTATATCTTTGCCTTAAGGCATTAATTTCGATTTGCTCGGCCTCACTGAAATCCATAAAGAACAGTGGCACAATAAAGAAAAAACCTGTTATCCCCAATGCAACATTTTTTCCAGTCTTTTGAGTTTTCGGCATTAATCGTTTTATTTCTTCTTCAATGAAAGCTATTTCCTGCTCCAATGCTGCACAGGATTTTCTGGCGTCACCATATTGACGAACCATGACGGGGTTAGGCTTTCTCCCAGCACAACTCACAAGCAGTATACCTGACAAAATCAATACTCCAATCGCCTTTAGTTGCTTGTACATTTTGCCCTTTCCTCTAATGGTTTTTGTCAAAATATTTTAAATACAAAACCCCACTCCTCTGTGTGAGAAATGGATTTCAAATATCAACTCATAGCACCCTCGATTAAGGGTTATCAAAATAAGGGAAAATCTGATTTTTAGAATAAGCCATTTAAGCCTCAAAAATCAACAAAAAATGAAATATGAATGATTACCTACATGGGTATAGGAGATCGTGCAGCCTGGGGGCTGTTTCTTTGATATTTTGGGGGTATGAAGAGATAATTTGAGGTAGTAGGTTTTACTGTAAGTTATTATGCACGGAATAAAAGGCCCATGTAAAACATGGTTAAAATATTGTGAATAGAAAGGGGCATATAAGACCCTAATCGTTCTTTGAAAACTAAATAAATGGTGAGATAACAACCAGTCTGAAGTCGGTTGTAAATCGCAAAAGAAAACAAAGTCCAACATGGGAGGGACGAAACAGTGCAGCCTGTCAAGGCAGGTAGCAAGCCTAAGCGAAAAATGGCATTTTCATATTGGCATACCTACCCAGATATTGCTTTGATTTGATTACAGACTACTAATAGCATTAGAAAGGCTTCTGGAGATAGGCTGGCTTATGACTTATCGCAGCAGTAGAAACCTTTGTCTTTTTAACTTGGACTACCTTTAAAAAAGACCCCTATTGAATTCCTTAAAAACTTATACCAAAAGATAAGGTAACTTTAGAATACTCGATATCAAACTCATACCCTAAAAATTGATACGTTCCACAATTAACGGAGTATAGAAGCTCTATCTGAAACTTATTTTTAAATATGACCCCTCCACCAATGCCATAATATAAATCACCGTCTAATGTGCCAGTTCCTTTATAGTTGGTGTCACCCTCATAAATAATATTATAACCAATTTGACCAATAAAATACGGAGCAACTTCTTTAGAGGCAGAACGAATTTTAATCAGGCCGTAAAAAGGAATAAAATAAAAATCTCCTGGATATTTTTCCTGAGAACGTGGAATTTGCCATGTAAAGCCACCACCTATTCCAAAATTATCGTTGATGGCTCCAACGAATTCAAATGATGCAGAAAAGCTATCCTCTACATCCTCTGATGCAGTCATCCCAAAGGCAGAAACTTCATGGTCACCGGATGTATCAAACCCTAATTTAAGCGTACCTTCAGCAAATGCATAGCTTACTGTAAAAAGAACTAATAAAAACGCAAGTATCAACCTAACAATTTGCTTTTTCATAACATGTCCCTCCTTTTAATCTATAACAATTTCCAAAAATATCCTTGGTATTGAGGTTATGTGACTTTACATCCATGCCTCTCGAAAGATTTGCCTTTTTCGATCACTCGCCGAAGACTCCCAACAGAACAGACAACGCTTTATTGGGAGCAAGGCATGCACATTTTGAGGTTTTCTCCATGCGAAGCACGCTCCAAAGCCTTACCGCTAAGTTAAATTAACTCAGGTTAACTATACCAAGAAGATTTCTTAAAAATCAAGGGGGATTTTAGGGGGTATGAAATGGGTACAAGGGATACCTACTATTTAAAGAAAGGGCAATGAAAGCTAAAGGCCAACTGTCGCTATTTTGAGGGCTTGGGCGGGTTCTTTTTGTACTTTTTGGTTAGGTCCTGGATAGCTTCTTCTAAGAGATTCCCCAAAGATTTATTCGTATCAACTGCAAGATGTTTTAATTCCTTGATACGGTCAGCATCAACTCTGGTGGAAAATATCTTTTTTTCGCCCATTATGTAATCTTTCTTACATTTTTTTTGAAATAAGGCAAGAATTTATTTGACATATAAGATTGTAATAATATAAGATAGTAATAAATATTAGATTAATACATTCTCTAAACCACAAGCAATGACAACTAAAACAAAAAATAGACCCTTCAAGATACCTCATGTCGCGAGGCATGGGGCCGGTTGCTTGTGACCGTGAGACGTCTTGAGGGGTTTTTCTATGGCCTAAAGGCCGGAAAGGGGGAGGCATGGCAACAATACGAAAAAGGGGCAATTCCTATCAGATTGATTATTTTGACCCTAATGGGAAGCGGATCAGGAAGTCTTTTAGCAAGAAAAAAGATGCAGAGGCAGAGCTCGGCAAGAGGGTTTCTCTTATAGCAGAAAAGCGCTATTTGGACGTGAAAAAGGATTATAAAACAACTTTCAAGGAGCTACTGGATAAATATAAAGAGAACTATAAGGATCAATCGAGCTTTAAAAACTGGAAGAGCTATTGTCTTACAAATTTCAAAGAGTATTTTGGAGAAGATACCAGGCTTGATAATATCCGGTATGTTGACCTTGAGACTTACAGAAATAAATTAAAGCAAAAACCGACCAAAAACGGGGCCATTCGAACGGTTGCCAGCGTCAACAGGGAAATGTCTTGTCTTCATCACATCTTTACCAAGGGCGTTGAATGGGAAATGCTCGAGCGCAATCCTTTTGAGAAGGGTAAAACCTTATTGATAAAGGAAAATAATAAACGATTCAGGTATCTTGATCAAGACGAGATAAACCGTTTACTTAAAGCTTGCATTAGTGAATATACAAAAGATATTATCGTGACCGTGCTTAATACAGGCATGAGAAGACAGGAGGTCTTAGGGCTTAAATGGGACCAGATGCAGGGTGAATTTATCTATCTCACAAAGACCAAAACAGATGAGGATAGACAGATCCCTATAAACGATGATCTTGCAGAGCTGTTTAAGAGTATTAGACAAAGGGTTCAGTTACGATCAGAGTATGTCTTTTGCGATAAGAAGGGAAGGGCCTTTAGCGAAATAAAAACATCCTTTAAAGCAGCTTTAAGGCGTGCTAATATAGAAAACTTTAGATTCCATGACCTGAGACATACCTTTGCAAGCCATTTTGTAATGAGAGGCGGCACAATAAAAGAGCTACAGGAGATATTAGGGCATAAGACTATAACAATGACCATGAGATATGCTCATTTAAGCCAGGAGCACAAAAAGAAAGCGGTCAATCTTCTAAACGGACTGACCGCATCCGGGAACGATACCTGTCACAAAACTGTCACATCCCTTAATGTGGCAAAAACAGGTATCAGCTAAGTTATTGAAATTACTGGTCGGGACGGCGAGATTTGAACTCGCGACCCCCTGAACCCCATTCAGGTGCGCTTCCAGACTGCGCCACGTCCCGATTTTATGCTTGACTTTATAATTTTCTATTTCTGTATTTTTTAACATCCACAGTATTTGGTGTCAAGAGAGTTTTCTATTTTAGTATGTTGAATTTATGAGTAGCATTAATTGCATAAGCAATAGGAATATACGAATGATTTCCACGTATGTGGAAAGCCTGTTGGGCGATGCATCTGAACTTTTTGATGGGATGTCATTTCCTACGGATAGGTACAAATCTGCAAAAGAATATCTCACTGATGAGGATGAATGGACTACATATGAGATATTTCAAAAGATCTTTCGAAAGGCCAAGGAACTCGTTGGTGATCCTGATTTTTATTTCAATTGTGGTATTTCTTCCGCAACATTAGAGTCTTGGGGAAGATTTGGTTATTTTATCCAGCTTTTTTCCAACCCAGATGATGGTATCGAGAGACTCCCCTTTTTTAATAAAAATTTTAATGATACCAAGGATATTGATATTATTAAACCACCAACCCATGATAAAAGACTCAAAAAAGTACATGCAATTATAAGGATTAAATTCCATGGTGACTATGATGCTAACCGGGACTATATAGGTGATCCATACCTAAAGGGAATCATATCTTTTATCCCTGCTATCTGGGGACTTCCTCGAGCGATTATCAAACAACCCCTCAATGAATATGATCCAGAAATATTATTCAACGAGGAAGAAGAATTCCTTCCCTTTAAACTCAATGCCAGAATAGAAGATGATAAACTGACAATTTTTTCCCCTATTGAGAAGAGGAGAAAGATTTTTGGAAGGAAGGTCTTTCTCGTCCCTGACATTATTGGAGGAAGGAAGGTGTTTTTGGGAAGATTTTCCGAGTCACTTAATGGAGAAGGAGATAGAGATAGAAAAGAGAGCATGGGAATTCTTATTACTGAATCATTAAAGGTAGCTGATAGAAATATTTTAACAGCAGGAGAGATATACAAGGCCCCTTACTTTATTTTAGATGTCACCTACGATAGGCTCGGATTTTGGAAGAAAATGTTGCAGGCTTTCCGTAAAAAAGGGAAAAGACCGGAAACAGCCCATGGCATGATCGAGACTATTAATCAACTCAGAGAGGCAATGATTGCTAAAAATAAGGCATATGTGGGGCTTGAAAAGGCAAATCTCGAATTGAGAAAGGCCAAACAAGAGATAGATAACTATGCTAAAAATCTTGAGAAGATGGTAGAGGAGAGAACGTTTGAGTTGGACAAGGCTAAAGAAGATTTGCTTATCCTTAATAGAGATCTCAAAGAAAAGGTCGATGATCAGGTTGATGAATTGAGAAGATACAATGAGTTAAGGAGATATCTTTCCCCTAAGATTACAGAAAGAATTTTAGCAAATGGGAGCGATTTTAATAAAATCTCTCACAGGAAGCTAATGACTGTGTTTTTCTCAGATATCAGGGGTTTTTCTGATATAACTGACGCCCTTGAATCAGAGGAAATCATTCTTCTTCTGAATAATTATCTATCGGAGATGATAAAGCTTATCCACAGGCATGAGGGAACCTTAGATAAAATAATCGGGGATGGGATAATGGTATTTTTTGGTGATCCAGTTTCAATCCCTGACCATGCAAAGAGAGCAGTTCTTTTGGCAATTGATATGCAAAAAAAGACAAATCAATTAAAAGATGAGTGGTTATCCTACGGTCACGATCTCAACATTGGGATAGGAATAAATACGGGCTATATGACTGTAGGTAATATAGGATCGGAATTCCATAGAGACTATACTGTAATTGGCAACCAGGTAAACGTTGCAGCCAGGCTGGAAGCAATGGCCAAAGGCGGTGAGATCTTAATAAGTCAAAGAACATATAGCAAGGCTAAGGATATAGCTACTTTTGAAAAGGCAGGCACATTTAATCTAAAGGGGATACATTCGCCAGTTGAAACATACAAGGTACTATATAAATAGTAATGTCTATTGTCCATTGCTCGTTGTCCGTTGAAAAGAATTATTAATCAGTCGATAGCCATCTCTAACCATCTATACAATAAAGTATCTTATGAATGAAAAAGGAAGTGAAGAGGACTGGGAATATTGTCGCAATATTTTACCTTTAGTTTCTAGAACTTTTTCCCTTAATATTGAACAGTTAGAGGGAGATATCTTTAAGACAGTTCTTCTTGGATATTTACTGTTTCGGATAGCCGATACCTTTGAGGATACTATATATCAGGATGAAAGAGAGAAGATTGCAGATTTGAGAGATTTTGCAGAGATTTTCACGGGAGACAAGGACTTGTCTCATCGGTTGAAATTATATGAATCTCTGAAATTCAAATGGAAAGAAAGCTCTAATGAAAAAAACCTTATAGAAAACGGCCATATAGTATTACGGTGTTATTTTGATTTACGAGATACTTACAGAAAAATAATTGACCCCTTAATTGTTGAGACCTCAGAGGGAATGTTGGAGTTTCAGAAGAGGAAACTACAGAGTAATAGCGAAACATTTCAGCTCGCAGACATTGAGGAGTTAGAAGAATACTGTTACTACGTAGCAGGTGTTGTAGGCGTGATGCTAACAAAAATTTTTTGCCACAGGGAAAACATAAAAAAGAAAAAATCAAAATTGGAGAAATTTCAAATTCATTTTGGCATTGCCTTGCAACTAATAAATATCATTAAGGATTATCAAAAAGATATATTAAGGGGTTGGTGCTACATTCCAAATAGTATAACAGATAAATATCAAATTGAGATTAATAAGATTGAAACCTTATCAATCAAACAGAGGCATGGAATAATAAACAGTATGATACCTTTTATAGTCACATATTTGGATTCAACTTTGAGATATATAAAATTGCTACCTTTGGAAGAGAGACCTATACGGATGTTTTGTATCATACCATTTGTCTTGGGTTATCGAACATTATCTAAGGTAGCACTGATGGAAGGAAACAAAATATCAAGACAAGAGGTGACAGATATAATACATAAATCCGGCACCTATGCTCAATCAAATAGTTTGTTAGAGGAAGACTATTTGAAGGTTAGAGAAAGGTATTTATCTTAATTAACTGAACTTGTGTAAAAATGAAATAAATCGCTGAAATTGTTATATTTAAATGTTATAAATATTGCATAATTATATTCTAATATAGTATAATTATATTCCAGAATCCTTCATAAGGAGGTAA
>Ga0307432_1001154_pt1 | contig 16815 bp, 23 predicted proteins | sample SalMarWE160150MG_FD_202158 | JGI IMG/M metagenome (GOLD analysis project Ga0307432, IMG submission 202158) | Salt marsh sediment microbial communities from the Plum Island Ecosystem LTER, Massachusetts, United States - WE1603-150 | ecosystem: Environmental > Aquatic > Marine > Intertidal zone >...
CTTTTTAATGTCATGACTATGTTTAATCATCAGGATTATTATATGTCACATTCAGTCTGGGGACACATGCGCGGTGGTCGTATGTTCAGGGTGTTGCCTAATCAGAAAATTTATTCTAATTACGCTTCAGGTCTCCATTGTTCTCATTGCCCATCTTATTGCCCATCGAATACGGTTCACCTTCGTTATAGAATCAAACACTACGGTTATGATTCAGAGGGAAAGCGTACTTCCAAATACAATTTTTACAGTTCAATTGATAAACATCCGGATTTAGTAATGGTTGGTCCTCAAGGCTACAAACATCTTGTCTCAAGTAAAGTAGATCTAATCAAATATAAAGAAAATAACACTATCAGTTTAGCAATTCTTTATAACGGTGAGGCTTCTCAATTATTTTATCTTCTTTTCAATCATTACTATCTTTTCGATGAAATAGTTATTTTATCTTCCGTACCAGCTGATAATGGTTTTAAATTCGCTGAATTATTCAACGCTAAGATCTACACTACAAGTTTTAAAAATGATTTTTCTCAGCTCCGTAATGATCTTAAATCTCTCTGTACAATGGATTGGATTTTAATGTTAGACCCTGATGAATCCATTAATCCTGCCGATTTACATAATTTACCCAGGTTATTAGAGGGCGATTTTGATGGTTATCTTTCTCTAGTTTACAATTATCAGCCCGACAATAATGTCTTATTTTCTGATAATGTAAGATTAGTTAAAAATATAAAGGAAATTTACTGGACTCATTTAGTTCATGAAACCATAACAGAATCTTTTCATAAAAATAGCTTAATTATAGGTCCATCTCATTTTACTATACATCATTACGGTTTTCTGGTTCCTAAAAATAAACATAAATTCAAATCCCAGCTTTATGTTAAACTACTAAAAAAGGAAATCAATAAATATCCTAAAGTACCTATCAATTATTTTCATATTGCTTTTCATTACTTTGATAATGAAAAAGAAGATCTAGGCCTTAGTTATCTTATTAAAACTCTTTCTCTTGATCCTAATTTATTCCTTGCAAGTAAGGAGCTTGCCATTAGATATCTAGATAGAGCACTACACTATTTTGAAATTTGTACCGGTACAATGCCCAGAGGTCATTACCACTACGGCTGGGTTAAAGGAGTTTATGAATACCTTCTCAAATCTCGTGAAATTAAATAATCCTTCTTTATCATGGCTACAATTTTATATAGCGCCTTAGTAAATAGAGTTCGGGGTAAACTACAAAATGTTATTTATTCTAAATGGAAAAGCACTTTATATGTCAAATCAGTTGCCTCTACTCGTAATTATCCGGATAGTTATAGATCTCTCCAAATTAAGGCGAATTTCTGTTTAGTCTCTAAGCTATGGGACGGGATTCCCGAATCACACAAAGAGCTTTGGCAAGGTCGAGCTGTAATAGCCGGTAAGGCATATTTTGGCTCTCACATGTTCCGATCCTTAAACCTAAATTTACTTAATGCAAGTCATTGTGATCTTCTCACAATTTCTTACCCTCCCTTAACTCCATCAACTCCTGAGTATCCTAAAAATTTTAGTATATGTAAAGTTTCTTCGACTAATGTTTGTCTGTCCTGGACCAGTCCTTATTCACCTATTTTAAAAATAACCGGTAATTATAGACTTCACCCTTCCTTTTGCCTTCGCCATCCTTCTTTTGGTTGCTGTGTCGCTACGGGTTACAGGATGTCCTGGCGTTTCATTAAAACTGAGGGATCTGATTCTGAATCTCTTTTATATGTACATAATTGGCCTGCAGAAACAAGGCTCTATTTTCGCATACGATCAATTGATCATTTCGGCCGCTTAAGTCCTTGGACTCACAAAATTTTATTGGTAACATAACCTTATGGCTACTATAACACCCAGCGCGCTAATCGAATCCGTTCAAGGTAAATGGAACGGTTCCCAGTTTCATTCCTGGAAAGGTATAAATGTAGTTCAAAGCATCTCTTTGGCTTCTCTGGTTCATAGTTCCCAGAGGCAGCGTATCAGAGGTATTATTTCAGATTTCTCTGGCTTATTTTATGCACTCTCTCAATACCAAAAAGACGCTTGGGATACTTTCGCCAAGTTCTATACCGGTGCTCGTTCCGGTTTTAATGCTTATGTTAGTTTAAATGCCTCTTTAAAACTTTCTAACATACCCGGTCTTTCCCCTATTAATGACGCCCCTGAATCTTATGAAGCTCCTGATACGCCCATCATTGACACAGTTTCTTATGATGATGACACTAAAGAAATTATAATTACCTGGCATATTCCATCTTCATCTATAGTTTATGTTTTTACTTATTTCGCCGTTCAGGTTTACTATTCAAATACTAATAGTGCTTCCTTCAAATTATCTGGTTGTGTTCAATCCGACACAGAGGAGTCAAAGATCGATATTTCTGCTTATCCTGATAATTATTGTTTTTTAATTCGCTGTAGATCAATGAAAGAAAATGGTATTGTTTCTTCTTATTCAACTAGTTTTAAAATTTGTAAAACTAAAATCTTTTACTATGATCCTTTTATTTATTTTTGGGAAGAAGGTAGACAATATATTAATAAATTTTATACCAGTACTTTAGCATTTATTTTGCGTAAAAAGCTTTTCAATGGTGGCTCTATTGAGATTGAAGAATGCTTTGGTTTATGTTCTGACTCTAATTTCTTATATATAGTTAATACAGGTGGTAATAATATTCTAAAAGTTTATAAATCAGACCTTTCTTACATTTCACACTTTGGTTCCTCCGGCTCCGGTGATGATCAGTTTAGCTCTCCCTCTGGGATTGATTGCGATAGTGATTATTTATACATATGTGATGAAGGTAATAATAGAATTAAAATTCATGATATATCTACCTTTTCATTCATAGATGAAATTTCTTCTTTAAACGGTGGTTCAGTTACTTTTAATCATCCAAAGGATATTTCCGTAGACGATGATTACATCTATTTCCTTGATTCAGGTAATGATCGCTTTTTCAAAATCAATAAAACAAATTACTCAGATTATATAGTTACCGGTTCCACTGGCACCGGTGACAATGAGTTTGACGATCCTGAAGGTATAGCTGTTAGTCCCGATTTTGTTTTTATATGTGATAAGTTCAATAACAGGATAAAAAAATATAATAAATCTGATCTCACTTATCACTCCCAGGTTGGCTCTTACAACGGCGGTAATGACAATTTTTACTATCCTATAGGAATTGCTTTAAATTCTACTTATTTATACATAGCAGATATGATGAATGATAGAATTAAAATACATAGAATAGAAAATCTTCTTTATGTTGGTCAACTTCACAATCCTGGAATAGATGAAGGTGAATTTACAAAACCATATCCTATTTGTACTATGCACCGCACTTTTTAATCTTTTATGTCTAAATTAATTTTAAAATCAGGCCAAGACCCATTTTATAGAAACTACCTTGGTACTTCCTTGGTCTCCCGAAATGATATTTTATATACCCGGGTCAAAAGAGTTACTAGATTCAAAAATACTTCTCGTCGTCAAAATATCCATAGAGTTGAAAAAACTACCTGGGAATCGTGGAAATCTCTTTTATCTATAGAACAGGCTACTTTCGTTTGCTATCACCTTACATATTCTTGTTTACATTCTGGATATCATGTTTTCTCTGCGGTCAACACCTATCTTAATTACGCTAACTTAAGTGTCTTTAATTTAGTTAGGACTATTTCCTTACCTCCTTCCATACCTCACACACCGGTTGATTTTAGTTTATCCTATGTGTTGTTAGATAATTCCCTTGTTATTACCTGCGCTGACGATTATTCCCCTCCTTTATCCATAAAAGTTATGTTCAAAAATAGATATTCCACCGGTAGTGGTCCTTTATACCATTTTGTTCGTCTCGGCCATTTCTTATCTGACTTTACAAATTTTAGAGACTATCTTGACAATTATTCTCATAATACACACAATTATTACTTTCTCCAGGCTATAGATTCCAATGGATTGATATCGAACATGACTTCGGTTCTTTCCCATTCAATTCCATAATTCTTAGGTTATATTTATGAATTTATTAGACTTATCATTAAACTACAGAACAGATAAAGGCACTCTTCATTCTTACCTCGAGGTCTATAGCTATTTATTTAGAGGTTTTAGAAACATCAATTTGCTTGAGATTGGCACTTTCAGAGGGGAAAGTTTATTGTTATGGAGTGAATACTTTCCTAACAGTCAAATTTATGGTATCGACATAGTTCAATATGTCTCTATAAACACAGATAAAATCCATACTATTATAGGTGATTCAACCAAACCTGAAATACTAAATCATTTTAGCATTAAATTTGATATCATTATCGATGACGGCTCTCATATTCTTAAAGATCAGCTTTCTACTCTCAAAAACTTTTATCCTCTATTAAACCCTGGCGGTCTTTACATAGTTGAAGATATTTTCAATCTCGAAAAGGTGAAACATCACTTTACTAAATTCAATAAATGTACCATAATCGACAGACGATCAATTACAAATGAAGGTACTGATGTTTTAATAATTTATATAAAATAGTGTCATTTTTTTTATTTTTTGTTTCTTCAAATGTTTAGTCATATCTTACTTTCATAGGATATATTTTTATCTTCCTATTTCTTATTTTACATTCGTTAGTTAGAAATTAGCCAGGAGATATCATGTTTACACAAACTTTTCTTACTTTAATCGCTTCTTATTCTCTTATTGTGATTGGCATCACCCAAAGTATTAAAAAATTGCTTACAGTGTCCGGTACCGTTGCATTTTTTATCTCTTTTGCTATTAGTTTCATAGTCACTATCAGCGTTTTCAGTGAGGGTTTAGTTTACTATATAACTCTCTCTTTATTCGTATGCCTATCTTCGAACGGTATTTTTAAATCAATCCATAAATAACGTACTCATAGCTCTTAACTCTTAACTCTTAGAATTGTCCAGATAAAAATTACTTAAAATGGTAATTCAATTTGAGGAAGCATATAACTTAAAAAATGATAATGTCCCTTTTTATCTCTCCAGTCTTGATCAGTTTTCCAAGTACCAGGTCCGGATCGATATTATAAAAGATATCCTTAATTACAAATTAGATTAACTCAATTAATTAGGTTTATCATATGCAACCCTACATCAACTTTATCAAAGACCTTGGCTTTCCCATTTTTATAGCATTACTTTTAATACTTCGTATTGAGCCTGTTTTAAGACGTCTAGAAATAACTCTTAATAATATACTTTTCTATCTCAACCATAATACACCTAAAAAATAACCCATTCACTACAACATGTTGTTTTCTTTAGCGCCGTACCCCGTGAACATCACCTCTACATATTGTTTTCATTATGTCCAGCTCTCTTTCATCATCCATGCTTCTTTAAATTCCTTTGTAATGATCACCATAAAATAGTGTGCCCTTTGTAATACAACTTTTGGCTGCCGGCATCTTTTTTTTTGTTATACAGGTTTTTTCCGTAAGTTACATAAAATTTGTTATGCCTAATTTTAGTTTTTTTGCTTTTGTTCGCACTTGTTTTTTTCATTGCTTTACACTTTTCTTCAGTCGTACCCCATTTTTTACTTGACTTTGTATTACACTTTTATCTATTTTAGTATAACTAAATTTTGAGGTTATTAATGCCATCCATCCAGATTAACGTTCGTTTGAAACCATATCAGGTGTATGAAATTAAGAAAATCAGTGAAAATTTCGACACCACTCCGTCAATAGTTATTCGAAATGCGATCGATGACTATATCGATATTTTCAAGACCTGGCGTCATCGTCTCGAATCAAAGGAGTTAAATCCTACTGATAATGTAAATGTTACTTATACCCCGAAAACTTCTAAAAATCCCGCCGGTAAAACAGGTCTTTGTTTTCACCCAGGTGATGAGATAGTTAATCCATGAGTAAATATACTTACAATGCCAGTATTCGTTCCTTTTGCCTCGACTGCATGGGTTTTAGCGCCGAGTTAGTCGCTAATTGCCCAAGTAAATCCTGCCTATTTTATCCATATCGTCTCTTTAATAAACCCTACCCCAAACCGAAACTTTCCCCTCTCCAATCCATACATTTAAAATGCCTCGAGTGCGTTGGATCTCCGGAAGAGGTTACTGCGTGCAGTAACTTGGACTGTCCTATTCACATTTACCGTGATCGTGAAGTTCTGCCCCGCAAAATTAAGAAAACAGCCAGTTCTTCCAAAAAACCTTCAAAATTCGACCATGAACCAAAACAATTGTCGCTTATATGACTTCTAACGAATGATCTTTTAAAACCTATAGTAAGACACGTCTCAATACAGGTCTTTTCAGTGACATCGTGATTTACACTGCCTGCTGTGATTATAGGTAGTGCTGTCTTACGCTAAATCAAAGAAGTTAAAATCTGTGCAAAAAAAAGAATTAGTGAAAATTATAGAGAAAGTATTTGAATTTATTAAATAAGTTTAAGATAAAGGATGTGATGTTACAGTAAAAGTTTTAACCAATGATTTAGAAAAAGGATTTTTGAGAGATTTAACTTCTCTTGTGAAAAAAGCAGAAAGAAGAACTCGAGCTATAACAGAATTTAGAGATGAAAAAGATATCCAAAAATATACCTACCCGGAGACACTACAGGATTTATAACTGTACTAATCCGGATAAACAGGTCCTCCTTAACCAAAATCCGTTTTTCGGCTCCGAGCGGGAGTGCATTCTTCGAGCCTGGTATCTTGCAAAACCCAGAACGGATCTCTTGATCCTTCGACTCGAGCTAACCAGCCCAAACCCAAAGCCATAAACAAGGAGAATTTATGATTATATGTCCTTTCTGCGGTAATGGAATTAAAACCGTTTATAATTGTCCCGTCTGCGATAGTGAAATGGTTTTTAACTCGAGTGAAGGTCCCTACGGCACCTGGGAGTGTAGAGTTTGTTCTAGCGATAAGTTCATTGTGGGTTACAGAACATCAATTGATGGAATTGTTAGATCAAATGATCTTGATGGCAGGTACAAAATTCCGGTTTAAAGGTTTGGTCATGATCAATATAGATAAAAAATATAAAACCCGCTGCGGATATCCGGTCCGTAATCTTCATGCTTCGGGTTTAGCATACAAAGGCGAGTATTTCCACGCCGGTTCCTGGCACTTGGGTGGCTGGTTATGCAACGGTAATCCTGATATCCCTACTACCGATCTTGATTTTATATCTTCACTTTCTTTGGTCGAATATTCTGAAATCTCGGTAAAGAGAGCAGGTGTTCAAAAACAATTAAAATTAGGGGGTTTCTAATGCCAAAATTTCATCCTGTTCCAAGACCTTTCTTATTTGCCGCTGTTTCGCTATTTATCGGTTTCATGGTTGGCTTAATTGTCTCTGCAATTCTTTCCTCTATTTAGAAATTAGCCCTAATGAATAAACTACAATCATCCAGATCACACAGTGAATGTAAGTGTAAAATTTGTGGTAAAGTTATTCGTGGTGAAATTAATACAATGCACCTCGGTGTACTTTCTCATATAAGAATGGAACTCAGGAAAGGTTTAAGACCTAAAAGCAAACTTTGATGGACTTATCGAAATACCCTCCTAACTGGGAAGCAATATCTACGTGGATTAAAGAATGCGCCGGGTGGTGCTGTGAGCGATGCAATCACCCACACGATCCATTACACGGTTTTACTCTTACAGTTCATCACCTTGACCGGGACACAGCGAATCCAAATGCACTAACCCAGGCTCTTTGTCAAAAATGCCACATGCGCGAACTCGGGTCCGGTGTTGAATATTTCAGAGAGCGTGAGCGCCTCGGCCAGTTAACACTTTTCTCTTTGCCATACAAGTTTGTCATTTTAAGACAACACATTTAACTAACTAACTAAGGAGATGTTATGCATAAATTAATAATTGAAGAGTTAGAGCTTGCTGTCAAACAATCAAACCTCGGCCACTACAAAAAACCTTTAGAATACGCTCGATACTTAAGGGAATCCGTCAGGGTTATTAAAAACTACAGATCATTAACCAACACATGGAAGTTAATATGCCTCGTATCAGCTGCCATTACTGTGCTTCTTTGCATAGGAATATTAATTTTAGCTCACATAATAAGCATCAGTTAACCACATAGATAGAGATAATCAATGCCTAAAGTATCTTACGTCAAATCAAGTCTAAATACTTCCTTAATTGCGATCGTGAATAACTCTATCAAAATCATTGAAGAATATGAATCTCTCAAAATATTTCCAACACTTCGAGGTCTTTACTACCGAATGATCGCCCGGGATCTCTTTCCGGAATCCTGGAGAGATAAAAAGACCAGGTCAAAAAACAACCCCTTGAGCTATAAAAAATTCGGTTACTTGATCAGCAAAGCTCGTTTAGTGGGCATAATCGACTGGCACTCAGTCGAGGACCGGACCAGATTCAAAATAGGTATTTCACATTGGAAAAACCCTGATCATATCTTAAAGGCCGTCCCTGGCTCATTCCAGCTGGACCATTGGAAAAATCAAAAATTTCATCCGGAAGTTTGGATTGAAAAAGACGCTCTGTCCGGTGTCATATCGAATACATGCAAACAACTCGATGTCGATTATTTTGCGTGCAAAGGTTACGTCAGTCAAAGCGCAATGTGGAATGCAGCCCAGAGATTCATCGGATACATCTCTAATCACCAGGTCCCTTTAATAATTCACCTGGGAGATCATGATCCTTCAGGTCTCGATATGACAAGAGACATTGCTAACCGTCTCCATATATTTCAGGCCGGCGGCTGTGTTGTACACCGAATTGCCCTCAATATTAACCAGGTTAAAAAATACAAACCCCCACCGGATCCGGCCAAATTCACCGATCCCAGATTTAAAGATTACATCCCAAATTACGGTCGTGATGCCTGGGAACTTGACGCCCTCGATCCTGTTATCTTATGCCGCCTGATCAAAGCCAAAGTTCTGGAGTACCGCGACGAAAATATTTATCTCGATATTCTCGAGCAAGAGGAAAAAGACCTCGATATCCTCTCGAATGTAGCCAAAAATTGGCGCTCACTTCTAAAATAATTAAAAAGGAAAAATCGACCATGAACCAAACCGATCAGATTAAGGTTTTAAACCAAAACTTTATAATCATCCGTGAAAGAGACGAAGGAATGAGAAGTGACAGAATTAATGTAATGTGCAAAACAAAAAATAGACTTAACTGGCATCTTCTCAAAAAAGGTTTCGCAAGTAAAGCCGCGAGACGCCGTTTCATGGATAATTACCTCATTAATCCCTTTGTTATCGAAGATTAGAAAAAGGACCATACAATGCCCAAAAAATTCTTTGAAAAGATCCAACTAAACGTAATTGATCAGGAGGTTTTACCATCCTCCGGATTTCTTTACGACTTCCTGACCGGTTTATGGTGGAAACTCTACATAGTATTATTCGGATCTTGACTCCATTCAATAAACATTGTTATTGCCATACATGCAGAAAATATTTTCACTACCTCGGTATCGCACGTCACAGGGCAATGCACAGAGACAGGAAACAGGACTGTAAAATATCATATACTAATGGTGACACATATCTTCATAGATTTTCGAAACTTTCTAAAAGACACACCAAAAAACAATCAACCCCCACACCTTAATTCCTAAGTATTCCACCTAAAGTTATCAACACTCCTAAAAGAGTTATCAACAAACTATCAACACTCAAAAGGTGAGTTATTAACAAGTTATCAACACCCTGCTACTTTGTTTTTTCAATAGTTTAACTTACACAAGCCAAAGTTATCAACACGTTTAATATAAAAAAGGATTTTTATATATAGTATGGTATAGAGAGATCCCTAAGAAGTTGCGTCTGCACGAGTGTAATTAGACACCTTATTTACTAAATGAATAAAGTTTTCAATACCATAAAAGATTACTTCTTTGTCATTTTACTTTAATATATCGTAATTTTTTATTCTCTACCTTTTAGTTACACTTCCCTCTTCTGTTATTCTGTATATTATCGCGCAATAATTTTTATTTTCCTGAAGAAGTTTTTACGAAGTTCGAGCGAAACTCTAACGAAACCTTGATCAACTTCTCATTAAACACTAGTGTTCTATAAGTCCTATACTCTTTTTTTATTCTACACATTTAATATTATCTTTCACAACAGTTTTCACTTCGAACACTATAGATATTTTAAAGTTAGCTTCCAGTCCAATGCACTCAACCATTGAACCTGAATTGAGTTTGTAAAATGAAAACACCCCGATTTTCTGAAAAAGTTTTCTGAACTTTAAAATAGTTTTCACTTTGAACTTCCGGACTTCACAACTGCTTTCACCTCGATCATCGCACTCAACTATTGAGTTTGTAAAATGAAAACACCCCGATTTTCTGAAAAAGTTTTCTGAACTTTAAAATAGTTTTCACTTTGAACTTCCGGACCTCACAACTGCTTTCACCTCGATCATCACACTCAACTATTGAGTTTGAAAAGTGAAAACACCCCGATTTTCTGAAAAAGTTTTCTGAACTTTAAAATAGTTTTCGCTTTGAACTTCCGGACCTCACAACTGCTTTCACCTCGGACATCGCACTCAACTATTGAGTTTGAAAAGTGAAAACACCCCGATTTTCTGAAAAAGTTTTCTGAACTTTAAAATAGTTTTCGCTTTGAACTTCCGGACCTCACAACTGCTTTCACCTCGGACATCGCACTTAACTATTGAGTTTGAAAAGTGAAAACACCCCGATTTTCTGAAAAAGTTTTCTGAACTTTAAAATAGTTTTCACTTTGAACTTCCGGACTTCACAACTGCTTTCACCTCGGACGTCGCACTTAACTATTGAGTTTGAAAAGTGAAAACACCCCGATTTTCTGAAAAAGTTTTCTGAACTTTAAAATAGTTTTCACTTTGAACTTCCGGACTTCACAACTGCTCTCACCTCTTCAATCTCTCCTTATCCTTCTCTCCAAAGATACGAACTGCAGTGACCGTGACGTAAAAAGATCATTACATCACCGTCACTGCAGTTCTACATTTTTATTTCTCTTAACTATCATTTTACCAGTACCCGAGTCACATTGTTTTAATACAAACAACACAGTGACTCGCCTACTTCCCTTCCAGCTAAAAGAAATCATAAATGATCGTGCTCTCTATAAAGAACACAGAGAACACCATCATTTATTTAACCCAATCCCCGCTCTAGCCAAACAGAGAAGCCAACATCCTCTAAATAGCGTCGGATATTGGCTTCTCTTTTTACAAATACAGATCTCTTTTCTAAAACTTAAGGAGCGGGGAAACTCAGCAAAAAAAAATGTAGATATTGTGAGAATTACTTTAATTATTTAGCTGGAGCTCTGGAGTTCAGACTTACATTTCAATATTACGTCCACTAAAAACAATATCTCTTTTTTTTTATTGAGATTCCCCTCTTTCTTTCTTACTTCCGGAAGCAGCCAAAATCCTCAAAGGTTATGACATTCCCTTTTTCAAATTAGTATTTACTTCATCGGATATTGGCTGCTTTTTTGTAACACTTTTATTCCCTGTTCTAAACATAGAGAGCGGGGAGACTCGCAACAAAAAAAGCAAGAATTAAGGAAAACAAATTACTTCTTTTTTCTTATACGAGACTCCCCTTATTTTCACTAACCAAATACCTTCTAATTACAAAACATTTCTACCAAATTAGCTGCCAGTTTATCCCACAGACGTATTCCTAAGCAACGGGAAATAAGGCGTGCGCATCTGCCTGTCTTCTATAGTTCGTGCCGCATGTGCCGTCCGCCGCCCAAATTACAATTGTCATAATGTTTTTATGTCTCATTTTTTGAAGGTTCATTTCTCCGCCTGTCTCTGGTCTAAACGCCAAAAGCAAAAAACAGAGTCATAAAAGGCATTATGTCAACCCAGTTCTGTTAGTAGAAAGGTTCTCTGCTTTTTCTAAGGTTACCTTTTCCTGGTCTGTCCCCTTCTCCGTGTCTCCGCTGGGTCTCTTGTTTCAGGGCGGCGACGGCTTGTTTTTATCTCTCCGTTACTCATTCCTTTGGATCGCAATATTTCCCTCTTTGAAACTCTACGCTTTTTCTCTCTTCCTCTTAAATTTACACCTGCAGCATCTGCCCTTCGAATCAGGAACAAAGCACCTTCGTTACCACTTTGGCTCGGCTCACCCTGTTTAGCTCGGGAAGGACTGTTTTTTTTAAAACAAATATAAAATATTAGCGTTCCCGAGCTAACAGACCTCACCTAATCTGTCTCAATTCTGGTTAATTCGACTCCCACCAATTCCCCCAGCCTCCCACCCTTTCTTCCGCCCTTCTTTTTTTCATTAGATCACATCCCTGGTTCATTAGCTGAATCCACTTAAGAAATGAAAAAAAAGAATGGCGGATTGTATTTTTTCTAATGTTTTGCTTGACTTTAATAATTTATAAAAATAACTTGCAAACGTGTCAAAAATTAAGTACTCAGCCAAAAAAATGGCAATTAAAAATATTTTAAAACGAAATAACATAATTTCATTGTTATACCAAAGTTGGTATAGAGTTACTTAACTGTTAACCCTCCTGGAAAGGAGCTACCATGGCTTTAATTGAGTATTCAGCGCTCGTAAACAGAATAAAGGGAAGGGTCTCTCATTCTGTTTTGAGTAACTGGAAAGGCAAAGGAGTAATTAAAAGGCACAATTCCGGAATCCACCAACCTCGCAGTGAAAAACAGCAATTCATCAGGGGAATGCTTTCTGATCTTGCAGGTGAATATTATTCCCTCACCCCAGTACAAAAGGAATTATGGAGAGCTTTTTCTTCCGCTCTTCCTAAACCTATGACACCACTTAACGCTTATGTTAAATTAAATCAGATCATGCAAAAGTATCTTCCGGGTTCAACCAGGCTTACAGCACCTCCACCGACTCCGTCAACACCTAAACACATTCAGGGCTTTACCGTTTCTCAAGATGCCGCAGCGGACTTCACCATTACCTGGACGGGTCCATCCTCTACTGGCGAATATATTGTTTGTGACTATTGGCCAATGCCAGGTCTCGATAATGCAGTCGCCCCACGATTCACTTTTGGAATCTCGGCAGATTGTGCTGATCTTTGCGTTCAGCTTGCAACTACTTATCCTACCGGTACCGTTCTAAAATTTCGTGCCCGGACTATCGATTCCTTTGGAAGAGTAAGTCCTTACAGCGAAATGTTAGTACAAACAGCTCTTTAGTATTCTTTCGATCCTGATTATATCGGTTTTATTTATGCCTTTTATTTTTTACCATGAGATCTTATATCTGTTATAAGGTCTCATGGTAACTCCTTTATTTTTTTTTCTTTTAACAAAATTCTCTTTATATTTTATACTTGAAAAATAATTATTCTTCTAAAGAATATCACATTAGCCATTCTAAACTTAGGACTAAACTAAACAAGATTGCATTCGACAATTATTATCATTGTGATCAGTGCGGTTGTCATAAAGACCTTGAAATACATATCCTCTGTTATAAAAATCTTATTGATATAAATAAAATTCCTTTCCGTATTCTTTGCCATAAGCACCACATACTTTTAAAATAATTTTCTCTTTTTCCTTCACTTCCTTTTCATTCTATCTTTTTTTGTTAGCTGCCATCATTATTTCTCCCCTTCTCTCTTTCTCACTTTCTCATTTTCAGTATCTTATTTTCTCACTTTTGAGAATATGTTCTCTACATATAGTGTACCTATCCACTGTTACCACATCTCCTAGTTTTGGCATAGTCTCTGCTCTAATTATAGCTCAATTGAAATTAGAAAGGAGCTGCTTTTTTTCATCGTGATCTTTAAATTTTTAACTAAAAAAAGGAGTATATTCTATGTGTAAGCAATTTATTGTTAGAAGATTTGGACCCGATACCACTGACAGTCCTATTTTTATATCTCTCAATGGTATTCGTTATCACAAATCCGATCTCCACTTTGTTAACGTCCTCGAAGACCCTATATCCTCTGGGCTTTTTAAAAAACTTCTCACCCTCGATTGCCATGTTAGTGTTCTTTGCTACTATATAGTTGAGCGTAAATAACTAAAATAAGGAGTATTTATGTCCGTATTAACCATATCAGAATTAAGAAGAAAAGTTCTCTCTTATATCATCGATGTTCGTATTGCTCTTACCACTCTTAAAAGAGATGTCTCCGATAATAAAGATATTGGCTTATCACTTCCCTATTTTGAAAATCTTGTTTCTGATCTCGGCGTTTCCTCTCGTGAACTTCAAAGTCTTTTGTTCCCTTCTAAACCAATTTAATAAAGGAGTAAAATTCATGCATAATCAGCTTAGACTTCATTTCTCTTATAACATCAAGGTAGATATGATGTATAAGGAAGATATCAACCTTGATATTTGCCTTGCTATCGCTAAAGTTTTAGAACCTATGACTTTTGATGAAATAGAGAGATTATCCAGGGCAATTATTAGAATATCTAACGGGTATTTCGCAAAATCACCCCTTAAAGCCCAGATAGAAAGGAGATCAAGACATGGTAAAAATCACAAAGGTTGAACCCAAAGTTAGTTCTGAATCCCTTTCCAGACTTAAATCTCCGGAGCGTAGCTTTCTCTCTCATGTAGATTGGAAAATAGAGGCTATAAAGCTTTTCGGTAAAGACCCTATGAATTGGAAATTTGTTTGCCCTTCTTGCGGCTATATCGCTTCTGTTCAGGATTATAAAGATGCCGGCGCTCCGGAAGGTGCTATTGCTTTTTCTTGCTTAGGCAGATTCCTTGGCAAAAAACATGAGGCTTTTCAAAAAGGTAAATCCCCGTGTAATTATGCCGGTGGTGGTCTTTTCCGGATAAACCCAGTCACAATCAAAGAATGTGGTTATACTTATCACCTTTTTGACTTTGCACCTTCAATAAAATAAGGAGTTTACATGATAAAAAACAAAGACATTAAGATCGATCCCTCTCAAGATTCTTCTAAAAATGGTGATCTAATTTCTAGAGTTCTTATTTCTGCCCATGGTCTCAATTTTAGCCGTTTTATTAATCTTCCTTATGAGGAACGTTTATATTGTTTGGAGTTACTTACCATTATAGTTCAAAAACTTGATATCCATCTTTCTACACTAAAAAAATTTATTAAAGACTTTCCTATTTATCCAGATAAACCTTAACTTCTTTTCCTTCTTTTCTGTGTTTATCACGCAGGCCCGGTCTCTCCCGGGCTTTTTCTTTTTACATCTTTACATCTTTATTTTTATTTTTTATATTTCTTACGACTGCATTTCTATTTCTCAACCTGTAACGTCCGGAGTCCCCCTTGGCTCCGGGCGTTCTTTATCTTCAGTTATCTGCTTGAAATCCTACATATAGTACTCCCTGATCAATGGTCAGGTTCTTTTAACTACTATATATTGTTATCTCCGGCGCCAGATCCCGGCAGCAGCAATACAACATCCTGTGTTTTTACTAGCCTGGTTAATCCGGATTCTATACAATATAATGTATTTTTATGCGCTTGCTGCAGGCTGCATCTGTGCTATATGTTGTTTTTCTCTATTTAGCTTAGTTTTTACTTTTATTACCAAATACTTAATTTATTAAACCAATTAATTCCCGAGCGTACCGCTCGGGTCCCTGATCAGCGCCATATTTATCCCACTTACTTTATTTATTTAGTTTTTTACCCTTATCCTCTTTTTACCATTTTACTTATTTTAATTCTTGACATCTCTGTTTTTGTTTTTTACTTTCCCTTTGTTCTTTTCCCTTTCTAAAAACACACCCAAGGTCCGGAATCGGACGCGATTCCGGACCGCTAATGATCTACTTAATTCTATATATTGTATATTTTTCTTTAACCAGGTTTATGTATTTATACTACATGTTGTATTTTTATGGTCCTCCGGAAGACATTATTTATACCATATCTTGTTTAGTCTACCCCTTTCTCTATCCTATTTTCTCTCTTTCTTCTCTGTTATTCAATTTTGCCAGGTTAGCTTCCAGTTTTTTCTTTTATTACCAAATACTTAACTTATTAAATCAAAAGTTTCTCGAGCACATCTCATGAGCGCTTGATCATCGCCGTTTTTACTATCCTTACTTTATTTGTTTAAGTTTTCTCTCTTTTCTGTTTTTTATAATATTTCACTTTCTTTTATTATTTTAAATTTTTACCTTTTATTACTCTTTGGTTTTTTAAATTTTTATAGGATTTAATGCAAATAAAATTCTCAATAATTATACCAACTTTTAACTTAGTTGAATTTTTAAAAACTTGCATTGACTCTGTAATGAAGTACACAACTTCTTATGAAATAATAGTTGTTGATAACGGCTCTACAGATTCTACTCCTTTTTATATTACTCATTTATCCCAGACACTAAAAAGCTTTCGTTTTGTTTCTCTCTCTGAGAATAAAGGTTTCGCTTACGCTGTTAACGCAGGTTTGTCTCATAGTAAAGGTAAATGGAAGATTCTATTAAATAATGACACTATCGTTACTCCCAACTGGCTTGAAAATATGCAGGCTACTCTACATTATGCTCAGCATATAAATGATATGCCTGAAATATTAGCCGTTGGTCCTGTAACTAATAACGCAGGTGGTCTTCAGCTCATTGAAACCGATGAATATAAGATCGAAGAACTTCCTGAATCTGCAATATGTCATAGAAAAGAACACTTAAGAGAGTTTAGACTCACTCAGTGGCTTTCCGGTTTCTGTTTTATGTTCTCTGAAAAAATCTACAATGATATTGGCCCTCTCGATACCCGTTTTCATTTAGGTGG
>Ga0307432_1001158_pt1 | contig 16794 bp, 16 predicted proteins | sample SalMarWE160150MG_FD_202158 | JGI IMG/M metagenome (GOLD analysis project Ga0307432, IMG submission 202158) | Salt marsh sediment microbial communities from the Plum Island Ecosystem LTER, Massachusetts, United States - WE1603-150 | ecosystem: Environmental > Aquatic > Marine > Intertidal zone >...
AAAGAAGTTGAGTTTCCCCCTGGCGAGTCAATTTTCCGGCTATATGAAAACAACGAACTAGCGCTGAAAGATAGAGGTGCTGAACTCTCCCTGCATCTCTGGCTGGCTGTTAGCTAAGAAATCAGCGCACTCTCGGGCGATACCCTCGGCATCCAGGTGGTACAGAGAGCGAAGCAAGTCCTGCTCCCCATGAGTTACGAATTCATCGGGGATGCCCAATCGTTTCACCCTGACATCTGAGATTCCAGATTTTTGCAGCAGCTCCAGCACTGCAGCACCAAAGCCGCCGCTGAGGACGTTCTCCTCCACGGTGATTATCTTCCCGGTACGGTTAGCCAGCCCTAGTATGAGCTGTACATCGAGTGGCCTGGCAAAGCGAGCGTTAATCACTGAAGCATTAATGCCACGAGAAGCCAAATGCTCTGCTGCTTCCAGAGAAGGGATAACAGTTGCGCCAATTGCTATGATGGCGACATCTTCACCTTGCTTTATTATTTCAGCTTTACCTATGGGAAGCTGGCGAAACTCAAGGTCTAATGGAATACCTGAGCCATTCCCACGTGGGTAGCGAATCACCATAGGGTGTGTTGTCTCCAGGGCAGTGTACAGCAAGTGCTGCAGCTCGTTCTCGTCCCCGGGTGCAGAAACAATCATATTAGGTATCAAGCCAAGATAGGATAGGTCGAATATCCCCTGGTGCGTCTTGCCATCCTCCCCTACGATGCCGCTGCGGTCCACAGCAAAAACAACCGGCAAGTCGGGAAGACAGACATCGTGAACTATCTGGTCAAAGCCACGCTGCAGGAAGGTGGAATATATCGCTACGATGGGTACAAAGCCCTGAGTAGCCAGCCCGGCAGCCAGGGTAACTGCGTGCTGCTCGGAGATTCCCACATCGTGGACACGGTGAGGAAACTCTCTGGCCAGATGAGATAAGCCGTTGCCCTCGACCATAGCAGCAGTAATCACTACTGTTCTGGGGTTATCTCTCAGCAATTTGCCCACTGTTCGGGCAAATACCTCACTATAACCGGGTACTGTTGTCGGAGTCTCGCTGTTCGGGGATAGTCCATGAAAGCGGACGGGATTGTCCTCCGCTGGTTCATAGCCTTTGCCCTTGGTGGTTAGCACATGGATGACGATAGGCTTGTGGTAATCCTTAGCCTGGGTTAGAGCTGTTTCAAGCTCGGGAATGCTATGACCATTTATAGGGCCAAGATAGCTAAAGCCAAGCTGTTCCCATATCATGGTGGGCATGGTAACCGCTTTGATTCCTTCGTTGATACGGTGTAGGGCCCAGCGCAGCTTCCTGCCACCAGGCAAGACGCGAAGCAACCGGGTTGCCCGTTCCCTGGTCTGCTTGTAGCTCCGGCTTGCTCGCAGCATGTTCAACCTCTTAGCTAGCGCCCCCACTGTGGGCGAGATAGACATGCCATTGTCATTGAGCACGACAATGAGTCTGGCACCCAGATGACCTGCATGATTCAATGCCTCATAAGTCATGCCGCAGGTAAGGCAGCCATCGCCGATAACAGCAACTACATGGTGAGCATCGCTCGCCATGTCGCGAGCCAAAGCCATGCCGAGAGCGGCGGAGATAGAATTGCCGGCATGCCCGGCGATGAAGGAATCGTCCGGGCTTTCATTGGGGTCAGGGAAACCAGAGAGGCCGTCATATTGGCGCAGAGTGGCAAATAACTTCTTCCTGCCCGTCAGTAGCTTGTGGACATAGCTCTGATGCCCTACATCCCAGACAATCTTGTCTTTCGGGCTATCAAATACCCGATGCAGAGCGACAGTAAGCTCGACCACACCTAAGTTGGAGGCAAGGTGCCCGCCATTTTCGGTTACTCTGCTTACCAGTAATTCCCTTATCTCAGAGCAAAGTCGTTGCAGCTCACCTTGCTTTAGTGCCTTAACATCACCGGGGCTGTTAACTCTATCCAGTATCTGGGACATCTAGCTTCCAACTACTTTCCTTGGACGCCACCATCTGAAGAAGAACAGCAAAAGTCCAACAACCACCAGAATTTCGAGGATAACCCACCAATACCGGGAAATCCACGATGCAGGAACTACCTCCTCGACCACAAAGCTCCCTTCAAGCGTACCTATCTTCACTGCATATGTATCGGGTTGCTCTTCGGCAATGGTGAAGGTAACCGTGGTGCTCTCTGCTGGGCCAAGGGTAACACTCCTGGTAGCTGTGACAACATTGTCTATCTTAAGCACGGCCTGATAAGTCCCTTCTGCTGCGCCGACATTGGTAACCAGAACCGATATGGTAACATTTTCCCCCGGGCTAACCCTGGCTGGTGAGATAGACAGGTCGGCCAGGGTGAAATTCACTACTGCTGGAGCTAGCCACATCACTGCGAACGAACAGTCACCGAAACTGGATACCGTAGCCGTTACTCTGTTACCTACGGGGTCCGCTGTAGAAGGCACTGCCTCCCAGGCAGTGCCATTCCAGAAATATACATCGAGGTCGCCTTCCACTGCGCCGGCAGGCAAATCGCCCTCATCGTACCTGAAGGTCATGTTGACTGGAGGGGCGAAGTTAGCACCGTCAGGATTACAGTCGTACGCTGCACCGATAATATGCCCATTGTCAGGTGGTGAAGGAGGGCTTTCATCCACAGCTATCGTTAGAACCTCCAGCCGTGCATCGCCTTTTCGCAGACAAATGGTGCCTTTGGGAACAGACATGGTAAGCATACCGTCCGCGGTGGTAACTTTTATTGTTTCCAGCAGTTCGCCGGTGTCGCTAATACGATAGCTCCCTTCTATACCGGAGACATTGGTGTCCAGGTAATACCGCACTGCACCGCCGCCTCCTCCCCCTCCTGGGGTTACAGGTTTTGCATACCACCATACCTTTAATTGACTATCAGTGACAGCCATACGGTTGAATTTGCTGATGCGGCATTTCATCCCGGTGTCAGCAATAATGTTGTTCGCAAGCCTCTTCAGTGCATCCCTCAGCGCAGGGTTTATTACAGCATCCGCAACCCAATCCCTGAGTCCAGGATTCTCATCGCCAACCGATAAACTGGGCACTGCTGTTATGCTGGGAGTGTAGCTTATGCAGGCTATTTTGGCAGTTCCCGAAAATGTCGCCGACTTGTTCCATACCGACACAGTAGCATTGGCAATGGATGCCGTTGTATCAGCGAAGGTGACATTCATACTTTCTATTTTTGCCGTTTTGTTTAAAGCTGTAGCTGTGGCATTGAAGGTCACCTTACCACCGCCAATGGTTACGTTGAGCGACCAATTGTCACCAGTGTTGAGGTAATCGTTAGCCCTGTTAACTAGCCAGGTGGCAGCATCATTCAATTGTGACTCAATGTCAGCCTCATTGAAGTTCTTCCACCCACCACTCCACCAGAGGGTTAATACTGGCCCGCCGCCAACTTCGATGGCAGTTAAATTTCCTAGCAGTGAGTCCAGCTTAAATCCGCTGGCATTGATAGCTTTATTTATAGTGTTGGTGATTTCGTTGAGGTCGCCTGGCGACAGCGAAGGTTCAAAGCCAGCAATCGTAATATTGCTGATACTCTCCACCTGTGGTATCTTGCCTGGCAGTTCGCACTTTACGGTAACATTAAGGGCAAATCTCGGCCTTACCACTAACCATGATGCTGACAGCTCACCACTAATACTTACATTCCTGGTGCCATCAAAGGCGAACTCGACGTTGTCAAGGTACACAGTTGTGCCTCGAGCGGTGACGCTGGCATTGACCGTCATGGTCTTGTTAGTATCATCAAGGCTTACTGTGGGAGCAGTGAATGTTATGTTGGTTGAGCTAATCTGGGAGATTAACCAGTCCTGAATCTCAGTGGCATTATAGTATGCTTCTTCGGCAGCCTCTACTGGTCCTGCCATGGGTATTGCCATTATAGTGAGTGACAGAAGCAGCGCCAGGCTAACCAGCATGTAGCTTACTTTGCTGTGCCGTTTTGTTTTGTTCATAATATTCTCCCCGTTGGCTTTCTCAGTATGTTAAGTTATTCTATCATACACTTACATCGTTTATTGTCACTTTTGGTCATTTACCAACTCTCCCCTGTCATTCTGAGCCCTTCGCTTCTTGTCATTCTGAGCAAAGCGAAGAATCTAGACCCTTCGCTATCGCTCAGGGTGACAAAATAAACGATATTGCCACTTTTGGTCACTTTTCTATACTTTAATATACTAAAACATACTAAAATATACTACAATATACTTATTCTACTCCTTCAAACCAGTTCTGTGTCTATAGATAACCCAGAACAACGAAAATAGAACGAGATTGATTATCACGACAGTCACCGGCAACCAGTGCTGAGATAACCATGAATGCAGGGAAAAGGCTGGAGGGGAAACTGGCACCACGGTGAACGTACCACTCTGCCCGTCTAAGGTTACGTTGTAATCTCCAGCTTCAGTCCTGCTTACTTTATAGGTCAGCGTCCGGGTTTCCCCTGGGGCGAGGACTATTTCCCGGCTGTCCTGCAATTCTCCATTTATGGTCAGGTTCAAGGTATAGCTGCCGTCGGCGTTGCCATCGTTCCTCACTTCGACCGAGATGGTAACCGCTTGCCCCGGTTCAACCTGCGTGGGGCTAATGCTCATGTTGGTTACCACGAATAGTGGCTCCGCTGGCAGTGCTGGTGGTGTTGGTGGCACTGGTGGTTGTGGTGGTGGTGTAACCTCTTCGGTCGCCCCGACATAGTTGACCGTACCAATCGTGCGGGTTCTGTAGGGCTCAGGGATAACGTCGGTAACATCCCAATCATCAATTTCAGCCTGGACAAGCTCACCAATCACATTATACTCGCCCGACTGACTTCCACCGGGAAAAGTTAATTTCACACGCTGGTGAAATTCATAGCTTTCACCTTCCCAGTCAGGGACCGGGCTTACGGTGACGCTATAGCCTGCGTTAAGCATTTCTGTGGCACCTGTCTCTTCGTGCTCTGCAATGATATTTCCGGTAACTGCAATCTGGTCTGCTCCGACGGGCAAATTTTTGATGCATTTCGCCTGGCCTTCAACTACAAGATAAAACACCTCGCCTTCCTGCACCTCGGTATCGCTGAAGCTAATGGAATAATTAATATCGAAATAATCGTAGGGGTTTACACTGAGCGCTGCCGCTGGTGAAGGACTAGCAGGTATGAGACATGCTGCCAGAACTGAGGCAATGGCTAGATGCCACATGAACCTCTTAGGGAATATTCCCCGTTTCATTCCCCTGCCTTGCCAAGCTACTCCATAAAGCATTACGTGTCAAGACTTTTTAACTTTCCAACCTTCAAACCTTCAAACTTTCTAACTTTCAAACCTTCAAACCTTTGAACCTCCCAACCTGCCGGAAGTAAATATAGGCAAACAGAAGGTACCACAATGGGAACAGTATGTATATTGTCCAGGAGTGCGCTGTCCACAGCGCAGCTTCACCCCAGTGGTAGCCCACCAGCATCAGTATTATCAGCCTGATGAAGCTCTGAAGCCAGGTGCCGACGACGCCGAACAGGAACAGCCATGCCGCCTTTTTCGGCGGCAGGGGCATATCCAGCATCATCAGGGCAAATAACGCTATGAAAACCCCCATAGTCGCCGGTCCAGCACAGCTACTGGTGATGGCTACCGATATCGGCTCGCCGCCAGAGCTTGTAAAATGCACCCATTGCCCCTGATTTTGCAACGGGTAGCCCAGGATGTTCATTAGCCCCACCACCGGGACGATGGCAGTTTGCGAGTAGGCATTCTCAGCAAAGCGATGAATCGCTAATGGAAACGATATGGCGAAGCCATATATGGCAACAAGAATGGAGGGAATCTTGGCTCCCCTGCCAAAGAGGATGACAAATACCCCCAGTGATGCCAGCAGCACCTGAAATACCAGATAGTCCTGAGAGGAAGGCATCAGCACAGCGGCTGCCACCACTGCTACACCGAGAAGGACAGGTTTGAAGGTTTGAAGGTTCATAAAGTTTCTCCAACCTTCTAACTTTCCAACCTTCAAACCTTCTAACACGTCTTTCCTCTTCAGCCACAGGAAAATGAGGCACAAAGCCAGAACCCCCCAGGGGGCGGCGTGGTACTGGCCGAAGACCCAACCGGGGGAGAGCATTGTTGGCAAGCTTAGCCAGAACTCTCGGAAGAATATGAGCGATACAGCAAGCGATAGGAGAAGCCATAACCCCAATTTCCTGGCTGTTCGTAAAGTTTGAAAGTTCCTAAGGTTCACAAATCTTGCCAATCTTCTAACCTTCCAACCTCCCAACCTTCTAACCTTCTAACTTTTGAACTTTCCAACCTTCCAACCTTCCAACCTTCTAACTTTCCAACCTTCAAACCTTTAAACCTTCTAACCTTCCAACCTTCTAACCTTTAAACCTTCTAACCTTCAAACCTTTTAACTTTCTAACCTTTTAACTTTCTAACTTTTTAACCTTTCCGGGTTGACTTCAAGTACGAAATAAAGTTTGACAGCATTTTAGAGACCTTTATTGCCAATTCCTGTGCTTCTCCAAACTCGACTTCGTTTATGTAGCCTAGATCATAGGCGGCATACAACTGAGCCCTCAGTTCACCTGATGACCTCTTGGCGTAGAATAGGAATTGCACAAATTCTCTGTTCCCCTGAGATTCAAATCCTTCGGCAATGTTCGATGTAATAGAAATTGCTGCTCGCTGAATTTGGTCCCTTAGTCCCCAATCTCTGGAAAAGGGCTCCTTGTTAGTCAATGAATAGACGAGTTTGACCAGTTGTCTTGCCTCTTTCCAGCAATCAATGTCCTCAAATCTTTCTATCTTTCCCAACTTCCCAACCTTCTAACTTTGTAACCTTCCAACCTTCTAACCTTCCAACCTTCCAACCTTCCAACCTTCCAACCTTCCAACCTTCCAACCTTCAAACCTTCAAACCTTCCAACTTTGTAACCTTCAAACCTTCCAACCTTCTAACTTTCTAACTTAGTATGTACGGCATCACCGATACCAGCATCACATTGTTTATTGCGTGGGCTACAATACCCGGCACCAGGCTCTTTGTCTTCCAGTATAGAGCTCCGAGGACAAGCCCTGCCGCGAAGACGAAGCCCAGCTCGGGAATCGACCTCCATGTGAGGTGCATCACGGCAAACATCAGGGAGGCACCAACAAGCCCCCACTTCCAGCCAAAAGCACCCGTGAGGTCTCGCTGAATTAAACCTCGGAATAGAAGTTCCTCGCCGAGACCGACAAAGCAGAGCATGTACACCATATCCCGCAGGAGGTATTTCACCTCGAAGGCGGGAAAGGCAGGAGCGGGATATAATACGAAGTATTCTCCTATTCCCAGCGGGATGCCAATCGCCAGACCAACCAAAACAAATTTAACAGGTTGAAGCTTTATAAGGTTTATAAGGTTCGTAAGGTTTATAACGTTCCCCACCCCCCAACCTTGAAACCTTCTAACTTTCGAACCTTCCAACTTCCTAACCTTCCAACTTTTTAACCTTCTAACTTGCCAACTTTCTGTGCCGAAGCCGAAAAGCTCCTTGAGGCTCAGGTTCTTCTGGTACACATACCATAAGCATAAGGCGAGGATGCAGGAATATACTGCTGGCAGGAGGTATTGCTGGTTTATGAAGAACCACGGCAGGGAGGAGGTGAACAGGATATACAGGGGAAGCAGAGTTAGCGATTCGGCACAGTTCGTTATCCTTTGATCAAGGTGAAAAATGGAGAGCAGAAGATATATCACGATAACCAGACCCAATGCCACGACAATGCCGTAGGCCACATTCTGGTAGGCGAAGATATACTCGCAGGCAGTAATGGTTATGCCTATGCCAGCGAGAAAGGCTACCTGCCACCGTCTAAACCTTGCTGTTTCTAAAGTCCTAATGTTTGTAACATCCACAAAACTTCCCAACTTTTAAACCTTCAAACCTTCAAACCTTCAAACCTTTTAACCTTTTAACTTTTGAACCTTCCAACCTTCAAACTTTCTAACCTTTTAACCTTTGAACCTTCCAACCTTCCAACCTTCAAACCTTTTAACCTTTTAACTTTCAAACTTTCTAACCTTCCAACCTTCAAACTTTCTAACTTTTGAACTTTAATCTTTTCCTCCTCATCGAGTAGTATATGCCAAAGCATAAACCAGCCACACCAATTCCCGCAATCACGGTGGGAAACTCGGGAATGGCTGACTCTGTGACCGTAAAATCATCATCCGCAACCAGCCAGGTGGTGTTACTGTGTGAGTCGGGGACATGCCCTACAGCGTACACCGACGCATTCCAAGTTCCATTCACCTCAGAAGTGGTGAATGTGTGTTGACTGCTGAGATTACCGTCTTCGTGAACCGTTATGTTGCCGTCGCTTACCCTCTTAGTCCCGTTGCCATCCCAATAAACCACGGAATAGGTGGCCCCTTCACTCCAACCTGTGCCGTGCATGTAGACGGTGCTGGGGTAGTCAGTGAAGTTGTCGCATTGCGTGTTGTGGTTTGAGTCGCTATACGAATTCCAGCCTCCTGCCCCTTTTGTGGAGGTGCGCAGGCGAATAGCGACATCAGTTTGATTGAGTCCCACGTCGTACCAGCTCCCATTTGCACCACTGGGGCTGATGTATGTACGGTTAGTTTCATGCGCTCCGTTCGGGTCGGCTGGGACAGGGTATTTGTAAGCCACATCGGTGAACTTCACCACGACGATAACATCGTCACCGGCGGTCAGCCGCAGGGGCGAGTTTAATGCCACCGAATGGTATCCAGCTTCAGTGAAATTGTAGTTTAACTGACTGCGCAGCAGATTGCTCAGCGATGTCCCATCGAAGTCATCATAGATGTATATATCGACATCCGTGGTGGCATCCGTAGTCCAGAACTCCACCCGGGTAGCATAGGTATTGTTGGCCGGGGTGAAATTGCACAGTCCCCACAGAGTAGTACTACCCCATCCCCAGCTAGTGTCCCAGCAATCATCGTCGTAATACATGATTCCGCCGTTGATATCGTAATCCTGCCAGTCGTACACGAATGAGGAATACATACCAATGTTTGCTGCACCGTAGTGCATATAGAAATATCCATTAGCACCCCAATCAGCACCCCACGAATTCTTCACAATCCAGCCATCTCCGGTCTGGTTGGTTACCTGATCAGGTGGAAGACTGTTGCTCCAACCCACAATCAACACGGCATGGTTTGTACCGCTGCTAGTGTAGTTGAAGGTGTACGAGCCGTTATAGTTGCCATCGAACCCCTGGGATGAGTCCGCATATGCCGCAGTGTACACTGGCCCATAAGTATAAATATAGTTCTTCAGCACCGCGGTATTGGGTATTGAACCACCCGATATAATTCTCCAGTCCAGCAGCGTCTTGTTATAGGGACAGCTGGAGTTGCAGGCGACATCACCGACCACATACGGGTCATCTGACTCCAGGACTATACCTTTCTGGGAGAACAGGCTGGCGAGCATCCTGTAGTTTCCACCGTCGCAACTGCCCCAAGGAAGGAGGTGGGGAGGGGGGCTAGGATTCACAGTAGTGTAGTTAGTTAGCTCGCGCCAGTTGCATTCCTTGGCATTGTTCTCAGAGTAGTTGACAGGGTTTGTGATGTTGGTGGTGTTAGTGTCGATTAATATCTTCGATTCGACATTGGCAATCCCAGCAAAGGCGTAGCAGGCACCGCAACCACCCTGGTTCTTCACCGAGGTGATTTTCCCTTGTGTGCGCCAATCAAATGAAGCTGGCGGTTGTCCCACCGGCGACTCTACCACCAAAGACCCGTCAGGCATTCTCTGCCCGGTGATATGGGAGAGGTTCATCGCTGGCGGTATGAAACCCGTTCCATGCCCATCTATCACCGGGGGTGGTTGTTGCGGTGGCGGCAGCCTCGGTGCCTCCTGTGGTTGGGCAGTCTCAGCAGCTTGAATGGGTAAATTATGGCTCACAGGCACCACAGCCATGAACAGCATAACAATCCCAATAATAAATACTAATTTTCTCATTCAACCTCCCCAAGCCACCTGCACCTCCGTTAAATGATATTGATTATATTTGTTATCTTCTATTTTTCTCAGTCTTATATGGCGAACAGGTAGTACTCGTTCATATTATTAATCGAACTTCGCTTCTTTTCCTATCATTACCATACCCACCTCCTTCTTTCATCGAGGAGCCCCCCTACCAGGATTGCCACGCTTCGCTCGCAATGACAATGAAAAACTGGCAATGGCACCACCTTCTGTCATTGCGAGGCATACCCTCTTCTGTCATTGCGAGGCATACACTCTTCTGTCATTGCGAGGCACAAGGTGCCGAAGCAATCACCGAAGGACAGGCGAGAAAGGCTACCTGCCACCGGCTAAACCTTGCTGTTTCTAACGTCCTGATATTCGTAAGCTCCACAAAACTTCCCAACTTTTAAACCTTCAAACCTTCCAACTTTCTAACTTTTAAACCTTCAAACTTTTGAACTTTCAAACCTTCCTAACCTTCCTAACCTTCCAACCTTTTAACCTTTTAACCTTTTAACTTTTGAACCTTCTAACCTTCCAACTATCCTAAGTGGTACGTCACCTGCTCAAAGGGGGTATCTTCATCCTCTTTGTAGATGGTGAAGGTTACCTCGCCGTCACCTACCATGTCACGAGGGATGTGGTGGATGTAAACAAACATGCTGCCATCGCGAATCAGCACATTCTCGTTATATGGCTTGCTGTCAACCTGGACATTGATGGTGTAGTTAGTGTCCTTACCTTCGTGGTTTATGATGTTGAACTGAATAATCCACTCATCTTCTGTCTGGAGCAACTGCTCCCGCTGCACCTCGGTATATTCCCCGCCGGTCATCATCGGGCGAAACACGGTAAACACAACCAGCACGCCCAGCACTACCAGCCCCACGACGTAAGCTATCCTCAGCCCGGATACCTTCATAAAATCAAAATTCATGGTAAGAAATTGTGATTAAATTTTGAATCCTACATTTTGACCTTTGCATTTTGGTATTATATCCCTTTTCGGGAAGATTGGTCACCACATTGTACACCTGAATAGGATTAGCCGTGTGACCTCTTTCCCTGTCCGAGATTGCTTCGTCATCCCTCACTTCGTTCAGGATTCCTCGCAATGACACTGGGAAAGCCTCGCGATGGCTGCCCCTTTCTGTTATTGTGAGGCGTAGCCGAAGCAAACTCGGAGCAACAGATTCCTCGTTTCACTCGGAACAAGCTGCGCAATCTAGGGAAGGCTGGCGATGGCTACCCTTTTCTGTCATTGCGAGGCACAACGTGCCGAAGCAATCTCAGGGGTGAAATCCCAAATCCCAAGCTCTAAATCCCAAACAAATCCCAATATCCAAATTCAAAGATTAAAAATCAAAAATTCTGTCACTTTGAATTTTGACTTTTGCATTTTGCAGTTGGTAGCCATCAGCTAACTGCTAACCGCTAACTACCAACCGCTAACTACCAACCGCTAACCGCTGACCGCCAACCGTCAACTGCTTACTGAGCGATAGCGAAGGGTCTAAACGAGATTCTTCGGTCGCTTTGCTCCCTCAGAATGACAGGAGGCGAGGGGCTCGCAATGACAAGGGTGGGTGGGTAGGACTGCATCAACCAGATGTGTTATAGCGTTATAAACTTTCTAACCTTCTAACTTTTTAACCTTTGAACTTTTGAACCTTTCAACTTCATGTGGCGAGTATCAGCATCACCTTGGTGAACACGATACCCATAAAGATGAAAAAGAGTATCCAGGTCAGTGTGGAGAACCTTATTCTCAGCCTTCCCAGAGCCATTGTCTTTCCCTGAACCACGGGTTTGCTCAGCTCCAGGAAGATGAGCAGCAGGATAAGAACTACTGTGGCAATGATGCCGACATTGACCCCCATGTCGGTGCCAAAGGCGCTGTGATAATAGGTCATGGTGGACATGGAGCTCATCACCGATGTCGAGAAGGATGCAAAGCTGATGAAGCTCGACCATATCTGGGGGGGATAGGGTGGCGAGGAGATAACCTTGTCATAATTCCCCAAATCTGATTGGGTCTTGACCATGAAGTTGAGCTGTTCCCCTATCTCGAGAGGATTAGCATAGGCGTACTGGTAAGTCTTGCTGGAATCGGGAGCTATAGTGGCAGCTCCCTCCTGCAGCAGCTCATCATTGGCATAGAACTGGTAATTGGTGACCACTGGCTCCGAGGAAGGATTATTCAGCTTGAAGGTAGCCAGTATCGGCTCCCCCTGCCTGGGAGCCTGAGGAACAACTGCCAGGCTCACCGGCTGTGAAGTCCCCTTCACCGTCAACCAGAAGCTGCCGAGAAGGAGTATCCCCAGGGAGACAATCCCCAGCTTAAAATATACGCTTTTCCTGCTTTGTTCCATTGTCATCCAAAATCAAAACTCAATTTTTCATTTTGAATTTTACATTTTAAATTTTAATCTCTTCTTCCTCATCCAGTAGTATATGCCAAAGCACAAACCGGCTACTCCAATTCCGGCAATCACCGTGGGGAACTCAGGGATGGCCGACAACTCGACCCAAAACCCGTCATCATCTAGAAGATCTGGGTCAGCATAGGCGCCCCCAACGGTGCCGGGCAGCGCTTCGGATTGATTGAAAACCATGGCTCTCCAGCTGCCGTAAGCCGCCGTTGGTGGTGACCCCGCGAAGTCTGTTAGGAGGCACTCGCTACTGAGATTCCCCCCGCCAAAAGCGGTATAGGTGTCGGTCTCAACCAGGGTATCGTTTCCGTCATAGTACCCCACCTTTATGTCGCCACTGGGGCACCCCGTCCCATGCATGTACACATGATTGGTGCCGTCACTGAAGAAGCTACATTCATGCTCCGTGGTATAGTTGTCCGCGTCATATGATTTCCAGGTCGTCAGGTCAGGCGACGCCCAAACCAATTGGGGCAGGAATGCAACCATCAATGCCATCCCCAAGGCTACCCCCATCACCATGCTTATCGTTTTGTGCAATTTCTGCTTCACCAGGTGCCTCTTCTATCAGGCAATCTAGAAGGCTTCTCCCTTTTATGCTAAGTTATAACACGTGCTACGAAAATGTCAATACCCCTGCGCCCAGGATAAACCTCAGCACCACACCCGGCTACTACGCTTCTCACTGTTAATATCTTACTTTATCTTATAATATCTTACTTTATCCTACTTTAGAATAGGCAGTATCGTTTGTCAATACCCTTGCGGGGGAAATCCTGAATCCCAAGCACTAAATCCGGAGGAAAATCACAATTCAAAAGGGGAAAAGGCCTGGGTTGAAATCCCAAATCCCAAGCACTAAATCCCAAACAAATCCCAATATCCAAATTCAAAACTGAATTTAATAGCTATCAGCTTTCAGCTAACTGCTAACTGCCAACTACCAATTGCCAATTACCAACTGCTAACTGCCAACTGCCAACTACCAACCGCCAACTGCCCTGTCATTACAGACACACCTTTCCTCCTGTCATTGCCAGGTACACCCCTCGTGTCACTGGGAGCCGTTAGCTAACGGAGAAGCAATCACCGAAGGACAAGCGATAAAGGCTACCTGCCAGCGGCTTAGGCTTGCTGTTTGTAAAGTTCGAATGTTTGTAAGGTTCACAAATCTTGCCAACTTTCCAACTTTTAAACTTTCTAACCTTCCAACCTGTCACGCTGAGCGATAGCGAAGGGTGAGCTCGGTGCCTGGCCATAGGGGTTGTTTAGCGACCTTGCTTCAGCCATTCCAACTCCTAAACCTTCACATAATTTTTAATCAATCTCTTATACCATTCAGATTCTTTTTTGGTCACCAAATGTAGTTCAAATGGGTGGAGATATCCTAACGCTTTATTTATCCTGGAGAGTATTTTTGCTCTCTCGTCCAATCTCTGAGGAACATCATCGGAAATAACCAGAATATCTATATCCGAGGCCATGGTATATTCATCTTCTACAACAGAGCCAAAAACCACTACTTCTACATCTGTCAAATTAGCTGCGTCCTTAATTAATCTCGCATAGTGTCTATAATTCTGGAAATACTTCTTTCTCTCTCTGGAGATTTCAGCAACGGTGTTCAGGTAATTAATCACCCAGCAACTCCTTTATCTTATCAGCAAAGGTAAAGAGATTTCTTACTTCTGCTTCATAAAACTCCCTGGTATAGTATCTTGCTGTTATGTAGATGTCGGCCAATTTTGTGAGAGCTTCCATTTCATTTTTCACAAATTCTTCCACTTCCTTTTGTTTAAAAACACTTGAAAGCTGCCTCAAAAGAACCACTAAATTGTGGGTTCTGGGGAACTCGCCGGTTGATTCAAGCAACCTGGTCTTTACATATAATTGAACCGCTTGCTCTATATTAAATGCAGCCAAATCATATGTTTTGTTTTGGAGGTTGTAGCGAGCTGTATCTAAGAAGGCACCTGCCCTTTGTTTAAATTTTTCGATTTCTTCCTTTCTCATCTATTTTATCACTGCTTCAGGTCCCAGTCATAGGGTATGTCATTGTCGAAGGGGTCAATGCGAAGTTCATGTCACAATTCGTCAATTGGTATTCCTTTTCTCTCCTCTAGCTCCTTGAGAGACTGTGGATAAGATTAGCATCATCTTCACTTAGCACATTTTATCACATTTGTATGCTGCTTTAACAAACTCGCTCTCTTACCCATCCTTATCCCTGCTTCAGGTCCCAGTCATAGGGTATGTCATTGCCGAAGGGGTCAATGCGAAGTTCATCAGGTTGTTAATGATTGTAGGGGGTGCTCTCCTCGCTATACTGAAACTTCCCCTCCTGAAGTTCTATGTTGAGGACATCTATATCCTTCACATATTTTATTTTCACAATTCACCTTCTTAGATATCGTAGGCTGTTTAATTTTGCCCTAGCCCTGGATTTGGATTTCTACTGACTGTTTTTCATTTTCATAACTCTCACGCCGTAGAATATCCCGCAAAGCGGAAACCTATTTCACAGGGTTAAGTGGACCGGGCTTGAGAATACCATCAAAAACCAATAGAATGTAGTTAGAATATCTAACAGCGGAGCCACGATGAAAGCTAAAATGGAACTAGATACTGCGATTGTTGCACAGAGGAAGGAAGCTTTGGAAAAAGAGCTACGCAGAATTCTGGCTACATTGATAGAGGAATATAAGCCAGAGAAAATAATCCTCTTTGGCTCCCTGGCAACTGGCAGAATACATGAGTGGAGCGACATCGATCTCCTTATTACTAAGGAAACGGATAAGAGACCTCTGGATAGAGCATTAGAGGTTTATACTTTGTTAGGTGACTACAGAGAGCCAGTGGATGTAATTGTTTATACTCCAGCCGAGGTAGAATTACTCCTTAATGAAGGAAGCTTTTTTGTGGCTGAAATCCTGGCAGAGGGCAAAACAGTATATGAGAAGGATAACCAGACACTGGCTTAAGCATGCTGGAGATGATCTGCGGTCTGCTGAAATACTCTTGAGAACGGAGGTATACACTACTGCTTGTTTCCACTGTCAGCAATGTCTGGAAAAGAGCCTGAAAGCTGTCCTGCAGGAAAAGAATATCAAGCCACCCAGAATCCATAATATCAAGAAGTTAAAAGATATAGCAGAGAATGCTCTGGGCTCTACTCTAGCTATATCTGTAGAAGAGGCTAATTTTCTTAGCGGGATTTATGTTGAATCTCGCTATCCTCTAGACGTTGGTCTTCTCCCTCATGGCGGACCTGCCAAAGAAGATGCGCAGAAGGCACTGGATATTGCCGAGCGAGTTTTTGCACAGATCGAGAAATTGATGGGAGGGGATAGGTGATTTGGCATAGGCAGGCCTGAGTTACTTGGCGAGCGGCAATTGCAGGGTGGAGGTCTCTGGGTGTCACCACAGCGCTGGGGAATCGGGGTTATGTTCCCGATAGCGACGTTGGGCGATTTCGTTGCTTCTGGTGGAGTAACAGTAAGGGCATCCCAGTATGCAGGTATCGTTTATGCCGATATCCTTGCTTACCGAGCATCGGCAGTGTTTACGCTGATAAGGGTCCCTGCGATAGTTATCCGGTAATCCCCAGAGTTTATGGAGCAGACTCCCATCGATACATCTTCCCGGAGGCATGCCAAACTCGGTGAAATCGCGTTCTGAAGCACAGGTGAAGCTCTCCATATTGTGCTGGTTAGCGATGGAGGCGAGGTCTGCAATAAGAAAAGCAGTATGCTGAGAGGAGAGCGCTTCTTTATCGAAGGAAAACCCACTTTGTTCCAACTGGGATAGCCTGCGCTCAGTCTTCTTATAGAAATGGACTATGCTTACCACGACACGGCGGGTGGCTCCTTGTAACCTCCTGGCGATAGAGGCGAATTCTTCACGGTGAAAATCAGCGTTGGTCATGTTGGACAAGATAATGGGGTCGTACCTCCAGATGACCCTTTGCGGTCCGACATGTTCACTTAACTTCAGGAAGGTAGAAATCCGTTTATCAAGGCCGGGGATATGTGGCTCAAGGGCTCTGGGATAGTCGTTGAGGGTGAACTGGAAATAGTAGCGGAATCCTGATTTATCAAGTTCGTCTAAATGCGCCAGCATCGGGGCGGGATTTTTTGACCAGAAGACGATGGCATCCACATCCTCCGGTCTGAGGGATACATGTGATACTTGTTTGGGGTTCATGGGGTTGGGCACCAGACACCACCCGGCACGGATTCGGTTCATGAACCATTGACTGTAGAGTGCCGGGATATCCGTTCTGCGGCTGGCAGAGATAATCATGGTGGTTTTATTATATAACCCCTTTCTTTGAGTATAACAGAGAGATTGCTTTG
>Ga0307432_1001164_pt1 | contig 16754 bp, 15 predicted proteins | sample SalMarWE160150MG_FD_202158 | JGI IMG/M metagenome (GOLD analysis project Ga0307432, IMG submission 202158) | Salt marsh sediment microbial communities from the Plum Island Ecosystem LTER, Massachusetts, United States - WE1603-150 | ecosystem: Environmental > Aquatic > Marine > Intertidal zone >...
GAATGGTGTAGAGACCCTGCCCCCCGGCATCGACCACCCCGGCGTCCTTTAACACCTGTAAAAGGGTGGGGGTGTTGGCTACCGATTCCCGGGCGGCTTCCACAGTGGCTCCCATGACCGAGACGACCTCATTGCTGACATCGGCGGCGTGGACCTTGGCCGCCCCAGCCGCCTCCCTGATTACGGTGAGGATAGTCCCCTCCACCGGGTTGCTCAGGCCGTTGTAAGCCGTCCTGGAGGCCAGCAGGAGGCACTCCACCAGGTCGGCGCCGTTCATAGTCTCTTTTTCGTCCAAGCCCTGAGCCAGCCCGTTCCATATCTGGGAGAGGATGACACCGCTGTTGCCCCTGGCCCCTATCAGCGCCCCCCGAGATATGGCCTGGGCCACCTCCGAGACGCTGTTGTTAGCCACCTGATAGGATTCCTCTATGGATGAACGCATGGTGAGGAGCATGTTGGTGCCGGTATCGCCATCAGGGACGGGGAAAACATTGAGAGCGTCGACATCGGCGGCGCTCTTCTCAAGCCAGCCGGTGGCGGCGATGAACATCTCCCTCAAATCCTTACCGCTGATGGAATTAGCCTCTGCCATCTATCTCATCCTTGCCACCGGGGGCCGGCTGTGCTAATATTTATGGACGACGGAATTCTACCCTAAAACGACCCATTAGTCAAAGGAGAAAAATCTTGAAGTGCGATATCTGTGGCAAAACACCTCAATTCGGTCATAATGTGAGCCACTCTAAACGGCATACCAACCGCAACTGGGTGCCCAATATACACCCGGTTACTATAATAGTCGAGGGTAAGCCCAAAAAGATGAACCTGTGCACCCGCTGCCTGCGCAGCCAGCACAAGATGGCTAGAGCAAGCTCTCCCTCAGCTCCCTGAGGGCCTGAGCTACCGTTTTCCCCGAACCGAACACGGCCGCCCCGGCTACCAGCACCCTGGCTCCCGCCTTGACCGCCCTTGGGGCAACCTCAACATTTATGCCGCCGTCCACTTCCAGTTCGGCGGGTAGGCTTTTCTTATCCAGTTCCGCCCTTAAGTTGGCTATCTTATCCAGCGTCGATTCGATGAAGGGCTGGCCGCCGTAGCCGGGATTGACCGTCATCACCAGCAGCAAATCAATTTCGGGCAGTATTTCAGTTATGGCAGCCGCCGGCGTGTCCGGGTTAAGAGAGACGCCCGCTTTAACCCCCAAATCTTTTATTGACTGCACCACCTGCCTGATATTAGAGCAGGTCTCTATATGCACCGTGATGATGTCGGCGCCGGCCTTGGCAAACTGCTCGAACTGCCGTTCCGGCGTCTCAATCATGAGGTGGACATCGAGGGGGAGACCGGTCCAGCGGCGGAGCGCCGCCACCACCGGGGCGCCTATGGTTATGGGGGGCACGAACTGCCCGTCCATGACATCGACGTGGATATAGTCGGCGCCGGCGTCAGCCGCTTCGGCAACCTGCTCGCCGAGGCGGGCGAAATCGGCGGAGAGGATGGAGGGGGCGAGCTTTACCTCCGGCTTACCTGCCACCCCGGTCTCCGATGGCTTTCTTAGCCGCCGCCAAAGCCTTTTCTACCTGCTTGGGTGCAGTTCCGCCGACGACATCGCGGGCGGCGACAGAAGATTCAATGGTTATAAATAAGACGTCTTTTTCAAACAATTTGGAGAACTTTTTATATTCGGTAACGGTGAGTTTGCCGAGCGGTTTATCCTGCTCCACGGCATAGCTCACCAGCTTGGCTACGGCTTCGTGGGCGGCACGAAAGGCTGCGCCTTTCCTGACCAGGTAGTCAGCCAGGTCGGTGGCTAAAATATAGCCTTTTTCTAAAGCCTGACGGGCGTTTTGGGCGTTGACCTTGATAGCCTTGACCATGCCGGAGAAGACATCCAGCGTCGAGAGGATGGTGTCCACCGTGTCGAAGAAGCCCTCTTTGTCCTCCTGCAAATCACGGTTATATGCCAGGGGCAGCGCCTTCATGGTGGTGAGCAGAGCCATAAGGTTGCCGTAAACGCGCCCCGTCTTGCCCCGCGCCAGCTCGGCGACATCGGGGTTCTTTTTCTGGGGCATGATGCTGGAGCCGGTGGCGTAGGCTTCGTCCAGCTCTATAAAACCGAACTCTGCCGATGACCATAAAATAATCTCTTCGGCTAATCTGGAGAGGTGCATCATGCAAAGGCTTGCCGCCGCCTGGTATTCTATATTAAAGTCCCGGTCCGAGACGGCGTCCAGGCTGTTCCGGCTCACCTGGCTGAAACCGAGCTCTTTGGCTAAAAACTGGCGGTCAATATTATAGGCGACGCCGGCCAGGGCGCCGCTGCCCAGCGGCATGATATCAACGCGCTTTAAGCAGTCGATAAAGCGGGCGGTATCGCGCTGGAGCATCTCAAAATAGGCTAATAGATGGTGCGCCAGAAGCACCGGCTGCGCCGTCTGCAGGTGGGTATAGCCGGGTATGATTACCTCTTTGTTGGCTTCGGCCAGACCGACCAGCGCCTTCTGGAACTCGCCCATCTCGACCAAGGTGTTGGCGATGGCGTCCTTGGCGAAGAGGCGCATATCCAGAGCTATCTGGTCGTTGCGGGAGCGGGCGGTGTGGAGCTTGCCCCCCGCCTCGCCGATTTTCTCTATCAGGCGGGCTTCGATGTGCATGTGGATGTCTTCCAGCTCCGCCTTAAAGAGGAACTGGCCCAAAGCGAACTCCTCCTTGATGCCGTTCAAGCCGATGACGATGGTCTCCGCCTCTTTATCGGTAATGATGCCCTGCTTTGCTAGCATGCGGGCGTGGGCGACGCTGCCGGCGATGTCGTAGGGGTAGAGGCGCCAGTCGTAGGGGATGGAGGCGGTGTACTGGTTTACTTTTTTGTCCGCCGCCTTTTTAAAGCGGCCCCTTATATGGCTCATTTTAGCCTTCCTTTTCCTTTTTGCCCTGCATCCGTGCCTGTGTGCGGGCGGGCAGACCCCAGAGATGGATAAAGCCGACGGCGGCGCTCTGGTCGAAGACATCCCCCTTGTCATAGGTCGCCAAATCGTAGCGGTAGAGGGAGTAGGGGGACTTGCGCCCCACTACCGTGGCGCTGCCTTTATGTAATTTGAGCCTGACCGCGCCGGTGACAAAGCGCTGGGAGGACTCTATATATGCCGCCAGGTCTTCCCGGTAAGAGGTAAACCAGAGGCCGTTAAAGACCAGGTCGGAGTATTCACTCGATACAATCTGCTTGAAGCGGAGCTGCTCTTTGGACAGGCAAAGCGACTCCAGAGCCTGGTGCGCCTTAATGAGGAGGAGGGCGGCGGGGGCTTCATATACTTCGCGGGATTTGATGCCGGTTACCCTGTCTTCGATATGGTCAATCCTGCCAAAGCCGTGTTTGCCGGCCAGGTCGTTTGCCTGCTGGATGAGGGTAAGACCGTCCAGCTCATGACCGTTGATTGACACCGGAATGCCCTTTTCAAAGCCGATTTCGACATACTCCGGCTTGTCCGGGGTATTTTCTACCGATTTGACCCAGATAAAGGCGTCTTCGGGTGGCTCCACCCAGGGGTCTTCCATAACGCCGCACTCGATGCTGCGCCCCCACAGGTTCTGGTCTATGGAGTAGGGGCTTTCGGCGGTGACGGGGAGGGGAATATTATACTTTTTGGCGTAGTCTATGGTTTCGTCGCGGGTCATATCCCAGTCGCGGGCGGGGGCTAATATCTTAAGGTCGGGCGCAAGGCCGGCCACGCTGACATCAAAGCGCACCTGGTCGTTGCCCTTGCCGGTACAGCCATGAGCTACCGACTTCGCCCCCTCTTTTAAAGCCGTTTCAACCAGCAGTCTTGCCATCAGGGGGCGGGCTAAAGCCGTCGCCAGGGGGTACTGCCCCTGATAGAGGGCGTTGGCTTTAAGCGCCGGAAAGACGAACTCGTCGACGAAAGCCTTTCTGGCATCGGCGACTACCGCCTTAACCGCACCTAATTTTAATGCTTTTTCCCGTATCGCCGGGAAGTCGGGCTCGCTGCCGACATCAACGCTGAAGGCGATAACCTCCAGATTATACTTCTCCTGCAGCCACTTGACGGCTACCGAGGTGTCCACGCCACCGCTGTAAGCCAGCACTACTTTTTCTGCCATAGCCAATCTCCATTATTTTACTCCCTTAAAGGGGGCTTCGTAACCCTTCCTTATAAGGGCGGAGGGTGGGAATAGATATAATTGGGGGGAGGTTCCCGCCCATTTATTTTGCTATATCACCCAGCGCTTCATCCAGAATAGCTAAAGCCTCATCGACCTCTTTCTTGCCGATAATGAGCGGGGGCATGAAGCGCAGGGCGTTGGGCTTTAATTGATTGACCAGCAGCCCTCGCTCCAGGCAGGCTGTGACCAGCGCCGGGGCGATGTTGCTGTTAAACTCTATAGCCACCAGCAGCCCCCGCCCCCGAATATCGGTGATGGCGGGGAATTTAGGCTTCATCTTTTCCAGCCTGTCAGCGAGATACTGCCCCACCTCTTTCACCCTGCCGGCAATATCGTTATCGATAACGAACTTGACCGTGGCGTAGCCGGCGGCGCAAGCCAGGGGATTGCCACCGAAGGTTGAGCCGTGCTCGCCGGGGACGAAGACCGAGGCTTTTTCTTTGGCTAAAATAGCCCCGATGGGCACGCCGCTTGCCAGACCCTTAGCCAGTGTCATTATATCAGGTTCAATGCCGTATTGCTCGTAGGCGAAGAGCGTTCCAGTGCGGCCGACGCCGGTCTGAATCTCATCTAAAATAAGCAGGATGCCCTTCTGGTCGCACCATTTACGTATGGCGGGTAGGTAGCCCTCGTCGGGGAGGTTGACCCCGCCTTCGCCCTGGATAGGCTCCAGCATCACGGCGCAGGTGCGCTCCGTAGTCGCCGCCTTTACGGCTTCGATATTATTAAATTTCACATTGACGAAGCCGGTGGGGAGGGGTGTATAAGATTCCTGGTACCTGGGCTGGCCGGTAGCCGCCACCATAGCCAGCGTGCGCCCGTGAAAGGAGCTGAAGGTGCTGATGACCTCGTAGGCGCCATTTAAGTTGAGATGGCCGTAGCGGCGGGCCAGCTTGACCGCCCCCTCGTTGGCTTCGGCGCCGCTGTTGCCGAAGAAGACCCTGTCAAGACAGCTGTTTTCCACCAGAAGCTGCGCCAGCTGGAGCTGGGGGACGGTGTAGAACTGGTTGGAGGTCTGGATAAGCAGGTTTGCCTGCTCGGTGAGTGCCCTGGTCAGCGCCGGGTGGCAGTGCCCCAGAGTGGTCACCGCCCAGCCGCCGACGAAGTCCAGGTACTGTTTGCCCTTATCGTCCCAGACATAGGGACCTTTGCCCCTGACGATGGTCAGAGGCAGGCGCTCGAAGGTCTTCATGTAGTATTTCTTCTCTATTTCCTGCCAGTCAGTCATTTTAGTTCTTCTTTTTTATTTTACTCCCCTTAGGGGGGAGTTACCCTTCATTATAAGGGCGGTGGGCGGGAATAGATATCTTCTTTATTTCTTTATTATAGTGCCGCCGCTTTTGCCATTAAAATCATCGAGGAGGGCGTGCGACTGGCGGCCGTCGGCGATAATGCATGCTGCCGAAGCCCCCGATAAAGCCTTTAAGCAGGCATTAATCTTGGGAATCATCCCCCCCGACGCCGTGCCCGAAGCCACCAGGGCTTCAGCCTCACCGGGGGAAAGATGAGCCAGTAGATTGCCGGAGTTATCGCTGACGCCGGCGACATCGGTCAGGAAGACCAGCTTTTCGGCGCCGATAGCGGCGGCAATCTCCCCGGCAACAATATCGGCATTGATATTGAGCACGCGGGGGGACTTCTCCGCCTTATCAGCCATGGCGATGGGCGCCACCACCGGTATATAGCCGGCTTTAAGCAGCACCTCCAGGGGGGCGGGGTCTATCTTGGCTACCTCGCCGACATAGCCCAGCTCCTTATTCTTAACTCTTCCCTGAATTAAAGCCCCGTCAACGCCGCTGATGCCGACAGCCATACCGCCGGCGGCGTTGATATCGGCCACAATCTCCTTATTGACCACCCCCGCCAGCACCGAGACCACCACCTCAAGGGTGGCTTTATCGGTGACGCGCTCGCCGTTGATAAATTTGGTCTCAATGCCGCGCTTTTCCAGCCAGCCGGTTATCATCCTGCCGCCGCCGTGGACGAGCACCAGCGACCTGCCCCGCTCCTGCAGGGCGACGATATCGGCGATGGTGGTATCGTGGCTGCCCAGAGTGGCGCCGCCGAGCTTGATTACAACTGCCTTGTCCAATTTACTCCCCATACTTTATGTCATGTACTCGCTGTTAATTGCCACGTATTCCTCAGAGAGGTCACAGCCCCAGGCGGTGGCGCTCCCCTCCCCCAGATTTATATTCACCCTTAAATTTACCTCCTTGCCCTTTAAAAGCTTGTTTATCTCCCGCTTGCCGGAATTTAAGTGTCTGCCCGCCCCGATTACCTGAACATCGCCCAGGTAAAGGTCTATCCTGTCTTCTACCATATCCGCCCCGCTGCGCCCCACCGCGGCGACAACCCGCCCCCAGTTGGGGTCGGCGCCGTGAATTGCCGCCTTGACCAGCGCCGAGCTTATCACCGCCCTTGCCGCCTGCCGAGCCTGAGATAAATCGGCGGCACCGTCAACCGTAGCCTCAATGAGCCGGGTCGCCCCCTCGCCGTCTGCGGCAATGAGCTTAGCCAGATATATGCAGACCTGCTCCAGCGCCTGCCGGAAGGCGTCAGCCTGCGGGCTTTCCGCCGTAATCGGCTCGCCGCCGGCCATTCCGTTAGCCAGAAGCAATACTGTATCGCTGGGGCTGGTATCGCCGTCAACCGATATCATGTTAAACGATAAATCAACCGCCCTTTTCAGCGCCTCCCGGAGAAAGTTCCTCTCCACGGGGGCGTCGGTGGTGAGGAAGCAGAGCAGCGTTGCCATATCGGGGTGAATCATCCCCGAACCCTTGGCGGCGCCGCCTATGGTAAATTCACTGCTGCCTGTCTTAACGCTGACCGCCGTCTCCTTGGGCAGGGTATCGGTGGTCATCATCGCCTTGGCTAAATCATGACCGCCGTCGCGGGACATGATAATCTGTTCCACGGCGGGGCGGATGCGCTTCATGGGCAGGGGCATGCCGATGGTGCCGGTGCTGGCCACCAGAACCTCCTCGGGGTCAATGCCGATACCTTCGGCGACCAGCGACGCCATCTCGGCGGCATCAACAAGACCGTGTTCGCCAGTAAAGGCGTTGGCGCAGCCGCTGTTGACCGCCACCGCCCCCGCCCTGCCCTTCTCCAGCCGATGCCGGGTTAGCTGCACCGGGGCGCTTTTAAGCTTGCTGGTGGTGAACAACCCCACCGCCACACAGGGCGTTTCCGAAGAGAGGACGGCTAAATCCAGTTTGCCAGCGGCTCTTTCATTTATCCCGGCGCTGACAGCTCCGGCAAAAAACCCCTCGGGCGAGGCGACCGTGCCTCCGAGGACTGCCTTGATAACGGCTTTCATTACCCAAAATATAGCACACCCAGCCAGCTATGACAATGAGATTTTTAAGGGTTTTTAGAGGTCGTTTTGCTTCCCACCTTCCCACCCTACAGAAGTGATACTTCTATGAATACCAATTAAAAAAGGGGGTGGGGCAAAAAGGGCTTTAGCCCGTTTCCACAAAAGGGCGGAGGGCGGGGGGTAATAGGACTAAAAAAGCATAGTATAAGATAGCGAACGGTGATAGAATTATAATTAGGAAAAGAAATTATGAATATGCAAAGCTCAATAAAAACAAGAGAGGAATTTCTTGATAAAAAGTTAGATTACTCTCCCTTTTTAGTACATCTTACCAGAGATAGTCAATACAATTTCCACGATGGCGGAAATGATGTAATACCAGCAAGAGAGGTATTAGACACTATACTTGGAGAGCATACGCTAAAAGCGCAAAACTACTTTTGTCTATTCGATAAAAAAGGAATAAATCCCATAGATTCTCTAGACGAAACTACTAAAAACATTTTTAAAGTCGTCTGCTTTACTGAAACTCCTATTGCTCAAATAGAAGTGCTCATGGAAAACTTAGAGGGTAGAACCAAAAAATTTGAACCCTATGGCTTGGTTTTCAAGAAAGATTACATCAGAGAAAAAGGAGGAAACCCTGTATTTTATTGCTCAGATAAACTATTTGACACAATGTGGCAACTATATAATAGTGCTTTAAGCAATAATTTCTCAAATGGAGAAAACAGGTTTCTAGCTTTAGTTAATAGATGTGATAATAAAATAGATTTTCATTGGGAGAGGGAATGGAGATTTGTAGGAGATTTAGTATTTAAGCTTACTGACGTTTATTGTGCTCTCTGTCGTGAATCAGATATATCAGACTTTAAGAGCAGATATCCACAAGTTCCGTTCATAAGTCCCTCTTGGGGAATCAATAAGATACTTGATAAATTAGTCAAGAAAAATCCCCCTACCCCTCCTTCGCCTTAACTCCTCCTATCTAGTGTGCGCTCTATAGGCAATGGGGTGGGGCAAAAAGGGCTTTAGCCCGTTTCCTTAATAAGGGCGGAGGGCGGGTAAAGATAAAATTGGGGGTGGGGCTACCCTTCCCTCGCCTTTTTCTGCAACTCGTAAAGCCGCGTAATCGCCTCCAGGGGGGTCATGGAATCTATGTCCAGCTTCTCTAATTCATCAAAGAGGGGCGATTTCGGCCCCAGTAAGGGCAATTGCTGCAGCCGAGCCTTCTTGCGGCGCTTAACTTGCGCCTGATTGCTGCCGTCCTCTAATTCTTCTAAAACCTCGCGGGCGCGGTGCACCACCGTCCGGGGCAGGCCTGCCAGCTTGGCCACGTGGATGCCGTAGCTCCGGTCAACGCCGCCGGGAACGATTTTATACAGAAAGGTGACCTCTCCCCTATCTTCGGCGACGGCGACATTGAAGTTCTTGACGCGGGGCAGAAAATTGGCCAGCTCGACAAGCTCGTGGTAGTGGGTGGCGAAGAGGGTCTTGGCCCCCAGTTTGGGGTGAGAGTGGATATATTCGGCGACGGCGCGGGCGATGGAAAGTCCGTCGTAGGTGCTGGTGCCGCGCCCGATTTCGTCTAAAATAATCAGGGAGCGGGGGGTGGCGTTGTTTAAGATATTTGCCGTTTCCACCATCTCCACCATAAAAGTGGACTGGCCGGCGGGCAGGTCTTCCCGGGCACCGATGCGGGTGAATATTCTGTCTACCAGACCGATGGTGGCCGAGGCGGCGGGGACAAAGCTGCCGATTTGAGCCAAAAGCACGATTAAAGCCACCTGCCTGAGATATGTTGACTTGCCCGACATATTGGGGCCGGTGAGGACGATAAGCTGGGCGTCATCGTTGGAGAGGAGGGTATCGTTGGGGACAAAGCTGCCTGCGTCCAGAGTCCTTTCGACAACGGGGTGGCGCCCACCGGAGATGTCTATGGTGTTTTCGGTGGTGAGGGTGGGGCGGACATAGCTGTGGCGGACGGCGATTTCGGCTAAGGCGGAGAAGGCATCTATATTAGCCAGAGCGCCTGCCGAAGCCGAGATGCGGTCGGTTTCCGCCCCCACCTGCCGGCAGACCTGGCGGAAGAGCTGTGCCTCCAGCTCGGCGATTCTATCCTGGGCGTTTAAAATTAAGGATTCGTACTCTTTAAGCTCCGGGGTGAAGAAGCGCTCGCCGTTAACTAAAGTCTGCTTGCGGATATATTCCTGCGGAACCTGAGATAAGTTGGGCTTGGAGACTTCGATATAGTAGCCGAAGACCCTGTTAAAACCGACCTTTAGCGACTTGATGCCGGTCTTTTGCCTTTCGGCGCGCTCCAAGTCAGCCAGGTACTGTTTGGCGTTTTTAGACGACTTGCGGATATTATCCAGTTCTTCGGAGAAGCCCTGCCTGATGACACCACCCTGGTCGAGGCTGCCCGGCGAGTCCACGATTGCCTGAGAGATTAAATCGACCACATCGGGGCAGGGTTTAAGTTCCTTTTCCAGCCAGCCGAGGGGCGCAATCACTTCGGTAAGTTTAGGGATGACCTCCAGACTGCGGCGGAGGGCGGTAAGTTCGCGGGGAATGGCGATGTCGCTCTTTATACGGTTAATCAGGCGCTCGCAGTCGGCGGCCTCACCCAGAATAGATATAACCCGGCTGCGGGGTAAAGTGTTATCGGCAAACCATGCAATGGCGTCCTGACGCCTGTTTAACTCTTTTATATCAAGCAGGGGCTGCCCCAGCCAGCGCCGGAGGAGCCTGCCCCCCATCGCCGTCCGGGTTAAATCAATGCTCGCCAGCAATGAGCCGCCGGCAGTCCCCGAATGACCTGTATGGAAAAGCTCTAAATTCCTCTGGGTCTGCACGTCCAGCGCCATGAAGGCGTCGGTGGTATAGGTGGTAAGATGATTAAGCTGCCCCAGCACCCCCTTCTGCGTTTCCTCTATATAGTGGACAACGGCGCCGGCGGCACTTACCGCCGGGGGCAGGCTGCCGCAGCCGTAGCCGTCCAAGGTGGATACGCCGAAGTGGTCGAGCAGGGTCCGGCGGGCGACGTCCGGCTCGAACCAGTAGTCCTCGAGGCGGGTCAGCGAAGCCTCCAAGCCCAAATCGGGCAGCTCGGCGCCTTCCGGGGCAATGATTTCCGAGGGCTTTAGCCGCTCCAGTTCGGGGATAAGTCGGTGGGGAGGCAGCCGGGTGGTGGCGAACTCGCTGGTGGTGATGTCGATGTAAGCCAGCCCTACCCCATCCTCACCCCGCACCAGGCTGACCAGGTAGTTGTTGGACTTGCTCTCCAACAGGCCGGGTTCGACCACCGTGCCCGGGGTCACCAGGCGGACTACTTCCCGTTCCACCAGCCCTTTAGTTTCGCCGGGCTTGGTCACCTGCTCGCAGATGGCAACCTTATAGCCGCGGCTGATGAGCCGTGCCAGGTAGTTATCCAGAGCGTGATAGGGAATGCCCGCCATCGGCACCTTGTGAGCCTTGCCCATACTCCGCGAGGTCAGGACAATCTCCAGCTCGCGGGAGGTAAGCCTGGCGTCCTCGTCAAAGGTCTCGTAGAAATCGCCCAGGCGGAAGAGCACAATCGCCTTGGGGTACTGCTGCTTGATTTTGAGGTACTGGCGGCGGATGGGGGTAGAGCCCTCTCTCATCACCCGACTATTCTACTAGAATTCGGGGCTAAAAAGAAGGGGCAAAACTATTGACACCCACCTAACATCAGTATATTCTTTTATTTAAGCAAACCTCGAAGGAGATAAGTAAATGGCCAAGACAGATGTAGGACTGGAGGAAAATGTTGCCGGGCTGCTGTGCTACGTGCTGGGTTGGGTAAGCGGGATAGTATTCCTGATATTAGAGCCGAAAAACAAGTTCGTCCGCTACCACGCCATACAGTCGATTATTGTCTTCGGCGCCATTACTATCGCCAGCGCCATCCTCAGCTGGATACCCTTTATCGGGGTCTTCTTCGGCTGGGCACTCTCGGTGCTGGCCATCATACTCTGGATAGTGCTGATGGTGAAAGCCTACCAGGGGAAAAAGTACAAGCTGCCCGTATCCGGTAATATGGCCGAAAAGTGGACGGCTGAATCTAAGGCCGATAAAAAATAAAGCCCCTTAAAGCTACACCATGCTGGATACCTGCCGGAACACCTCCGGCAGCACCGGCTGGACAAAACTGAACAGGGAAACCAGCCAGCCTATGACGCCTGAGCCGCTCACCGCATTCTCCAGCCCGTCTATAATGGGGTAGGCGTGGAGCACCAGGGCAAAGACCACCATCCCTATGGCGGCGTTGGCCAGACTGAAGACGCCGCCAAGCACCCCGAAGGAGACGCCCACATCCCAGGACTTTTTAAATATCCTCCCGGGTATTATAAAGACGAAGTACAGGATGATGCTAACCACCGCCATCATGACGAAGAAGGCGATGAAATTCTCCCAGTTATCGCCGGGGATAAACGAGAGCCAGTCGGCCAGCACCTGATAGGAAACACCGGCGACGGGGATGGCGATAAGCGTCGACAGCAGGGTGAAGAACTGCTTGACCGCCCCCTCCTTAAGCCCCCAGATAATGCTGAAGAGAAGTGCTAAAACAGCGATAATGCTGATCCAAATCATGGCTGCCTCCCGGTAATCATTGGCCTAGATATTTCCCTTTTTACGGAAGTAGTGGATATACCCCCTGACATTGCTCATCAGTTCATACTCATCCAGGGGGGCGTTAAACTGGTCGCGCAGGTAGTCCCCGACATGCTCCAAGATTGCCTCCTCGCTCTCCCCCGCCCTCAAGTCGCGGCGGATGAAATCGCCGACCAGCCTGGTGTTTTCCATAACCGTCTTAATCAGCTTTTCCGGCTCGCCGGCCATGGTGCCGTGGGAGTAAAAGAGCAGTTTGGGCTTGAGCGCCATCAGGTTTTCCATGTCTTTGAGATATAGCTCCAGGTCGAAGCTGGGCGGCGCCACCGCGGGGAGGGGGGGATAGCCGGGGCCGTAGATGAGACCGAGCGCCTCGCCGCAGAAAAGCCCTTTAATCTTGGTATCAAGGATGGAGATGTGGTGGCCGGCGTGGCCGGGGGTGTGGATGATGAGCAGCTCTCTGCCGCCAACCTTAAGGCGGTCACCGTCAGCTACTATTTTTAAACGTGATTCGGGCACCGGCAGAATGGAGCCGTAGAGGGATTCGAAATCATCGCCGAAAGCTATCTTGGTGCTTTCAATCAGCCGCGACGGGTCAACGACGTGCCTTGCCCCCTCGCCGTTGACCACTATGGCGGTGTCCGGGAAGATTTCGGCCAGCCTGCCCACCCCGCCGCCGTGGTCGAGGTGGATGTGGGTGGGGATGATGTACCGGGGGCTTAAAATCCCCAGCTCTCTGGCTGCTTCACGGATGTCGGTAGCCAGCACCGCCGGGCCCGGCTCTATAATGGCGCCGTCACCGTCCTTGATGAAGTAGACGGCGAAGGGGGCGTTGGCACCGTCAATCCGCCCTTCCAGGCGGTAGATGCCGTCGATAAGCTGCTCAACCTGCGCCATAGTTTAACCTCAATCTGATGGATAGTTTAGCCCGCGGGGGTGGCCGGTGCCACATTTAAGCTAATTTTACTAGATATGCGGCTTAAAATAAAGGGAGTTTAGAAAGTTGGTTAAGAGAGATTAGTTATAGGAAATTAGTATGGGTGGGGGATTGGTCTGGTTTTTAGCGTGCGTTATTGCTTCCCACCCTGACCCACCCTAGAGAGGTCATACCTCTTTAACACCCCCGATACGGGGTGGGGGGACTGAAGGCAGGCGATTATGGGCGGGCGGGAATGGGAAAATAAACAATGGGGGAGGGAGGTAAGGATGGGAATTAAAGACATTTTATACTTGCATACGGTGGTATAATAGCCTAAAACTTAACGATTTATGAGTATGTAGTATGCCAAACAGAGTTGAGACAACGACTCACCGCCTAATAAACTCGGAAAGAAAGCGAAGAGGATTGCGCCGAGTTCAGTGGAGCGGTGGTATGTACAAGCTAGCCAAAAGCCACAGTAAAAAAATGGCCAGAGCGGGCCGTCTTTTTCACTCAAGTCGCTTCGCTTTAAAGGGGGGTGAGAATTGTTGGGAGGAAAAAGGATATAGCGGAAAAGCATTACCCAAAGCTATAGTTAATAGCTGGATGAAAAGTCGTGCTGGTCATAGAGAATGGTTATTACATCATAGCGTTAAAACCGCCGCCGTAGGCATATCCACATCAAGACATGGGACTTTCGCCGCTTGGTCTTTTAGCGACCAGCCTCTACATAAACCCTTCAAAATTAAGCCATTCAAGTTCAAAATTCCGTTTAAAATCAAGGTAAAAGGGGGTGGGGGAATATTAAGGCTGCCAGTTAAAATAATCCTAATACTCGCATCGATATTCGCAATCGTTCTAGGTGCACACGGTGTCTACGTATATTTCAGCCGTTTAGAATTACTGTTCGGAGGAGAAGCTTATAAACTATTCCTTGCGATTGAAGTCCCGATTAGGCTTCAAGCCCCAATTGAGTGGATGTCTTTGAAAGGGTTAGAGTCCTGGTTTATACCAGCAGTTTTTATATTTATAGGTTTAATCATCTGGTACTGGCAAAGCAGTATAGAAGTGGGTAATGTATCTGGATGGTTTAAGAAACTACACTTATGGTAGCTACCCCCTCAAATACTCATCAATCGAAGCAGCGGCTCTCTTGCCCGCCCCCATAGCCGAAATCACCGTAGCCGACCCGGTAACGATATCACCGCCCGCCCAGACCTTATCCTTGACCGTCTTGCCCGTCTCCTCGTCGGCGACCACCGTACCGTATTTAGTCGTCTCCAGGCCCACCGTAGTCGACGAGATAAGGGGGTTGGGGCGGGTGCCTAAAGCTACAATCACTTCGTCAACGTCAATGACAAACTCGCTGCCCTTTTTGACCACCGGGCGGCGCCGTCCGCTGTCGTCGGGTTCACCTAATTCCATCTCGTAGCATTCAGCGCCGGTGACCCAGTTCTGCTCGTTGCCGATGAACCGCTTGGGGTTGGTAAGTAATTTAAACTGGATGCCCTCCTCCCGGGCGTTTTCAACCTCTTCACGGCGGGCGGGCATCTCCGCATCGGAGCGGCGGTAGATAATATAGACATCGTCGGCGCCGAGCCTCAAAGCGCACCGCGCCGAGTCCATAGCCACATTGCCGCCGCCGATGACGCCCACCTTCTTACCGACCTTGACCGGCGTATCGTATTCGGGGAACTTATAAGCCTTCATCAGGTTGACGCGGGTTAAGAATTCGTTTGCCGAGTAGATGCCGTTGAGGTTTTCGCCGTCGATATTTAGGAACATGGGCAGTCCGGCGCCGGTGCCCAGAAAGACAGCGTCATAGCCCTGAGCCAGTATCTCGTCCAGCGTGGCCAGCTTACCCACCACCGAGTCCAGCTTAATCTCCACCCCCAGCGAGGCGACGAACTTGACCTCGGCCTGGACAATCTCCTTGGGCAGACGAAATTCAGGGATGCCGTACATCAGCACGCCACCGGCGACGTGCAGCGCCTCGAAGATGGTGACGCCGTGCCCCAGCCGGGCTAAATCAGCCGCCGCCGTCAGTCCCGCCGGACCCGAGCCGACCACGGCCACCTTCTTGCCGCTGGGCTTGGGCTTGGCCGGTGGAGCAGAATTTTCTTTTGGCATATTATTTCTTTCCCAGTCGGCGACGAACCTTTCCAGGCGGCCGATGGCAATGGGGGCGTCTTTCTTAGCCATGGTGCAGGTTGATTCGCACTGGGACTCCTGGGGACAGACCCGCCCGCAGATGCCGGGCAGGGCGTTCTTGCTCTTTAAAATCCTTACCGCCTCCGGCATATCACCGTCGCGGATAGCCTGGATGAAATCGGGGATATCCACCCCCACCGGGCAGCCGGTGACGCAGTTGCGCTTCTTGCACTGGATACAGCGGCTTGCCTCTTCTTTAGCCTGCTCTAAACTATAGCCCAGCGCCACCTCGTTGAAATTCTTGCCCCTCTTTTCGGGGTCCTGGCGGGGCATCTCTACTCTATTCAGATTCAGTTTTGCCATTTACTCACCTCTCTAAGCGGCGTGGCTTTTCTGCCACTCGTCGTAAGCGCACTTCTCTTCTTCGATATAGATACGCTGGCGCGCCGCCAGCAAATCCCAGTCTACCTTATGCCCGTCGAAATCGGGGCCGTCAACGCAGGCGAATTTAGTCTCACCGCCCACCGAAACCCGGCAGCAGCCGCACATGCCGGTGCCGTCTACCATGATGGGGTTGAGGCTGACTATAGTTCTGACCCCGGAGGGCGCCGTGGTCAGGGAGCAGAATTTCATCATCACCACCGGGCCGATGGCGACGACGCGGTCAATTTTCTCCCCGGACTCTAAGATTTCTTTTAGCGGCTCGGTGACCACCCCTTTGCGGCCGTAACTACCGTCGTCGGTGGTCACTATGAGCCGGTCACTGACAGATTTAAGCACGTCCTCCCAGAAGAGCAGGTCTTTACTGCGCGTCCCCAGAATAGTGAAAATCCTGTTGCCAGCATTTTTCAAAGCGCGGGCGATTGGGGCTACCACAGCCGTTCCCACCCCGCCGGCGACACAGACAACGGTGCCGTAGTTTTCGATTTCCGCCGGCACGCCGAGGGGGCCGACGAAGTCGGCGATGGCGTCACCCTCTTTGAGTAAAGCCAGCCGGGCGGTGGTTGCCCCCACCTCCATAAAGACGATGGTCACCGTGCCCTCGTTTTTATCCCAGTCGGCGATGGTCAGCGGGATGCGCTCGCCCCTTTCGTCAATCCTGACCACGACGAACTGCCCCGCTTGAGCCTTTTGAGCCACCGCCGGCGCCTCTATCTTGAAGAGATGAATGCCGGGCACCAAATCTTCTCTTAACAATATCTTATACAACCGCTGACCTCCTTAATCTCATATCGCCTGCTTAAAATACATAAAAAAGCCACCTCCAGAATAACCCTCCCAGAGATAGCCCACTGTCTCTATTTGATAATCGCTCATTTACAATCTATCCATAAAAATAGAATATCACCAAATGGCCTTTAATTCAAGCCGTTTTACCCGGAAAAAGCATTGCCTAATCAGCTTTTAGGGTTTATTATAAAAAGCACCGCTGTTATAAAGGGGGGATAACTATGGTCGCGGAACTGGTTCACATCGGATTCGGTAATATAGTCGCCATGAATCGAGTTGTGGCTATCGCTTCACCAAATTCAGCCCCCACCAAGCGCG
>Ga0307432_1001168_pt1 | contig 16657 bp, 20 predicted proteins | sample SalMarWE160150MG_FD_202158 | JGI IMG/M metagenome (GOLD analysis project Ga0307432, IMG submission 202158) | Salt marsh sediment microbial communities from the Plum Island Ecosystem LTER, Massachusetts, United States - WE1603-150 | ecosystem: Environmental > Aquatic > Marine > Intertidal zone >...
CACACTTGGCGGAAATACGGGGTCAACCATTTGCAACATTTGTCTTTCCATATTAGCCTCCTTCTACTCCCACTCGATGGGGAGCGGAATACGTTCTCCAGGGTGCACTGATTGTATGTGCTGCACAAGCTCTTCGTACGTCTCGAAGCAGCCGTGTGCTGAGTTATAAGGGCAACACCAGCCGCCAGGAGGCGGAGCTGCCTGCGCTTTGTGGGTGAGCGCAAAAACGAGCACCCCGCCTACGGCCAGGCTGCCCAGTACGATTACTCCTTTATTAACCATGAGGCTCCTCCTTACGGCTTATTTGCCTCTCCACAGTATTATTATACTGTAGTTTATATCTTGTTTCATATCAATCCTGCTGCCACCATCTTGGCTGCCATGCTACCCCCTGCCGGCAGTACTGGCCACACAATAGTATAGCATCCATCTCCATCCACACCATCAGATACCAAGATACCAGATGACAGATTCAAAGCGGGCCGAACGCCGCTGAGACCAGAGTAGGCATTGTAGTAGCCCAGTGAGCCGACGGAGAAAACGCGACGCGCGCGGCGCGAGTCGGCGGCGGACGGGGTTCTCAACCACCAGTACCAGGCCGTCGCATCGTTAGCAGGTTTACTGCCGCTCAGTGTATTGAGCCGACCCTGAGCAGTCAGATAGGCGATTCTATCGGCGTCGGCAGCAAAGATTGCAAATGCGGTGCCCTCGACAATACCATTTTCATTCCCAAGTCCGGTCTCGGTTTCAGATAAGAGGAATATTTTGTCCGTGACATGCTCGTGGTCAGCATCAGTATCTGTGACAGTATTCAGGGCTATGGTCAAATCCACCGTATCTAAAATCTCTGCAAGCTCCGCTGCTGTGAAGTTAGCCATGAACCCTTGAATGTCATCATACCCCGTGGGTTGCGACATCCCTGCGTCTGCCGGCGTAGCATCAGCATTATTAGTATTTAGTACGCCATCGCCAGGGTTATTCGCTGCCCACCAAGCACCGGCTGCACCGCCACTATTTAACCACTGACGCAGGTTTGAGCTACGATACCTGTTGTTGCCATAATTCACACGGTCTGCATTGGCGTTGTCAGGTTCTTTTGCGTCAAAGCCGCGCAGGTCAATCATTTTCTTTGTGAGCAACGTCACGGAATCAGCTGGATAATCAGCATGGTCAAAATCGATAATCATCCAGATAATCGGTTCTGTAGCACTGGCCTCTACCTGATAGTTTCCGAACTTAATCAGGTCAGTAACTGCTAGATTTGTTATTGGTTGTGACATCTATTTCCTCAAGTCCTCTGGCAAATCTTCAACAGGGACATCGTACTCAACTGTATAAACAGGGTCGCCAGGGCATTCGATGACAAGAAGGTTCTTGGGGGTGTCTTTTGTGCCGAGGTCAAGTTTAAGCAGGGATTCTTCAGTACCTCTAAAGGCCGTGGGAACCCGCTTGAGTGCCTTTTTCTCTGCCTGGAATTCCTTGCTGGCAACGTCCACTATAATAACATTGGGTTTACTGGCGAGGTCGGCTGCACTCACTGCCAGTCCAGCCTCAACCATAGCCTTCAGTTGCCTGCAAGCCGGGCATCTGCTAGATAGATATATTACGATGGGGTCGTCCTCAGTCATTTATTCTATCCTCTTCGAAAATGCTATTGTATTGGCGCTTCATCTTTTCCGCTAAATCGTAACAGTTGCCATGATGCACATGGCCCAGCCAGCTCTGAAAACTCTGGTTAATGGCTCCCTTGCTTATTTTACCCGCATCGTACAACTCATTGAATTCCTTCAGCTTACGCCTGACACGGCGCTTACTACTCTGGCGCAATTTGCGAATTACCTTACCTGATTCCGTAAGGTAACTGTGAAACCCCAAAAAGTCCATCCCATTGCGGAGTGGGAAGATATGAGTTTTGTCGTTCAGTTTTAGTTTTAATTTGCTCTCAACATATTGTCGTATTTCGTTTCGACAAAAGCGAAGATATTCTTTATCGGGGTGAATCAGTAAGAAATCATCCATATATCGGACATAGTGTTTAATCTGCAACTTTTCTTTAATGAAGTGATCAAGCCCACTTAAATAGAGATTCGCCATCCACTGACTACTTTGGTTCCCAAGCGCAATGCCGGGGTCCTCCGTGCTATCAATTATCTGTTTAAGGAGCCAATTTATACCACTGCCTTTGGTAATTTCGTAAAGCATGGTTTTGAGTACACCATGATCAATAGAGTAAAAAAATTTACTGATATCACACTTAAGCACCCAACCGTCGCACCCATACTGATGGAAATGACGTTGCATGAAATACTGCAATCTATCCAGCCCAGCGTGTGCCCCTTTGCCTTTGCGACACGCATAAGTATCATAAATAAACTGTCTCTCAATCAGCGGTTCAAAGAAGTAGTCACAGACATAGTGCTGAACGACCCGATCACGAAATGGCAAGGCCATGATCACACGCTCTTTAGGTTCAAACACCTTAAAAGTGTTGTAACTCCCCATCTTATATGTCCCTTTATTCAATACAGTTGCCAGATAATAAACTGCTTCCATAGCGTTTGTCTCAAACTTTATCGTTGTTGCCTTGTCTCTTTTACCGCGCCTTGCCTTCAGGTAACACTGATACATTTTCTCAAATTCAAATTTATATCGCATGAGTCTTAAAATAGTTGCCGTATATAACCTTAACGTTAGTAAACTAAAGCCTCGGTATCGGCACTCTATATTTACCCTTTCCGGGAGGGATATCCTCTCCTTTGAATGATAGTCCTCTAGTTTCAGCTTTCTTAAGCCTAATCCGTTGCGGTAGTCTATCAAAGCGGGCCGAACGCCGTTGTTACCATTGTATGCATTGTTGTTGTTCAGTGTGCCGTCGGAGTTAACGTTACGCGCGTTGCGCGAGTTGGCGGCGTTCGGGGGAATAGAGTACACCCCATAAGTATTAAAATCGTTGATTATCATTTTTCATCCACGCGGCAGTGGTATACTTAACATCCAAGACTGCCTTTGTCCATGTCTCACAATTTTGAGATGTGATATATTCTTTCCCATATGATAATTCAATCAGAAATAATATCTGCTTCATAACTGTTAATGCCTTAACTTGGAGTTTCCGTCGTTCATCTTTCTCAAGTGGGTTCCTCGGAAATATTTCATTCGCCCCTAACAAGTATTCGTAGACTGAAAGCGTTTTGTCCTGTAGCCTATTTACAAACGTGAAACGCGTTTTCTTTGGAAACTTCTTGCTATCAGTAATGTCTAATGTGTATTTGATTAAGTCTTTCGCCTTAACAAGCACGATTAGTTCACTTTCCTTTGGCGGCTCTTTATATTGCCGAACTATGTTAAAACACCCCCTTATCAATTTCCATACTTATTCTTTTTACACCGAGTACCATATTTTCAATCCAACCTGAACATCATTAAAGGTCAGACCAGCCACATCTGCGATAGCCTCATCCCACTGTAGATTATAGGTATCATTGCCTGTGACAGTTGCGGCCACGTTTATCAATCCCATGACTACATCGCCCGGGCTATCTACCGCTGCTGCCGCTATAAGGAACTGGTCATCCACAAGGTTAATGGCATCAGTCCAAGCGCCAGGTGCATCTGTTCTAATCTGAATTTCCTGTGCATTGGTCAGTTTGTTAGCCGCACCAGCATTGGAAAGCGACCTGAACTTGAACATCACCTGAACTCTAACAACAGCCGCTCCAGCGGGTAGATCTGCTACAGTTATATCTGGAAGGGCTTGGTCCGCAGCCGCGATTGGTACTACCACTGTTTTCTGTGGGAGTGACCAGAAGTCCATCGAAAAGAGCATCCTGCCCATCCTGGTATCCAAGTCATCCGTGGGGTCCCCCAACTTAGCAGCTAGTGAAACTAAGGTGTCCCCACTGGGGTTCCCCATCGACCCCAAAAGCCCTTTGATATATCTTACTAAGCTATCGGCGGCAGTGGGAGCATATAGGGCTGTATCGGTCTTATTCCCGATAACATCTCTAAGCTGAACATTGGTAGCCGCGTCAGCCCCGGGAACCATATTGATGGTATAGTCATTGACTGTACAGCCGACAGCCGAATTATCAATAACGATGGCTGTCCCGTAAATATTAATGGTACCACCATTGCAGGAGACGTTAATCGTGATGGTGCCGCCGAGGGCATAGATATTTGTCGTGCCACCAGTCTGACCGGCGAGCACCAGGTCGCCTTTCCACCCGTAGAGATTGCAAGGAGCGGGGGTGCCAAGAGTTATTGTCGCAGGCCCCTGTGACGCACAGCACCCGTCAGCATCCACAACTGCCGCAGCTGCCAAGCCCATCTGTTGAATATAACAGCGCTGCAAAATACCATCGATATTTGTGGGGGTCGGCATAGTGCAATCGTAGAAGCTCGCCAAGGCTGCTGCGCCTCCCATAGCTCCAATTATATTGAGCCTTCGGAAGACACTGGTAGCTACATCTTGGCCGTTCAGGTCGATGGTATCCATGGCGCTATACATGCCCTGGCCCGTGAATTCATAACCCACCATGGCACCGGGAACTACGAAAGCAGCGGCCCGCCCATAAACGCTGATTTTTCTCAAACCGTAGGCGACGGCTATAGCTAATGTACTCGCTTCGTCATTGGACGGATTATCGGCAGTCCCGACCGGCCAAGCTACCCCGGCAGCTCCATCCGTATCATTAAAATAAACTATGCCGTCAGGGTAACCGGCTACGGCGACGCCGCCCCCGCCGCCCAGAGTAGCTGCCACGGCCGGATTAAGAATCAGTATTTCATCTCCGACGCCGACGCCGACGGTAAATGCTCCTGTAGTAAAGATACCGGTAGCCGTGGCATACGCTGTTACCGGCAGGAGCTCGCCCTGAGGAGCTCCGCTAATGCCACCAGCACTTCTAAGGACAAAGACAACATAAGGATTGACCGCATCGGCAAACTTGCCCGCGCCAAGCCCGGCGAGAGATCCAATGGTAAACTGGTTGGCTCCCGGAACGTCATCTACCACACCGTAATAGGAAAGCCCTTCAGTAGGAGACGGCCCAGGCCCGCTACTGCCGGCGCTTATTGACAGGATATCAAATAATGTGCCAGCGGTTATCTGGGCCACTGCGCCAGCGGCATTTGTCCAGGGTGTGGCGAAGGTGAGGGTATTACCAGCCTGGACGTATATCGGTTTGACTTGGCCGGCGGCTGCTCCAGACCTCATCTTTAGAAGCAACCCGTCATAAGAAGGTTCATTTACTAGGTCACCGCATACGATGGTCAGACCGGAAGCAGCACCAGCGCCATCAGTTATTCCCTGATAAGATATCAGCGCCTGAAGCAGAGGCCGGGAAGGCGAGTCTTGCCTTAGCCCACTTGTACTAACTTTCATTGGCTAGCTCCTGTCAGCTCGTAGAATCTGGTAACATAAGCCTGGTAGAGGCTTTCGTACGTTTCAAGGTTAATCTGCCCGGTGATGTAGAACTGGCCGATATACATATACCATATCTCCAGCTCCCCTATGGTCCGGGATGCCAGAATGTCATCGACGGTGGGGATTAGACCGGGCGTTTCTGGATCTTCAGGAGCAGCTTTTGCCCGTGTAGCCAGAAGGACACTACCGGCTAGAACTCCCACGCCGGCTAAAATGCCTATAGTTGCCGCCTTCTTCATTTATATTCCTCACTTGCTAGCCCCACTGAATATGGCCTGAACGATCCAGAAGGCGGTAGCCGGTGTGGCTGAGACTGGTGTCTGTATCACCAGTCGAGCCCAGGCAGAGTGTATCGCCCACGGTATCAGAATACTGTGTACCGTACCGGTTACACCCGTGCCCACCTCAACCAGAGGCGCTATCGGTGCTATAGCGCCACCTCCGCCCCCAATGGCTGCCCAGTAAGCAGCCGCTGCCGGCAATGGTGCCGGCCACATGAGATTATTAACTGTTGGAATCGGCGAGAGCTCAACCCAGCATTGGAGACCACCAGGGACTCCAAAGGCCACCACTTCGGTGGCAACGATGTGGATCTCTTTCTCCTGCAGGTACTCTACGGGAAACTCGATGGAAGTATGCTCCACTAGATCAGCAACCACTTCAGTCTCTATGCCAAGCGCTGCTACAATCGGTAATATAATCGAAGGTGCCTGTATCAATACAGCCATCAGTTACCTCCTACGGGTGGCCGAGGTTCACTTGGTTGACCACTCATTATTCCAAGGAGGTAATCGGCTTGCTGTAGCAGCCTCTCGGACTCTTGAGATGTATGTAGGCGCCGTAAGGCATCGCTGATTACTTCCATGTCTTGGGGCGAACTTATTACAAGGTATTCACCATAGGCATCATACCTTTGAGCCAAAGGGCTGATATTGCTTATGGATGCGGTGGATGGCTCTTGGTCGGTAACCAGTACAAAATGCAGATGCGATTCATTCAGAAATCGCTGCGTGAGCACACCACTATAAGTGGTACTGCCATACTGAGTACCGGTAGCAGCAAATACATTGGGTACCATATCAGAACCGAATTGCAGGTTGTAGTCCAGCCATGCATAGACACCATGGAGAGGGCCGCCTACCAGATTCATGGTTTGCCCGGCTGGGAACACCGGAATTATCAATTGGTAGGCACCCATGTAACAAATAGGCTGGAGACGCCTGGGGTCGCTATCGGGGTAGGTTAAGGTTAATAGATAGTTTATTATCTCTGGAATCATAATATTACCTACCTTTTCCTGGCTAGCATCCATCCCCCAAGTGCTGATAGAGCCGTAATTATAATTATAAAGCCCGTGACTTCTTTAGGACCTATCACCTTGGTGGACACTAACTAACCTTCCTTATCTCAACATTCTTGTCCGGCGATCTAAAGTTAGCGTCACCTTTGACCAGCACAACGGTTTTGCCGCCGGAGGGCTGGAGATTACCGAACATCTTCTTTTTAGCATCGGCCAGTGCCTTCGCTAATTCGTCAGCCATGACTCACCTCCTGGATTATCACTTCTCGGCTAATTCTGCGGAGATCTGTACCCCAGCTACTATGACGCCTGCCAGAGTAGCCGTGACAATGAGGTTGCCATTCCAGCCGACTAGGAGCACGGAGTTCAGCATGAATTCCACCCCTGGCAGCTCTTCCTCAATCCTTCCTCCGACAAGATTAGGAATTGCCACCTGCACCGGGAACATCTGCACCATGGCCGGCACTCCGGCATTGGAAAGGGTGCCAAATGTCAGAAGAACATTACCGGCAAGAGCGTGATACCACATGAGCTTGGTGACATAGAAGGAGCGCCCTACAGGGATTTGGTGTATCAGGTCCGCCCCCACTGCGCTTGTGGTGACTATGCCTGGCCCGTCAGCCACGCCGGCTGCGCCGCTACGGTTATTGGCTTTGGCAGTCATGCCGGTGTATCTGCCTTGAGTAATTAGATAACTCATCTACATAACCTCCTTTATCTACCCTCGGCCGGCAACCAGGTTGTCGGACCAATGAATTGCGCTACGGTGGCTTTGTCCCCGGCCGCCAGCTGCCTGATGATATCTTCCTGTTTCATTTTGTCGGGCTGCCCATTCTGATCGACAACCGAACTCAGGTCGGGAGATATCTCTTCAACCACATAGCGGTATCCACGGAACTGGAACCTAGCTTGGGGAAGGGCTATCGGGTTGGGGTTCTGCACTTCCAGGTTCATATCCCTGTTTTTACCCATAATGAAGAAGGTGGTACTCGCCAGGTATGGATCGCGCAGACCACTGGCCATGTCTACCCGGGCATGATTGTTGCGCGAGTTAAACCTGCCGGTGCCGGACTGCTCCCAGACCACCCCTTCGACATCGTCCAAGGGTTCAAACCGAACACAGAGCATTTCTCCATCGGTGACCTGCAGAATGGGAACGAGCCGCTTGGTGATATTGCCATTGGCGGCAATAGCGACTGCACCGGCGAGAGCAACCATGTCAACCCTCAGGGGGCTGGACCGTGGCCAAGGCTCAGCATAGGCGACCTGGTAATGACCCCATTTCTTGGCCGTGTAGACGGAGATGGTATCCTTAATCCTTGCAATTAAGGATAGTGGACCGTTGTCAAAAATGTTTCCAACTTCTGACATAGCATTCTCCTTACTTCGATTTTTCTCAGAGACGCTATGGCTTTTTAAGCCCAGCGTACAATATTCAATTGTATCGAGCAGGGGGAGGAATTAGTTCCCCCTGCTCGAGCCTTTTACGAGTTACGGAATTACGACTACGTTGGATTCTGGGGTCAACGGTATGTACGATAGGTACCAATCAACCCCTCCTGTAGCATCAGCAGCACCACCATTCGTGATTCTGATGATGCCCGGTATGATCTCGATACCACCACCAGCCCACGTTTCGGCGGTAGCGGGTGTGCCGACACTGTCGGAAGGCTGGCTGTGGCCCACACCAGTACTTGCACGCAGCACACCTGACACTCCTGTCAGCGAACCGTCCCAGACCAGAAGCGTGTTCAGGGCATAAGCAGCCGCGCCAGCGATAACGCAGAGAGGACTGTTCAAACCACCAGTTGGGGTGTGCTCAATCAGGGGGGTAGCGTTCCCTGCGAATAGGGCGGTTACATGGCCGAACATACCAGTGATCCTTATGGGGCCACCGGTGATCTGGAAGATGTTAAAATTGGCCGCGGGTGACCAGTCACCGCCGACGCCGACCGCTCGCCCGATTCTTCGGACTGTTCTTTCTTGCCTTAGATAGACTTGGTCCATCTGATCATTGAAACTCATTTTATTCCTCCTACCTTCCTAATGAGTATTGGTGATTATGTTCCTTGGCTCACCATGCCAGTTATTTTTTAAGCGTTGGTTGTACCGGCGGGTTCAACGATGAAACCCATCGGCTGCACCCGACACAAAAGCCCCGTGATGGCCCGGGCTCTTACAGTGCCCGAGTACGGCAGGGTCGGGTCGAATATGACCGGCTCGGAGAAGAAGCCTATCGACTCCAGTCGGTTAATGAGTTGCTCCAGGTCGAACTCGGCGATGATGTTGCCGGCAGCGCCTCCGGTGCGCCAGCTTAGCCTTGACACCGGGAAACCAGCCGTTTCTACCGCAACGCCATACCAGACAGCGATGCGCACAGCATTGAGTGCCGGAGCAACCACACCATTGAAGATGGTGTAGAAGGTGTTGATTGCGGCCAGGGCCGGAGTCTGCCAGTCATCCACCGTGCAGCCGAAGTCCAGAAGTGGCTGCGGCTCGCGGACGTCGATTGATGCAGGGGTGTTGCCCTGCTTCAGCCAGTTGGTGATAGAATCGATGCGCTGTTCTCTACTTGACAACACCGAATACCCCGGAATCTCATCGGCGATATTGCCGATTTTCTTCTGGGACGCCCGCTCGATGGCGGCGGAGATGGCATTCATCCGGTAGTCTTTTTGGTCGGTTAGGGTCATTGCCCCTACGGGTATAATGTACGTTCTGCTGCTCATTAGTGTATACCTCCTTCTGAGCTATATTTTATTTGGAACGCTTCTTTTACTGTTTTACCAGGCCATAGTTTTGTTGAACTCGGGCTGGTAGCTCCGCTGAGTGCTCTGCCCTTCGGTTATCTGCCGGGCAGTGGACCGCTGCTGGAGTATCCTCTGGGCTTCCCTAACGGCAGCCGATTCGGATGTCCTGGCCCTGCCTGCGGAACTCAGGGTTTTGCTCATGTCATAGGCGAACCTCGGCAGGTCGTACAGGAAGCCGGTGGAGACCTTCTCCGTCCAGACTTCATAGCGCCGCATCCAGCCGAATACGCTCATGAGCGTGGCGACGAGGCCTACACCCAGATAGGTGTAGAATGATGCCTTCTTGAAGACATCCTTCGTGCCGATTTTGCCCTCTTCGATGCGCTTGTTGTCCCACCAGCTGGTGAGAGTCACGGCACCACCGTAGGCAACTTCCCCAAAGTCCTGAATCCTAATCATGTTTCCCTCCTATTGCTAGACTTCCGCATTCGACTTATGCGGTTGAGACGAACACCCCGGGCTGAAAAAAGGAGAGGGACGAGCTCCCCAGACTTTTTCAAGCCTCAAGAGTGCTCGTCCCTCTCTTTAGTTGTTCTTAACTTTAAAACTATTACAGGCTATTTGTCAAGTAGTTTTCAAACTTTCGCGTAAGAAACACTTAAACCTTGGAACTCCGCTGCTCCGACGATAACGATGTCATCCAGCGTGCCGTACCAGTAGATGTCGCTGCCCGGGATGCTCATGAGCTTGACCATCGTGTCATAAGCTCCACCAGAAATGCCTGTCGTAATCGTAACATCGATGGTCACCGTGTACGTTTGCCATGTAGCATCGTAGACGATACCGGTAACAGTCGTCTCATTGTTTAGTATTTCGTCGAATCCGAAAGCGCCCTTATTTCCGATGGCGGCATGCAGCTTGGCGCCGGTATAGGCAGCTCCCTTGTGCTGAAAGGAGCAGGTGAACCGTAGCTTATCTCCATATTGCAACTGTATCATTTGGCCTCCTTAGACCTTAGCGTAGCTGACGCTCAGGCTTTGAAATTGCGCATCCTCCACCTGGCTCAAGCCCACGCTCTTTGTCCTCTCGTCATCAAAGTGCCAGGCGCTATCCGCCCCATAGTAGTAGCTGTAGGCATGGATGACGACGGCATAGGCCGGCATGGTGAAGGTTCCATCGAAATAATAGGATTGCCCGGCCGGGAAGTTGGCCCAGTAGTTAGGAAAGGAAATCGTCGGCCACGGAGACACTCCGTACTCGAGGGCGCCGCCGACCATGATGCCGATGGTCGACGCTGTTTTATTCTTGATGGTGACTCTGACCTGCACCAGGCTACCGGCAGACGCCGACGCAGGGGCCTCAACCGCCGTAATCTCCGTATAGACACCGGCTCCGGCCTTCCTTATTATATTGACTGCAACCGGCTGCTGCTCCATTTACTTCCTCACCTCGACAGCTCCGTTTTTATAAACCGGCCCGGCGATGTAGTCGTAAGGCGGGTCCCAGGGCCCAACCGCTCTGATGCCGGCCTCGCCGTCATAGGTCTTGGGGTCAGTTGCCATCGGTAGAATACAATTGAGCTTGAACTCATATGAATCCGGTCCGCTCAGGTTGACCTGTTTCGACCAGCCAAGCCCCTCGACATGGTCAAAGATGCCGCCAACGTAGAGTTTGCCAAGATGGACTTGAAGAACATAAATGCCACCGTCTCCGAGGTAATCAAAATTAAAGGTAACATCAAACGATCCTCCGGGGTCTACCCCGGGTGGCTTTTTCATGTAGAAATAGAGCCCCGCGGCAATGCCGGCGCCTCCGAGGACAACGGCGGTCGGTACCAGCCAGTCGGTCTTTTGCTTTAGCTCTGTCGTCTCAACCATGTTACCTTCATTATATAGCACCATCTCACCAGTATGTCAATACTGTTCACTCAGCCTCTACCAGGTCACCTCTTTGAGATACTCGTTGAACTCTCCCTTCGAAAGCCGCTCGATTACGCCGGCGGCGATGCTGGTCATAGCCTCGGCATGACTCTCGGTAAGGTCTTCGGCTTCCCCAGTCTGCTGCCACTGCCGGTGATGAGCCAGTTCATGAATCAGGGTATCGACGGTATCCCGTCCTTTGTAAAGCATCTCCAGAGATATATAGATAGCATTGCTGGTCGTACCATACATGCCGGCAGTCCTGACACGGTCACTGGCCGGAGGGATAATTGCAGCATGCACACCACCGGACAATGAGCCAAGAGTGAATATCCTCTCAGTAATGGCCCTGGCCAGTTTTAGGTGCGCCAGTTGACGAGAGTCCAGCTGCTCATCCGGCACAATCTCAGTCTCCCGCAACTTTTCCTGGGAAACATCCTTGATGACCTTATCCGTCTTTATCACCTGGCCCAAGAGATCCCGGACTCCCCAGGCCACACTAACAGACTTGTAACCCAGATGCTGGATGACATTATCAAGCCTCTCGCTGGTGCGAATGACCGTATCCTCACCGAAGAGATTATTCCAGGCCTTCCTCCAGGCTTCGGCGTTATTGCTGACAAGTGAACTATATGTATTGCCGGAAACGGGGTTATCCCCCATCTCCCAGCCCATGTTGATATTGCGGCTTTCCTCGCTGGCGATATCCGGAGGATCTTTAACCATCCGGAGAAAGTTCTCGAGCAGGCTGACATCGCTTACCGTGGCCCAGAGCCGGCCGATATCTATCCAGACCTCGCCCTCCGATACCGGGGCATACCGGTCAGGCGCGAGGTTGAAGCTCCAAAGGTTGTAAGAGTAAGGACTCCCAATGTCACGCATGTAGATATCCCGGGCAAAGATGCGGCCGGCGCCGGCGCCCTTATCATGCCAGCCTTCGGGCTCCTGTACCGGGAAGTGGGAGGGATAAAGCATATTGTAACGCTGTTTCGGTTGCGTAATCAGGCTGGGACCCTTCCAGAGAATATCTTCTTCTGGAATATTGACGGCAAACCTATCTGCATAAGCGGTACCATTGTAACCGATGATATGAAACTTAGTGCCGCGGCTGGAGCCATCAGCTTTATAGAGGGCATTCAGTTGCTGGCTCATGACGCCATCAATTTCCAACTCGAGGAAGACAATCCAAATTTCCTTCCCCACGGTGGTAATGTGTACCGGATAACCGCTGCGGACCAGCACCAGTGTGGATATCTTCATACCCTCCCCATAGCGGCCGCGAGCATACTCCGGCTTGAGCTTCGGCGGGCCCAGGAGAAAGTCGACGACCGAGACACCGCGTCCTTTGTCGGCTATCCACAGACCTTTATCATCATACCCCCACTGGTACGACTCGGTTTCATCCAGGGCATTCTGAACAATATCCCGGATGGCTTCCCACATCCCCCAGTCCTGCCTCCATGTCGACGTGGGACCGATAGCCAAGAGCTTCCAGCCATAAGGTTCCCAGTACTCTTTATAGTCGCCCATGGTGATATTTCGAGGGGTAAGGCTGGACGCTTCAGCTTTGGCTTTCAGCTTCTTTTTTAATACACTCTCCCCACTACCGCGGGGAGGCGGAATCTCAATCTTTATCTTGCCAATATCTCCCCCAAGCTCCATCTGCTCCGGAGAGGGATAGGGAAAACGCTCGAGGACAAGGGGATGAGTAGAGGCGACTGCAGGTTCCTTCAAAAGACGACGAAGCTCGTCAAGATTACTCTCAACGAGCTTAGGGTTACGATCGGCTATCGCCAGAAGTACTATTTTCAATTTCTCCAGTAACTCGGTATCTGCTGGCAGTTCCTCAATATCTTCCCTGATCTTTCGTAAGGCTTCAATCTCCCTATGACTAAGCGGATCACTCCAATCTCTACTGGTAAGGTGATTCTTGAGCCGGTTAAATTTCTCGAAGATATAATTTGAATCGGCATACTGACCCTTGGATGTTTCTCTGATGATATCACCGGCGGCTTCAAGATGCCAAGCTAAGAACGCCCCAGCATCGGTATCCGGCCCTTTCCCATGTGGGGGAGACCGCAAAGCATTATGCTCGAGGTGAAGATTCCAATAATCGGCAGCTTTAGACATCTAGCCCCCTTGTACTTTGGCGATTGCCATCTCAAAGGCATTATCCAGTTTGTCGCGATACCCGATATCGTCAATGGTAAAGGGTATCAGCTCCGGAGTATCAGAAATAAACTCTATCTCTTCTCTGGGGCTGGGGGGCGAAGGCTTCGTGGGAATGACCGCCGGGGATTTCTTCTTCAAATAATCAACTACTTCCTTGTCGCTCCACGGACCGAAGTTTTTGGTACGAGCCACCATGACAGAGGCCTCGGTGACAGTATATCTATACTGTGCAACCGGAGCTGCGACATTATCGAACCCAATCTTGGTGTAGAACTTCTTGGTTTCCGGCTCCCAGATGTAACCGGTATCCGTCTCAACCCAGGCATGCCCGATCCTCTTGTCGCCATTCCAGACAGTGCCATGCACCAGGTGCCCTTCCTTTTCTTTAAGAAGGAAACGCCAGGCATCCTGGTAGCAAGTGCCCTTGGATTCCGTTTGAGGCATGAGCCGACCAGTATCCGGCTCTTTCCTTAACCTGCGATACTGAGCCGCCTCATCATCCCTCATCAGGTTGTAAAGATGCTTATAGACATTCCAAATCGGGTCAGAGAGCTGAGGATTGACATCCCTGGCACCTGATTCGGCCTTGATGACCAGATCCACCAGTCTATTGGACTGGGCTTGTGTCCGATCCGCTTCTTTCGAGGAAGGCAGCTTGTATTTTGCTTCGAGGCTACCTATGCCGGTGGTCAGCAGCTCCTGAACATCAGGCGGTATCCATTCCGGGAGAACAGCCTTGCCAAACCCGCCGAATGGAGGCGCATACATATAGGTAGGTCGCTCTTTCTCCGGGATATGGAAGACGTTGATCTCTCCCTGCTTGACAAACTCACCCTCGGTCCCTTCGATAACCTCTCGCCAGACGTGGTCGGGTACCCTCAGCGGCGCCTTGCCAGCCAAGCCGCTGTAGATCGGAACCTCCGCGTCACTGAACCGGTTGTAGCGGAGGACATACTCGGCAAACTCGTGGGGGTCATAGGGTCGCAGCGCCGGCAATAGCTTACCTTCCTCCACTTTGCTTCCTTCCAGCCCCTCGAGCATAACGCTGGTCACCTTCCGGACAGAGCTAAGATTGGCCTTGAGCACTTTCGGATCCTGAGACCAGATGGCAACGTAGGGGAATGACCTGACGCCGCTATCAAAGCCAAAGTGGGCGCCCACGGCAAAAGCAGCACTCTCGGCGATCGTTTCCGCGTCTCGCCTAGGAATACGAAATACACCCTCGGAGTAGTAATGAGCCATTTCATGAAGCAGGGTCTTGAGCTGCTGGGCCCGGGGTTCATCACCCTTAACCCAAATCTTTTTCCCTGAGAAAAAGCCCTTGACGGACGGGTCCTGATGGAGCATCTCTTCGAAGCTCACCTCTATCCCCTGCGCCTTTGCCAGTGTCAACGCCTTTGTAAATAGCTCCTCATTGGCTTCGCCGGTGAGGCTTGGTACTTCAAACTCGGGAAGCGGCTTGCCCTCGGTCTGGCTGACATCAAAGACGTGCACGACTTTGAAGTACACCGGCGACAGAGGGAGATCTTCCTCCTCGCCTTCCCTTTCTTCCTTCTTCGGCTTGGGAGGCATTACCGGCGCCAGAATAGCGATGCCAGTAGCACCTTTCTTGACCCAGCGGCCGAGGTTTTTCCAGGTATTGAAACCGGCTACCCGGGTGGCATCCGGCTTCTGCAAGGCAATCAGGATCTGATTACCCAACGAGTACTCGTGGAACTTGGCCATAGTTTCAAGGAATAACCGGAACTGTTCACTATTCTGAATACCCTCGACGCCGTCCTTCAGTTGCCGGAGCACGGCGTCAATCTTCCGTTCTCCTTCCTCGGGGACAATGGCCGGCACCAGGTAGTCGCTCCCAGGCGGCAGCGGCTCATCGATCAGGGGTATCAGCGGGCGGTATTTCTCGGGAATCGGCTCACCTTGGATAGTAGCAGGAACTTCCTTGCTACCATCTCCATTGCCCGGGTGTGGCTCCTTGACAATCTCGACCGAGGCCGGTTCCTCCCCACGCTCCCTTACCCTTCGATCATCTTCCTTGAACTCCTCCCACCTGATAAGAGAGCCTTCGGAGAAGGAACTGGCACCGCGCTTGGTTATCTTGACCCAGTACTCCTCCTTTGTTTGGGGGGTATTTTCACCAGTAGTAGAATACTGTTTACCTAGCTTCTGGCCACGTTCCTGGAACTCCTGCTTGTGAACATCCTCTTCCCCTGCAATCTGCTCGTAGAGTTGAGAGGTTCCTTTGTCACCGGCCCCGGCAGCATATTTCCCCCTCTCCCGATAATTGAGAGCCGCCTCCCCTTCTTCCCTGATGCTCTTGGCCAGATCATGCTTGATGCGGGATTCCTGAATATCATTAGCCGCCAGATAGTGCTCTTCCCCTACCTGACGGCCAGTGGTTTTTTTGATTTAGTGACAGCAGGCTTCCACTCCCCAGTCTTGAACTGAGCAAACCGGAGAAGTTGCTTAACTGCCTCATTGTATTCCTTCAGGTATGGATTATCGTCGGAGAACACCACGAACTTCGAGTCTAATGGGATCTTGTCCCACTCACACGCCTTGTCCCAAAGGCCTTTTACCTTCTGTTCTAACTCACTGGGATTCTTGGTTGACGGCAGGTAAGGAACCTTCCCACCCCGCTCGATATACTTGGTGGCTGGCTTGGATAGCACCGCGGCAAGAACAATCAGACCACCGATTGAAATCAAGATAATCGGCACCAGCGCCTTGGTAATGGTTTCTATCTTGGTAATACCGAAGGCCACCAGCCCCACGGTAAGCACCGGAACGATCAGGGGAATAATGAGCGGCCAGAAGGGGGACCCCTTCCTGATAACGAACTCGGTGGTCGGGATTCCATCAACCACGGCAGCGGTAGGATAAGATACATGGTGGCCGGTGGATAACATCCCCAGGTACATTTCAGCGATCTGCGCTTCATCCGGTAAAGCCTCGGTGCAGAGTGTCACCCGGGCCTTATCCCCATAGTTGATGCTGGACTCCATCATTTCGAGTCCTGACGCGAGTTCATCTTGAGTTCGACCAACAATCTCCATCGGAGCTATAGGGATGTCAGGACTCTCAGTGGTTA
>Ga0307432_1001169_pt1 | contig 16650 bp, 11 predicted proteins | sample SalMarWE160150MG_FD_202158 | JGI IMG/M metagenome (GOLD analysis project Ga0307432, IMG submission 202158) | Salt marsh sediment microbial communities from the Plum Island Ecosystem LTER, Massachusetts, United States - WE1603-150 | ecosystem: Environmental > Aquatic > Marine > Intertidal zone >...
CCTGACGAAAGGCGATCCCATCAAAGGTGTTCATCCCTGCTTTCAGCATCAGCTTGAGGTGTTTATTTTCCCGCCCGACCGTTCGAGCCTGGCGCACCTCCACGTTCCTTGAGGAAAAGACCGGTTCCGGGTTGCCCCGGCCGGTGGGTTCCAGTAGGTGCAAGTCTTCCAGGATACCGGGAATATAGTGGGGGTCCAGCTTATCCAATTGGATTTCACGGTCAATGATCAGTTCGGGCAGGAGTTCCAAGTCCCCTAACTGCTCTTCGGCAATTCTCATCAAACGCGCCAGGAGCTCGTCCCGATCCTCATTGCGCACGGTAAAGCCCGCCGCTGCAGCATGACCGCCGTGCCGCAAAAGGAGATCCGCACACTCATCCAGCGCTCGGGTGATGTGGAATTCCGGGATGGAACGGCAGGAGGCTGTGGTGAAATCCTTGCCTTGATGGGCGATGATCGAGGGGCGGTAAAAGGATTCCACCAGCCGTGAGGCTGCCAACCCAACCACGCCCTCACTGAATTCGGGGTCTGCCGCGAAAAACAGAACAGCGTCTGGGTTTTCACTCAGGATCCGTTCCGTAGCCAGCTCACGAATTTGCTGGGTCATATCCTGGCGGTGGCTGTTTTGGGTTTCCAATTCCTGCGCCAGGCGGCCTGCCTCAAATACATCTTTGGTGGTCAATAAGGCAAAGGCGCTCAGGGCGGAATCCAAACGCCCCGCCGCGTTCAGCCGTGGCCCCAAACCGAAGCCGATATTGGATGCATCGCACTTGGTCAAGTCCAGGCCGGCGACCTGCGCCAGAGAGAAAATGCCTTGCCGTGGGCGGCGGCGGATCCTCTCAAGGCCCGCCCGCACCAGCAAGCGGTTTTCACCTTTGAGGGGCATCAGGTCCGCTACCGTGCCGATGGCAACCAGGTCGATCCACTCGGAAGGGTCGGCATTGTTTTGCGGATGGACTGCCAGATAGGCTTGCGCCAGCTTATACGCTAGCCCGACTCCTGCCAGGTTTTTCTCCGGGTAGGGGTCGCCCTCTTGTTTGGGGTCAATCAGGGCTGCGGCTGGGGGGAGGGTTTTCCACGGATGGTGATGGTCGGTGACGATCACGTCCATGCCAAGCTGATTTGCCAGGGTGACCTCCGCAACAGCCCGCACACCGCAGTCGACTGTGATGATCAGGTCTGTGCCCTCTTCGGCAAGCTGCCGCATGGCATCTTCATTCAGTCCATAGCCCTCATCGTAGCGGTTGGGGATATAGGCTCGGGCTTCAGTCCCCAGCCGTGCCAGGAATTCCACCAGCAGGGAAGTGGCAGTGACTCCGTCGGCGTCGTAATCGCCGTATACCGCGATCTGCTCACCCTGGGTGAGGGCCTGATGTAGCCTGTCAACCGCCGCCGACATGCCTATCAGCAGCATGGGATCGGTGGGGAAGTTGACTTTCCCTTCGATAAAAGCCGCTGCAGCTTCGCCATCCGTGAAGCCGCGGTTATACAGCAGCTGCCGCATGAGGGGTGAGAAATCGCTCAGGGCGCGGTCAATGTCTTTGGGAATTTTATGTTGAATCTTCCAGCGTTTGGGCAGGGGACGATGTGTTTCGTTTTCGGGCATAGGATTGTTTCGTTTAACCTCTCCAGAATAAGATAGTTGGATTATAACTGATAGCGCCTTGTGGGTCTGCAGGGACTCGATAATTTCAAGGAAAATTCTTAATTCAAAGAAAACAATTCCCTTAAATGAGCCGATAAGAAGTGATGAGTTTGTTTTTTTCGATTTCATTGTCGACTAGTGGTTCCTAGTTCGAATAGTTCATCTTTTTTAGGGATTTTTCTTTTAGTAGATTAATCTATTTATATGATATATTTCTTAGGCTTCCCCTCAAGGAGCGAAGCGACGCAGCCCCCGTAAGGGAAAAGGGGAAGCTGTCTGCGAAGCAGACTGATGAGGTGAGAAGTGGGTCAACAAATCTAAGTTTAATGAAATTATCTCAACTTTTTTCAAATATATGATTAAAAAGGCGACAACAACTCAACTAATAATAAACAAAACAAAAACCACCTCATCCGGCGCTACGCGCCACCTTCCCCTAAGCACCCTTTGGGTGTTTCGCTGCTCTCAAGGGGAAGGCTTTCTTAAGTCTTCCATCAACGATGAAATCGAGAATCGATTTGGAATATGAAAAGGGATAATCAAACTGATTCACAATTGACCTACAGAGATTCTCATCCCCCAAACCGATTAAATGCCGTTAAAATAAAGGCACTTATGTCGAAAAATAACGGATATCTACCGCTGGATCAGGTGTTGGTTGGCGATTGCCGGCAGGTTCTTGATGATCTGCCTGAAAACTCGGTCGATCTGATCTTTGCCGACCCGCCCTATAACCTGCAATTGGAAGGGGAGCTCTGGCGTCCCAACCTGACGCGAGTGGATGCTGTGGATGAGGATTGGGACCAATTTGACAGCTTCAATCAGTATGACCAATTCACGCGGGAATGGTTGACAGCGTGTCGGCGGGTGCTCAAGCCCACGGGTACGTTGTGGGTGATCGGCTCGTACCACAACATCTATCGCGTTGGGCACATCCTGCAGGACCTGGGATTCTGGTTTTTGAATGATGTGGTGTGGGTCAAAGCTAATCCCATGCCGAATTTCCGCGGTGTACGCTATACAAACGCGCATGAGACCTTGCTGTGGGTGCAAAAGGAGAAAGGTGAGAAATACACCTTCAACTATCACGCCATGAAAGGGCTGAACGACGGGTTGCAGATGCGCAGTGATTGGTACATTCCCCTCTGTACTGGGAAGGAACGGCTGAAAGATGACAACGGCGAAAAAGCTCATCCCACCCAAAAGCCGGAGGCGCTGCTCTACCGGGTGATCCTGTCCAGTTCCAATCCCTATGATGTGGTTTTGGATCCCTTCTTTGGCACAGGCACCACTGGCGCTGTGGCGCGCAAGCTGCACCGTCACTTTATTGGCGTGGAAATTGAGGAAAAATATGCACGGTTGGCGATGGAGCGGGTGCGGGAGGTGGTTCAATTGGAATTCGACCCGCCTATCTTCGTCACCCCCAATCCACGCCGACGCAAGCGAATCCCATTTGGCAACCTGATCGAAAGCGGTTTATTGGAACCGGGGCAGATGCTTTATTTTGGTAAGGAAGGTGATATTTCAGCGAAGGTGCTCGCCGATGGCGAATTAGCTTTTGATGGTCAGCGAGGTTCCATCCACCAGATTGCCAAGAAGATACGCAATGGCCCCAGCAACGGCTGGAAGCTGTGGTATTACTGGGATGTAAAGACCAACCAACGGCAGCCCATTGACAACCTCCGTGAAATCGTTCGCGAGGAATCATCAAAGAAAATCAAACCGGCTGAATCAGAATAAACTATTTAGCCGGCTAAACTATACAAAGGAAATAATAATGGCAGAAAAAACATATACTCAATCCCCCTGGACATTGCGAGATCTCTATGAAGGGTTTGATGACCCAAAGTTTGAAGAAACTTTCAAAGAGATTGAACAGGGGATCGAGACCTTCGAGAGTTACCGCGATAAGCTGTCACCGGATATCAAAGAGGACTTATTCGTTGAGATGATCACAAGCTACGAAAAGTTCTACCGTCTGGTGAACCGCCTATACGGCTTCGCACAGCTTGCCTTCGCTTCGGACACCCAGGATCAGGAAGCCCAAGCCGCTGTTGCCAGGGCGGATCAATTCCAAGCGGAGATGGGCAATAAATCCCTGTTTTTTAACCTGTGGTGGAAGGCGCTGGATGAGGAGAATGCTCAACGATTGTTGGATGCCTCAGGCGATTACCGCTACTGGCTGGTGGCGATGCGCAATTTCAAGGATTACACTCTGAGCGAACCTGAAGAGAAAATTATTAATATCAAAGATGTGACCGGCTTCAGCGCCTTGAATATGCTCTATGATTCGATCACCAACCGCTACAGCTTCAAGATTGAAGTTGATGGGGAAGAAAAGGAGATGACGCGGGGCGAGTTGATGGCGCTGGTCAGGGAGCCAGACGCTGATCTGCGGGCAAGGGCTTATCAGGAACTATTCCGGGTGTATGAAGAGGATTCCCCCATTTTGGGCCAGATTTATCAAGCCATTGTGCGGGATTGGCGCAATGAGAACATCAAACTGCGCGGCTTTAATTCCCCCATTTCCGTCCGGAACCTGGTCAACGATATCCCCGACGAGGTGGTGGAGACATTGCTGGATGTCACCCGTAAGAACGCTAAGCACTTCCACCGTTTTTTCCGCTTGAAGGCTAAACGGATCGGCATGGACAAGCTGCGTCGTTACGACATTTACGCCCCTGTTGAGAAGTCGGATAAGAAATATAATTTCAATGAGGCAGCGGAAATTGTTTTGGAATCCTTTGATGAGTTTGATTCAAGGTTCGCCAATATGGCAAAGAAAATTTTCGACGCCAGCCATGTGGACAGCGAAGTGCGCAAGGGTAAGATGAGCGGCGCTTTCTGTGCCACGGTCACCCCAGACCTGACCCCCTGGGTGTTGCTCAATTATCAAGGGCGTGCTGATGATGTTGCCACCATGGCGCACGAATTAGGTCACGGCATCCACAGTTTGATGGCAAGTGAACACACCGCCCTCACTCAGCATGCCTGCCTCCCCCTGGCGGAAACCGCCTCTACCTTTGGGGAGATGATGCTGGTGGATAAACTCCTGGCGCAGGAAAGCAATGAAGCCGTCCGGAGGGATTTGCTGTTTCGCCAGATGGATGATGCCTTTGCCACGATCCTGCGGCAGAATTATTTCTCGATGTTTGAACAGACCGCCCATGGTTTGATTGCTGAAGGTGCGCAGGTGAAGGATTTGGCTGAGGCTTATCTGGAGAATTTGAAGAGCGAATTTGGTGACTCGGTGGAGATCTCGGATGAGTTCCGCTGGGAGTGGGTGATGGTCCCCCATTTCTATGGTGTACCCTTCTATGTCTATGCCTACGCCTTCGGTCAACTGCTGGTGCTTTCTCTTTATAAGCAGTATCAGGAGGAAGGTGACTCCTTCAAACCCCGCTATATGCGTATTCTCTCAGCCGGCGGCTCAGTGGCACCGGTGGAACTGCTCAGCAATGCCGGAATTGATGTGACCACGGCTGATTTCTGGCAGGGCGGTTTTGATGTGATTGATGAGATGGTGACCAAGCTGGAAAAATTAACCTGAGCGTAAAATAATGAGAATTATAAACTCCGTGGACTTAGACTCGTTCACGGAGTTTTTTAAGATTTTTTTCGGTGCATCTACTGGCGTAATGAAATTTCATTAATGATAGTAATCTAAGGCCAGTAGTTATGTTAAATTCAAGTAGAATTTTAGCCAGGTACACAACGGAGAAAGTATATTATGGCTTATGATATCATTCGTGACTTGGGAAATGGCATCATCATCCGGCACTCAACCCCTGATGACACAGAGGCATTGGTTAAATTTAATCGGGAAATTCACGGCGAGGATAAGTGGGATGAAAAGGGGCTGGAGGACTGGACACGGGATCTGATGAGCGGCGAAGGGCCGACCTTTGACACCAGCGATTTTACCGTCGTCGAAGATACCAACACTGGTGAGATCGTCTCAACCTGCTGCCTGATCTCCCAGACCTGGGCTTATGAAGGCATCCCCTTCAAAGTGGGACGGCCGGAGCTGGTCGGCACGAAGAAGGATTACCGGCGGCGGGGATTGGTGCGCCATCAATTTGATATTATGCATCAATGGGGTGAAGTGCGCGGCGAATTGGCCCAGGTGATCACCGGCATCCCCTATTATTATCGGCAGTTTGGCTATGCCATGGCCTTGGACCTCGAAGGCGGACGTTCGGGGTATGAGCCTCACCTACCTGAATTGAAGGAGGATGAGAAAGAGCCGTTCAGTTTTCGCTTGGCTGGTGAAGCGGATATTCCCTTTTTGATGGCGGCTTACGAAAGCGGTTGTCACCGTGACATGATCAGCGCGGTGTGGGATGAGGCGCAGTGGCGCTATGAACTCACCGGTAAAAGCCAATATAACATCAACCGGCGGGAAATCTATGTCATCGAAGATCAGGAAGGTACATCCATGGGCTTTATCGGCATCCCGCCGGTCAAATGGCGGGCAGGATCAGCGTTAACCGTTTATGAGCTAGCCCCTGGGGTTTCCTGGGCTGAAGTCACTCCCAGCGTGATACGCTTCCTGTGGCGTAAAGGGAAGGAACTTGGCGTGGAACAAGACCAGCCGCAACAAGCCTTCAGCTTTTATCTCGGCGAAGATCACCCCGCTTATGATGTGGTTGCTTCACGGTTGCCCCGGATACAAAAACCTTATGCTTATTACGTTCGTGTGCCTGATTTGCCGGCATTCATCCGGAAGATCGCTCCAGTTCTAGAAAAGCGCTTAGCAGGCTCCGCCTTTGCGAACTACACCGGCGAGATCAAGCTCAATTTCTACCGGGACGGCTTACGGATGGATTTCAAAGAGGGGCATCTTGCGGCAGTTGAAGCCCTAGCATTTGACGAATTGGAGGGGGCTTCTGCAAACTTTCCCCCGTTGGTTTTCCTGCATTTGCTGTTTGGCCATCGGAATATGGATGAGTTGAATAAGATGTATGCAGACAGTGGGACGCGTGGAAAGGAAAATAAATGCCTGTTGGATGCGCTCTTCCCCAAGAAGCCTTCGAACATTTGGGTGATATCTTGACAGCAGTTTATATTTTGGAGTATGGCCATTAAAATACACATAGAGATATGAACTGTAGTTTTCACACACATAAATCCTAAAAAAATCTATGATAGAATGGTTTCTTTATGTCTTTGTTAGTAACTGAAGAGAGGGTATTGAATAATTACGGAAAAAGCGAAATTTTCACATCTTCGCACTCAAGTTGCACAAAAACAAGCCGAATTAGTCTAAACGAGGCTCAACTTTGGGTTGAAATTCTAGAAAATTTACCTCCTTTTCCACGATTTTCGGTCACCATCGACACTTCTCCCTGGGTTATGATAGCAAAGCATGTTGCGTTTTCAAACCAACAACCGGTAATAATTTCACCATCCGTTTCAGGTTTAACACAATCGCCGTGAAATAAACCTGGGCCTCAAACCCTAACAGACCTAAATAACGATATCTTGTTAAACCATGCCCTTGTTTGGCTTCGCCAAACTTACGCTCGGTTTTATATCTCTCTTTCCTTCCAGATTTATATGCTGGTGATTGGAGCGTCTTCAGCCGGACCTCTTTATTCGCATCCTTCTTTTTGGTGAGGATGTCTTTGAGATAGATCGCTGATTGAAGATTGTTATGTTCCAAATAGAAGTGATTATTGACATCATCATAGACCCGATCAGAGGTGTAGATCTCAACTGGGATATTTTTTGCTAAATCTTGTTCCACCAATGCACAAAAATGGTGCCCATCATAAGCCTCGCCAGAAGTCACCTCAAGACTGGTGATTAGATTGTTTTCTGCATCCATGCTGACATGCCCTTTGTAGACAAAGGAGTATTTCACTTGAGTGACATCTTCCCCCTTCTGATTTTTGGAATTTTGACTGTCTTTGACACCCCATTTTGCATCTGGAGCACGGGGTTTCTGTCCCTCATCCTTTTGCTGGTGATCTTTCGCAGTGTTGACATTAGCCTCACTATGAACACTCGCCATGGGCATGCTTCGCGATCAACGATCTGTATAATGCCTAACTGGATACCTGATTCCTTCAGAACTTCAAATACTTCCAGTTTTTTTAGCTCAGTGAGCCGTTTTTTTAAAGACTGACACCGTGGAGTGATCTGGTGCTCTTTGATCCAACCCAAAACCAACTAAGTATTTTGCAGGAATATTTTAATTGACATACACTTCAATATGTCTTTCAGAAATATCATAAAAATGAGCCAACAGGCATATCTTGAGCATCTGAACGGGATTGAAAGGGGGCCTGCCATATTCTGCTCCACCCGTAAATAGCTCTAATAACCGATCTATGAAACGATCCCACGAAATAAGGTATTTGAGTAAACGCAGAAAATGATCTTTGGGGACTATTTGATCGTAGATATAATTTCCAAAAAAGGATTGTTCCCGGGTGTCAATAAATCGGTTCTTTGGCATCATAACCTCGCCAATTCAGGATTTCCTCTATTGAATCATAATTCGCGATTTTCGTCAGTTAATGACTTGTTTTTCAACACCCTCAAAGATTTTCTTTACCGAACGTAAACAATGTGGTAAAAATAAAATCGCCCTTAGTGATTTCCAAGAATCAAGTCTATAAAACTCTGGAAGTTTTTGACGAAGTCACATTATTGTTATCTAAATGATCCTATTGGAATTGTTGAGCCTGTATTGAATTAAGGAGAAAATACCTTGGAGTATAAAGAATGGATTGAACTCTATCGGAACGAGATTATGAATAGTTTTGAATCGATAAATGTCCATGATTTGGACGTTATTGCTGAGAAAATTTTGCACGCAAAACGGGTTTTTCTATTGGGTAAGGGGCGGACAGGGCTGGTCGTGAAAATGTTAGCTTCGCGTTTAACTCAATTAGACTTATCCACTTTTGTCATAGGAGACCCAACAACACCAGCAGTAGAACAAGGAGATGTACTGATACTTGCTTCAGGAAGCGGCGAAACCGAAGGAATACTATCAGCAGCAAAGAAAGCAAAAGAGGTCAAAGCGTCCATCATAGCAGTGACCCACCATTCCCAATCCTCACTTGTGCGCATTGTAGAAAATTGTGTATGTATCCCTCTTTCCTTTACTCAAAATGCTTCATCCACACCTAAGGTTTTAGTGGGTACGCTTTTCGAGCAGGTTCTATTAATCTTTTTTGATAATTTGGTTTCAAGGTTATTGGAAAAATCTGGTAAAGATTTCATCTGGTTGTCCGGACAACACGCAAATATTATTGGATAGCTTAACTAAAAATAATCAATCCTCACCTTTGAAAAGTAGATGGATTCAATTTCCTTTATTAGTTTGGTATTAAATTTAAATTATTAATATCCCTAATTTCTTAAGAACCACATCTCTATGGGGGTCATAACAGTTGCCATCTGCTCGCTATTATAGTGGTAACGCAATAACCGGAACATGGTCACGTTTTACTCGGTCTGGTTTCATGGATGAACTTACGCACATCAGCGATCTGTTCAGTGGGCAGACGCTTAGTCTCCTCCCAGTAATCCAGGAGTTGGGTCAGTGTGAACAGGGCATGCAGCTTAAATCCCTCCTCTGCCAGGGCTTCCTTCGCCCCGGATTCCCGATCGATGAGGACGACCACATCGCGAACTTTCAACCCGGCAGCCGTCAGCTTCTCGATGGCTTCAAACTTGCTGCCACCGGTGGTCGCCAGGTCATCAACGAGAACCACCGTTTCACCGGGGTGATAGATCCCTTCAACATCCACTGTTGTACCGTAATCCTTAGCTTCCTTGCGGGGGTAAATCATCGCCCAGTTCCCTTGCAGGCTGACGGCCGTGGCGATGGGCAGTGCGGCGTAGGGAAGTCCGGCGATGCGGTCAAATTCGAGGGTTTTCAAACGCTGGACATATGCCGCAGCGACTTGTGTCATCCATCCGGGGAAAGCCACCAGACGGCGCAGGTCAATATAAATGGGGGAGATCAATCCAGACTTGAGCGTGAACTCGCCGAAACGAACACACCCCATGGAGAGCAACCCTTCAACCAGTGGCGTCACAAACTGAGGTGCCTCTTTTTTTTGTTTCGTCTTTCGAGGTTTTGTGATATTCTGAGCTTCCCGAAAGCGAAGCACCAGGTTTTTTGCGGCTTGATGGGGATTCTCCGCTCTGGATATGCCCCGGCTGACGTTGATCAGCAAGCCCAATCCATCCTGCCGCAATCCCGCCCGCATAGCGGCTTTCAGGTCTGCGCCCTGTGCGCCCAGCCCTGGTGCCAGAAACCATTGATCCGGCGCTGCCTGACGGACTCGGCGCAGGGCGTCGGGAAATGTGGCGCCAACCACCAGTCCGACAGTATCATGTGCGCCCCATTCCGTTGCTAATCCGGCGATCTTCTCATAGACCATCATTAAACGGTAGTGACCGCCTAACGGCAGGTCCTGCAGATCCACCGAGCCGGCATTGCTGGTCTTGCACAACAGGAAAATTCCTTTTTCTGCATATTGCATAAAGGGCGTTAATGAATCATAGCCCATATAAGGGTTTAGGGTGATGGCGTCAGCACCCAATACCTCGAAGGCTGAACGGGCGTAAGCGTTGGCGGTGGAGGAAATATCCCCCCGCTTGGCGTCCAGAATGACCGGAATCTTATCTGGAACAGATTGGATAACGGCACCCAGCGCCTCCCAACCTTCCGGACCGAGCAACTCAAAAAAGGCGGCATTGGGTTTGAAAGCCAGGGCAAATTCGCTGGTTTCTTCGATTAATCGCAGGCAGAATTCTTTTGCCGCTTTTCCGGTTTGCTCTGGCAGATCTTCAGGATGTGGATCAAGACCAACGCATAGTAAAGAATTGATTTTTCTTGCTCGTTGATCTAGTTTTTCAAAGAAGGTGGGCATGGGCTCCTCCTGAGGGTGTGAGTGTGGTTATTCCTATTGTAATGCGATTTTTCGAAGTTCACTCAGGCTTTCCCCAAAACCATCGCTAGCAGCGCCATACGGATATATAAGCCGTATTCCATTTGGCGGAAGTAAGCGGCTCGGGGATCATCGTCCACAGCCATGTCGATTTCCCAAACGCGCGGTAGGGGGTGCATCACGATCATCTTATCCTTTGCTTTTTCCATCGTTTCTTTCGTGACCACATAGCTGCCCTTGAGGGATTCGTGCTGTGTGGGATCATCAAAACGCTCTTTTTGCACACGGGTGACATAGAGCACATCCGTCTCGGGGAGGACAGGATCAAGTTCGTTATAGGATGTCTGTTTGGTTCCGGATGCGGTGATTTCGTCAAGAATTTCTGAAGGCATTTGAAGGAGCTCTGGTGAGACGTAGTTCAGCCTGATATCAAACAGAGTCAACAGTCGGGCGAGGGAGTGCACCGTCCGGCCGTATCTCAGGTCTCCCATCATGGTCACCGTCAAGCCGTCCACACAGCCTAATTCTTCCTTGATGGTGAACAGATCCAGCAGTGCCTGCGTAGGGTGTTCGCCGGTGCCGTCGCCGGCATTGATGATCGGTTTGCGGGCGTATTTTGCAGCGAGGGCGGCTGAGCCTACCTCAGGATGGCGCAGGACGATCACGTCGGAATACGCTTCCAGGGTACGGACGGTGTCTGGAAGGGACTCGCCCTTGGTCACAGATGAATAGCTGACATTATTAATGGGGATCACGCTGCCTCCCAGCCGGTCCATGGCTGAGGTGAAGGAGGAAGATGTTCGCGTTGAGGGTTCGTAAAACAGGTTTGCCAGGATCTTGCCTTTCAAGAGATCGAAGGAACCCACACGGGCGACCATCTCATACATCTCATGAGCGACGCCGAAGATATATTCAAGCTTTTCGCGGTCAAATTGCTTGACGGAAATAATATCTCTGCCGTAAAAGAGCGCATCCTGCTGGTCGCCAAAAGGCAGGTGCCGGTTGTTCCCGCGTATCGGGGGTGTGAAGCTGGTCATTGTTTTCTCCTATCTTATCTATGGATAATTGATATCGTGATTAGGTCATGTCTAACAAATTCGCTTGCCATATCCGGGGGGTACAAGGATCCTCCCATTCTCAAATGCTGTTTTCCCGCGCAGGACTACTTTTCGGACAACGCCTCGCGTGACCCAGCCTTCAAAGGGGCTCCAGCCGGCTTTAGAATGTAAAGTATTAGCGGTGATTGTTGATACTGCTTCCAGGTCTACTACCACACCTGTGTCCGGTTGATGCGGGATTTTAAAGATCTTGCGCACATTGTCACCCATGCGATTGACAAGATCATTCATTGTAAGCCGACCTTCATGAACGGCTGTCAGGAAAAGCGGCAGGGCTGTTTCGAGTCCTGGGAAGCCGGGTGGGGGATTGTCGCTGTCCTTTTCATTTTGGGTGTGCGGAGCGTGGTCGGTAGCAAAACAATCAATTACAGCTAAATTCTCCCAAAGGGCGTTCACATCTTCCTTTGTCCCAAGCCTGGGGCGGACTTCGCCACGTCCGCCTTTAAGGTCATCTTGTGTGAGAAAAAGATGGTGCGGTGTTGCCTCACAGGTGATCTTCAAACCGTGTTCTTTTGCTGCGCGCACGATCAGGATGTCTTCTCTTGTGGCGACATGTGCCAGATGCAGTGGTCGGTCCGCGAGAGCTGCCATGAGGATCGCTGCCCCCAGGGTTTGCCCTTCCGCATGCGCAACCAGGGGGCAGTGTTTCGGCCAGGATTTGAAATGCGCCAGCCAGAGGGTCATCGCATCCAGATGAAGTGGGCCATAGGTCTGATTGAGGTAAAGCTTCAACCCAGCGCTTTTTTCAGCTGCTTTTAGGGCGGTATCAACATTATCAGCCCCTGCACCCAGGTACTGGCCGTAATCACAGTATGCCTTTTCCGCTGCCAGGGCATAGGCCTGACCCAGGGTTCCTTCATCCAGGATGGGCGGCTGAGTGTTTGGCATAGCCAGCACCTGAGTGAATCCGCCTGCCAACGCGGCAGCTGTTCCAGATGACCAGTCCTCCTTATGCGTTGCACCTGGCTCACGCATATGCACATGGGGGTCAATCAAACCGGGTAATTTCACAACAAACCTCCAGACACAAAAAAAGAGAGCCGACGAAGGCTCTCTTTTGAAGTCAAAATGAATGCCACGGGGAACGTGGCAAAATGACAGATCAGGTTTGGTAAGACCATTTTTAAACACATAGCATTGGAATTATTCTATGCATTTTTTCATTTCTGTCAAGGAATTTTTAAAAATTCTGTCAAAGGGAATTCCCATTTATTATTCGCGATTAAAATGTCTTGTTGATATTAAATGTTTTAACTAATAAGCTGTTAATGCGTTAAATTGGATTTGTTTAACTCTATCAGTTTCGAAGACATCAAAGAATCTTATACTAAGTTTGGAATTTAACCCTAAAAGCCCTATCGGATTTGGTAAATGACGATTGTTAATGAGCAGTTAAATCAATAATTTTGAGACCGATACCTCAGATAATCTATTTTAGAGGTATGAAAAATTATTATAAAATTAATTTGATAATTGTTTGCAGCGCAAATTAAGGAGATCGAAAAATGAATGAAATAGCAGTAAAGGTTTTAAACCTTGATAAACATTTTGAGGACGTCCATGCGGTCAAGGATGTCAGTTTTGAGATTCAACAAGGGGAGATATTCAGCCTATTGGGGCCGAACGGCGCGGGGAAAACGACCACAATTGGGATGATTTCGGGATTATTGACACCCGATGCAGGGGAGGTTTGGTTGCTGGGGCACAGCGTATCCTCAGAACCCAAGAAAGCCAAGGCTGCGCTGGGCGTTGTCCCCCAGGAGATTGCCCTATATGAGGATATTTCCGGACGGGCAAACCTCAACTTCTGGGGAAAGATGTACGGCTTGCGCGGAAATGCGCTGAGCAAGCGTGTGGATGAAGTGTTGGCGTTAATTGGGCTGGAAGATCGTGCTAAAGGGGTAGTTTCCAAGTATTCCGGCGGGATGAAACGGCGGCTGAATGTTGGCGTGGCGCTGCTGCATGAACCCCAGATCCTCGTTATGGATGAGCCGACCGTGGGGATTGACCCACAAAGTCGGCGAAAGATTCTCGACTCTGTTAAAAACCTACGGGATCAGGGCATCACTATCCTCTACACCACCCATTACATGGAGGAAGCACAGGAGCTCTCTGATCGCATTGCCATCATGGACAACGGCGAGATCATCGCCCGCGGGACCCATGATGAGCTGATTGACATTGTGGGAGAGCTGGATCGGATAACTCTAACCATCAGCGGCGATCCAGTGAAAGCTAAAGACGCTTGGCAGGAGATCGGCGGTGTCGAAGATGTCTTCTCAGAAAACGGCGTCATTCATTTACTGGTTACTGACAGTAACCGGATTTTGTCGGGCGTTTTTGAAGCAGCAGCCTCTGTGGATGTGCATATCAACTCTGTGGAAATCCAGGAGCCGAATCTTGAGGCTGTGTTCTTGCACCTAACCGGCCGCGCTTTAAGAGATTGAAGGGAAAGGGAATATGAAAACACTTTCTATCGCGATCAAGGATTTGTGGCGCGCTTTCCGCAGTTACTTCGCGTTGGCTTTTATGTTTGGTGTCCCAATTTTGATGACAGTTCTTTTCGCCTTCTTGTTTGGCGGTGCGGCGAGGGATGAAGATACCGAATTTACTTTGCCGGTGACAGATGTTATCATCGTCAACCAGGATGTTGGGAATCCTTATGTGCAAGATTTGGCCTATGGCGATGAGACCGTTGACTCCCTGGGTGAGATGCTCGTTGCGATTTTAAAGGGGAAGGAATTCGCTGATATCATGGATATCGCTACAAAAGACAGCGAATCACAGGCGAAAGTTGAAGTGGATGCCCAGACTGCTGGGCTGGCTGTGATCATCCCCCCAGATTTTAGTAATGCCTTATCTGCTCAGGGAACAGAGGACGTTTATATTGAATTTTATAAAGACCCCGATCTGAGTTTGGGGCCCCAGATTGTCCAATCCGTTGTCATGGGAATTGTGGATGGGTTTTCGTCAGCGACTCTCTCCATTGAATCCATCCTAAAAACGTTGGAAAGCGAAGGGGTGGTTTTGACGGCTGAGGAGCGCATGGCGTTGATCGGTGCCTTAACCCAAGATGCGGACACAGCTCTTGAGGAAAACACGGCTGACCTGACGATTATCCCTCCCGCTGATCTGGGGGCGGAAGAGGATCAAGGCAATTTCATGACTACGCTGTTGCGCGGTATTATGGGCGGCATGATGATCTTCTATGCTTTCTACACGGGCACCTCGGCAGCCCAAACCATCTTGGAGGAGGAAGAGAACGGCACCCTTGCCCGTCTGTTTATCTCTCCCACGGACACCAGGACGATCTTTAATGGAAAACTACTGGCAGGAGTCCTGATGGTCTCCGTCCAGATTGTGATTCTGATGGTCTTCTCGAACCTTGTCTTTGGCATCCATTGGGGGTCCTTTGGGCTGCTGGCGGTCTTCTCTGTTGGGTTGGTGATGCTGACGAACAGTTTTGGTATCTTTGCTATATCACTGGCTAAGAGCACCAAACAAGCCGGCATCCTCTACGGCGCGGTGCTGACCTTCACCGGTATGCTGGGGATTTCCGGTGTGTTCACCGGCGGCACGCCTGTTGAGGAAGCCTTCCGGTTTCTGCCCCTCCTGGTACCCCAGGGTTGGGCGATGCGGACGATTGAATATGTGTGGAGCGCCAATATTGGGAAGACATTGCTGTTCAGCGGGGGCATGATAGCTTGGTCCCTGGTCTTCTTTTTAATTGGCAATGCCCGAATCAAGCGGCGTTACGCCTGAGAGGTGAAAGATGAGATTTATTGATATTGCACTAAAAGACCTGTATCAAATTTTCAAGGATTGGAAATCTGCTATTTTTCTGATCATTGCGCCCATTCTCTTTACCCTGATGTTCGGGTTTATGTTTGGGGGCTTCAGCGGCCCAAATGATGGCGAAAGCCGTCTTCCTGTGCAAGTGATTGATTATGAACAGACGTCCCTCACTGAAAGTTTTGTGAACACCTTGGCAGGGTCAGACGTGATTCGCATTGAAGATGGGGATCCTGAAACGGAATTGGATCAGCTTCAAAGGTCAGTGGCGGACGGTGACGCGGCGGCTGTGCTCCTGATCCCCGAAGGCTTCAGCCAGAAGCTTCGTGAAGATGGAACGGTTTCCCTGGAAGTGGTGTTGGATGAAAATACATTAGCAGGATTATCCATTCAGCAGGAGATTCAATCTGTCATAACTCGGATAGAAACAGCGTCTGATGCCGCCAGGCTTGCTGTCGAGGTTTATGAAGACCAAAAAGGTTTTACAGAAGCAAATGAGAGAACCGCTCTCTATGACAAAGCTTTTGAGGAAACATTAAGCGCCTGGGAAAATCCGCCGGTTGGTGCCGTTGAACGCCAGACGTCGCCGGAAGGTGGGGAAGACGCTTCAGAGGATAATGCCTTCGCTCATTCCCTTCCGGGCATGATGGCGCAATTTGCTATTGCGGGGTTGATTGGCGCAGCCGAGATCGTTGTCCAGGAACGCAAATCCGACGTATTGGATCGCTTGCGCGGTACAGCGGTATCAAAAATTGATATTCTGGCAGGGCATTGGCTGGCGATGTTTGGGATGATCTTTGTGCAGTTTATTGTGCTTGTGGCTTTTGGGCAGATCTTCCTGCGTTTGGATTTCATTAGCGCACCTCTGGCGACCCTTGCCCTTTCTGCGGCAAGCTGTGCCTTTGTCGCCAGCCTGGGGATGTTGATCGGCATTCTGGCAAAAATGCCGGAACAGACATCCATTTATGCCCTGATCCCTATGTTCTTATTTGCGGGTTTGGGGGGCGCCTGGGTGCCTATGGATATCCTTGGAGAAACGATCCAGAAGGTGTCACGTTTTACGCCGGTGGCATGGATCATGTCTGGTTTCAAGGACATCCTCCTGCGCGGGGCGGGACTATCCGGTGTTTGGATTCCCACCTTGATTCTCCTTGGCTTCTCAGCCCTGTTCTTGATCCCC
>Ga0307432_1001173_pt1 | contig 16615 bp, 7 predicted proteins | sample SalMarWE160150MG_FD_202158 | JGI IMG/M metagenome (GOLD analysis project Ga0307432, IMG submission 202158) | Salt marsh sediment microbial communities from the Plum Island Ecosystem LTER, Massachusetts, United States - WE1603-150 | ecosystem: Environmental > Aquatic > Marine > Intertidal zone >...
ACACTGCGGCTTCGCGGCCTGAACCCTACGCAGACCATCACCAACGCCCTCAAAACCTACCTTACTACCGGACAACTCCCACCGTTACCCGACACCAACATTGCAAACGGCTGAAGAGTTACGATTCCCGCATAAACTACAACTTTATCTTCCCCTACTCAATCGTTACTTCGTTCCCTTCCAGCTTGATTCTTCCCTCGGCGAAGAACCGGACGGCCTGGGGATAGGCGATGCACTCCTGCTCGAAGACGCGGGCGGCGAGTGTATCCGGCGTGTCATTCGCCAGAACCGGCACCTTCCTCTGCAAGATGATCGGACCGTGGTCGTACTCGTTGTCGCAGAAGTGTACGGTGCAACCGCTGACCGTCTTACCCGCGGCCAGGACAGCCTCATGCACACGGTGCCCGTACATGCCTTTCCCACCAAACTCAGGCAAGAGCGCCGGGTGAATGTTCATCACACGGCCGTGGAACTCATCAGGAATGTGCCACAGCGACAAGAAGCCGCCCATCAAGACCAGATCGACGCCGGTCACGGCATCGGTAATTCCCTGCTGAAATACATCTTGGGTGAGACTTTTTCGTTCGAGGACGATCGTCTTGAGGCCCAGCCCGCGCGATCGCTCAACACCTTTCACGTCTCCACGGGAACTGACGACGATCTCGACGCGTGCGTTTAGCTTGCCGGCGTTGATATGTTCCTGCAGGTTGACCAGGGTCCGGCCGCCACCGGAAATCAGCATTCCCAATCGTATTAGTGTTTGCGACATTGATTCAATGCTGTTGCGTGGAGACGGATCTCACCCTTGTCAAGCGACGAGTTTCAACCCGCGCGGATCCGCCGCCTGAAGCGATTCCGTCCGATGACCGTTAGTCTAATCCGAGCCCCGAGCGCAAGCGAGGGAGACACCATCGACACGTCTCTTGCGCGCCGGGTTCTGAGCAATCCGACGATTCCGCCTCACTGTAGCAAAGGCGGGGGACTCAACCGTATCTGTTCATTTGTGCCGTTCCCTTCGCACGATGATCCAGACAATCAGGCATCCCGTCCGATTCGTGAGCATCATGCTGCTTCGAATCCGCGAACGCAAGGTCAATCGAGCAGCAACGCGGGACGACATCGCACTATGTATCGATGGTTACGGCCGTCGCGTCATCGGAAGAGTTTTTGACTGTCTCACCGTCTTCCGACGCGGTTTTGAACAAGTTGATTCTCATCCAGGCACGGCTGCGCCACCGCCACCAGAGAAACACCCCTGTGATCACGATCAAGCTCGACGCCGCCAGCCAGGGCCCGAGGCTGCCAAGTTGCGGGTAATGGGTGGCGATCAGCCATCCGCAGCCGACAATGATCACCCAGGTACTCACGATGAAAAAGACGGAAGGTACGAACGTGTCACCCGCTCCGCGCAGCGCCGAGTTGTAAGTGATGGCAATGCCGTCGAACAACTGGAACACGGCCGCACAAATCATGATCGTCGCGCCGATCTCTACAACCCTCGGGTCGGTGTTGAACAACCGGATCAGCCCGGGGCCGTTCAACCAGTAGATCAGGGACAGCGATCCCATGTAACCGAGTGTGATAAAGGTCGCGATACGCGTTTCCCTGACAGCGCGCTCGGGATTACCTGCGCCGATCGACTTGCCGACCATGGCGGTTAGGGCCTGGCCCACGCCGAGGGTCGGGAGAAAGGCGATTCGCATGTATTGCCACGCCGTGTTGGTGGCGATCAGGTGAATAGTTCCGAATCGGGCCCCGATGAGCACGTTGACAAAGACCGCCCAGACGACGACGTCGCACAACCATTGAAGGCTGCACGGTAAACCGACTCGCAGCAGGCCCTTCATGCACTTCCAGGACGGCGCCCAAGTCGTGCGCGAGCCGTACTCTCTGTGCATCGAGGGCGCAACCAGCGCCAGCCCGAGCCGGAGCGTGCGGTAGCTCACGGCGGCCAGAGTTCCCCACGCGGCACCTGCAATACCCATCGGCTCAAATCCCAGATGCCCGAAGATCAGCACGAAGCTGACAACAATATTGACGACGTTGGCTTCGATGGCCGTCCACATCGTCACCCAGGGCCGATGGATCCCAATGAAGAACCATCCGAATCCGTAAGCGGTGATGGTTGGCGCTACTGTCAACAGGGCGACACGTGTGTAGGCCAGCTCCAGGGCCTGCACCTGTGGATCATGTCCGATCACAGCGATCAGGCCCGGCAGATCCGGCCGGAGCGCAAGGGCGATCAGCCCGAACACAACGGCAATGTAGGCCGCCTGCCATGCATAGGCGCTGCAGTCGCGGTATTGCCTGCGCCCCAGCGCCTGGGAGGCGAACGTGTTGATCATCGAGACGATTCCGACCCCGAAGATGATGTATGACCACATTACGATCTGAGAGGGCAGGATGGCCGCCTGGGCCTCGTCAAGCGGCAGGCGGGAGATCATCAGGTAGTCCACGATGTCCATGACTGCTCGCGAGCTCATCGTGATGACCGTTGGAACGGACATGGCGATGACATTGCGCACCTCGGCCCGGCGCCGTTGGCGTTCCTGAAACATCAGCTCAGCTTTGTCGTTGTTGCTCATGGAAGTCAGGTCTCTGCAGGCACTGCGCGGGATAGTGTGCCCGGCGTCCGCGATCACCGACAATTATACACGAGTGAGGATGCCACGGCCTGCACTCGGGCCACATGCAGCGGATCATTCTCACGAGCGGTGAACTACGGTCGAGGTGATCCGGCAGCGTTGCCTGTCGGGTGTCGCCGGTGATCGCAATGGACTACGGCGCTCGAAAGACGGTGTAATCTCAAGCTATCGCCATCAGCCTGAAGTCGCATTTCCCAAAGGGCGAGATAAATCGTGACTCGTGACTTATCCAAAGAACGTCAATTCAGCTTGATGGGACTGCGCCAATATCGGCGATTTCGCGGGAGTCATGCGCGTGTGTCCGATGCATGCCGCGGCTGCTGTCATTGCACAATTCCCTTGGTCAGTCGCATAAATGCGGTTTCGAGGTTCACGTCCTCTTCTTTTATCTCGCGAATCTTGAAGTTGTTGTCGATCAGGAGCTTTGCCAGTCCGCTGAAGTCGTGGGTCTGCTGCTCCAGTTCCACGACCAATCCGCCGTCAAGCAGATCCACGTTCTTGACTCCCTTCGTCCGTTGCAGCAACAGCGCCGCAAGGTCCTGCTGTTCAGTGACGCGGATGTTGAGCTTCGTGCCGGTTCTGGCCCTCCGCAGGATCTGTTCCATAGGCTCGTGAATGAGGAGTTCTCCCTGCTCGATGATGCCGACGGTCGTACACAGTTCAGCAAGTTCGTGGAGGATGTGGGAGCTGATGATGATCGTCTTGCCCATCCGTCGCAGCTCTTTGAGCAACTCACGGATTTCGATGCGCGCCCGCGGGTCGAGCCCGCTGGCCGGCTCATCCAGCAGCAAAACCTTGGGATCGTGCAACAAAACGCGGGCAATGCTAAGCCGCTGCTTCATCCCGCGCGAGAGTGAATCGACCAGGGCGTCGCGTTTGTACACCAGGTCGGTCAGCTCGAGCACGTCACCCACGACGTGCTTGCGCTGCCGGCCGGTGATGTTGTACGCACTGGCGAAAAACTCCAGATACTCCTGGACCACCATGTCCTCGTACGCGCCGAAGAAGTCTGGCACATAGCCGATGAGCGGGCGGATCTTCCGCGACTCGTACCCTATGACGTGCCCGCAGATACGCGCCTCGCCCCACGTCGGCTGCAGCAGCGTCGCGAGAATCTTGATCGTCGTTGTCTTCCCCGCGCCGTTGGGCCCGATGTACCCGAAGCACTCCCCCTCCTGGATCTTAAGATGGAGGTTGTTCAGAGCGACGAGCTTGCCGTAACGCTTGGTCAGATTGATCGTCTCGACTATCACGGCACGCTTCCCACCACAGACTCAACGGATGCGTCTGTCGAGTTCGTCCTCTTCTTCATCCTTCTTCTGTGCATCGTACAGCGTAACCGGAATTCGAATCCGGTACATTGTCCACGATTTACGCTCATCGGGATTGAGGATCCGATATGCTCTGTCACTCGTACGGCGGAACAGTCGGATGGGACCCGGGTCGTCCGCGAATCCGATCAGAAACACCGTATCACGCCGAAGCCTCTCGCGCAGATCGAGTTGACGGAAGCGGTCCCGCGACCAGGATCTCAAACCCAGGATGGAAGAGCTCAGTCCCGCATCCTGCTGGGGATCATACTCGCCGACGGTCGAAACCAGAAGCAGCGCTTTCTTCTCCTGCCCCAGCACAAGTGGGCGACGCGAGCCCATGCCGGATCCAAAGTCGGACAGCACGCTGTGAAACGCGGATCCCCATTCGTTCTGTGAATTCGAAAGCCGGGACTGCTCCATAATCTGGACGAGGCCCTCTTCCTCGCTGATGGGGTAGCAGCGGGAGACGACGGCGATCTTGTTGCCATCGCCAGGCACCGGGCCGATCGGGTATACGTATATGTCCTGGCTGCGGAAGCCGCGGCCCTTAACCAGATCCGAAGTCGTATGGAGCAGGTAGCAGTCTTCCAGATCAACGCCGAGATTGTTAATGATGTAGCTTCCCTCCTGTATTTGAAGGCCCCTTACCGTAATCTCGCCGCTAAATGTGCCACCGAGCGAGCCGGCCCATCGACCCTCGAACCGTTTGAGCGTCCCCCGGATGCGCACATCGTCGATCACCGCGCTGGCGGCTACGAGACGATACTCTTCGGGATCGGCGAAGCTGGAGGCCGCCTCGGCCGGATCGCTTCCCAAGGGGATCGGTCTTAAGAAGCAGTCTGTCCGGCCCGGCTCGGTCGCACCAAGCGGATCGGATGGAAGCCAGAGGTCGAGTTCCCGGTCAGTTCCAATCTTGATCCCGAAAAACGCGGTCGCATAGGCATACGCGTCACCCGCCTCAACATCCACAATGGATACCTGGTGAAGCGTCTCGCCGAAGCCTCGCAGAGAGTTTACCACGATCACGCTCAGAAGACTCGCCGCCAATCCCACAACCGCAAACACGCTCCAGCTATGATGTCGCCATCCCTTCGTGCCAAGAAGCATCCACGTACCCGTGGTCGCGACGAGGACGTACGCGATGGAAAAGACAGCCGCCATCAGGAGGTAAATCGTACCCGATCGGGCGAAGCCAACGGCGCTGACTACGTGCGGAAACAGCGAATGCGGGTCCGGGTATCCCTCCTCGGTGTCTTTCAGTACGCTCAGATGGAACAGCTCCTGGAAAAACTCGATGGCACTACCACCGCCGCTGAACAAGTCCGCAAGTGTCACGGCGCAGAATACCATGCGACCCCGGCCCACGTCGCGGCAGGTCACGACGTTGGATTCGTTGTCGGCATTTTGGGGGATCCGAACCGCCCCGTCACGAAGCGTACACTGGACAACGGGTACAGGCGCGTCGAATGAAACATCCCACCATGGGTCGTCAGCCTCTCTCCTTCTTCTTGCTCTGTCGTCTGATGAGAGAAGCGTTTTTCGAATGTAAGGCAGGTTCTCCATCGGGGCGACTTCGCCGAGGTCCACGGGCAGGACTTCGTCGACCGACTTCGTCAGTCTGACCGAGCCCGCCGTCCGTGAAGCTGCGATCAACAGCGTCCCGCCCTGGCGAACCCATTCGATCAGTGCGCCGATCTGTCGCTCGGTGAGCTCCTCCGGCCGGGCATCTTCCCAGACAATGTAGTTCACCGTCTCCAGGCCGATCCAAAGCTCGGGGAGGTCGGTGGGATTCATGTGCCCGACGCAGACCGGCTGGCGGTAAAGGTCGCGTTGGTCCGCGGCCACAAGATCCTGCACGCGTCCGACGGTCCCGGTCGAAAGCGACAGGATCAGAATCTCGTCATCGCGAATCTCGATCGCTTTGTCAGCAGGCTCAGCCTGGTAGGTCAGCTCGCCCTGGGAGAGGACCTGGACGGCTTCTCCATCATCAGTGTACAGCTCAACGATGAATCGCCCCTGATTACGCAGTGGATTGGCCAGGGCGTACAGGTGGAATCGTTGGGTTCCGCCGGTTTCGGCGCGAAGATGCACACTGACGAGGTCGTAGCACTCGTCGCCGTCAGTGTCGAACTGGCCGACGCGCGCAAAGCCGTCGAAGCTTGCCTGATCGACCAGAGCCACGTCGAGTATGATCGGCACCCATGCGCCGCTTCGGATCACGTCCCCACGACGTATTGTTGGGAACCCGACCCGGGTGACGTTGACCTCAACCGTCGCGCGGGCGGCGTTCGGCGCGGCAAGCGCAACCAGGACGGCGCAAAGCGACGCCGTGAAGCCCGTACGACGCGTGATGTCAGCCTGGTGCTTGCAGTCCATGGTAACCGCCGAAGAGGGATGACCGGACCACCGGCCCGAGCCGGCACCAAGTCCGCACCGACGATCCGAACGCCTGTACGTTCGTTAGCAAGACAATTGTAGGCTTCCCGTCCGCCCTCGACAACAGGATGACGGCGATGAACTCGGCAACAAGAACCGCCGCCATTGTTCCCTTCAACGGGACGCTTTCATCCTCCGGAATCAACCGATTCAACTGTGCCGAGAACGCCGCGAGTATTCGCGCCCGCGCCTCCTGACGTGTGCTCCGTGCCGGCATGGCCGGCTTCTTCCATGAACGACCACCAATCCGTCCGGGCCTGCCATCCGTGGCCGACCCCGCTACAACCATACCCCCCCACCAAAAATGCCGCCGGAAGTGTCACGGACAGGGCAATCGCATCTAATTTCTGATCGCGATTCCCGGCCTGAAAACAGCGATAAAAGCCGTGTGTCCGCAAGTATTTAATGCACCCCATCCGCGTTTCTGAGCACTCAGGCACGTTCTGACAATTCTCAGATGCGATGTCACGGACCCCTGTGGTCGTACCGCATTGATCGAAAGCGACTTTGATGTATAATGGCAATCACTTGAGTTCCTTTCTTATCGCTGGAAGGGTCCGGCAGCGGACGTTCCCGTATGCGGGACATACACAAAGGGGGTGACTATGTTTTCACAGTGCGGTCATCCAGGAAACCGCTCGCATCTTGTTCGTTTCATTATCTTCACTGCGGCGACATGTTGGATCGGACACGCTACGTTGGGCGGGCCGCTCTTGACGGATCCGGTCACGCTGACGCAGCCGGACGGCTCAACGTTTAGAGCCCAACGAGGCGGCGATGAACGGTTCAGCCGGGCCAACCACGGCGAACAAATTATCACACAAGACGATCACGTGTGGCGGCGCTGTGCGCTGGCGGTAGGCGGGTGCCTCCATTCTGACACTGCCCGGATCGACAATGGTAACCGCTACGGCTGTCCAGCACGCGGTCAATCAAGCGCACTTGTGTTGGGTGCGCAACATAATATAGCGATCGAACTCGGAGTTTGGGCATAAACCGAAATCGGAGGCAGATCTGGTTAGGAGGAGCATTATGACCATTAGACGATCAATCTGCAGTTCTCTACGTTTCTTCCGGGTATGTACCGGAGCAAGACAAGCTCCGGGCATGTCGCATGTGATGCTGGTAGTACTTGCCCTGGTAGTAGCATCGCCCGTGCTGGGAACCGATGTCGCACCGGGCTCGGACCTGTACATGACTCCGGCACCACCCGACGGTAGCCCCGGACCGGCGTACCTGGACCTGAGCAGCGACAAGTTGCCTGCGGATTTTTTCGGCCCAGGGTCGGATCCCTTCGATGGAGTCATATATTTTGAAGGCTCTCCCTTCCCTGTCCCCGGTCCCCTCGGCACAGAGATGGCCGACACAATTGTCGCGCGGCTTGATACCGCCGTCCTGCCCGACGACTGCACCAGCGAAGACACCGTGGACACTCAGATCATCGCCCTGGATCTAGTCAGCACGGCGCCAATCCCGGTGAGTTTCTATGATGAAATGTACTGGGCGGAATATGACGTGCAAATGTGCCTGTCAGGCGTGGTCAGTCAGCCTACAGGTTCCATGACGATCAGGCATGAGTGCACCGAGGGCGGTACGTTCGACTCATTTACTCCTGTGATTCCAAAACTGATCTTCGACAAGGTGTCGGGCACTGTGGGTGAATCCCACGTCGAGATGGATCCCGCCCCACAGATTGACTTCACCGTTTATGGTGAGTCCTGGTCACACACCGACCCAGGATTTGGGCTCTACACTACGTACGGTGGTTCCGCAGATCACGACTGTGACGCCGGTACGACGGAGGTCGCATACCCGCCGTCCAGCGCCGCTCCCAGCAACTTCTTCCCCGGTGTGTGGTGGCTGCCGTGTAATTGCACAACGACGGTTGAGGCTCGAAAGCGTCTGATCATCGAGGCGGAGGAACCACAGGCTGCACACGGTGTCCTGCCCGCCGAGACGGAGGACGTCGACTACGACCAGGATGGCATCCACAACAAGGCCGACAATTGTCCGGAGGACAATAACCCGTTTCAGGAGGACCGTGACGCTGACACCGTCGGTGATGCGTGCGATAACTGTCAGGACGATTACAATCCGTTTCAGGAGGACACCGACGGCGACGGCATCGGCGACGCCTGCTATCTCCCACCCGGTGTGAAGTGGGAGCAACTACCGGATTTGGATCCCACAGGCATGGATGTTCTCGCTCAACTGCCCGGCGGTCCTGGTGTCGTTCTGGCCGATGACTTTCTGTGCACGCGGACCGGACCTATCACAGAGATTCACGTTTGGGGATCATGGCTCGAAGATTGGCTGCCAAACAGCGATCCCACGTATGTCAGTTTCATACTGAGTCTCCACGCAGACATTTCCGATCCAGACGGACCTGGCCCGCTATACAGCAAACCGGGCGAGATCCTGTGGATGTACGAGTTCAATCCCGGGCAGTTCATTGTAGAACCATATGCTTGGGACCTCGCAGAAGGCTTTTATGACCCGTCGGACGAGTACTACGAGTTCCCAGCGGACAGCGTTTGTTGGCTCTACAAGTTCTTGATGCCTGAAGGTGAAGACGGATTCTCTCAGCAAGGTACGCCGGGCGAACCGATCGTCTACTGGCTCGATGTCCAAGCCTACCCATTCGACGAGGCGTACTTCGGCTGGAAGACCTCGGCGGATCATTGGAATGACGATGGCGTATGGGGATCGGGCGCGGATCCACCCACCACCTGGAACAAGCTGCGTTACCCGGTGGGTCACCCCTGGGCAGGCCAGTCTATCGATCTGGCCTTTGCGATCCGCACCGCCGTGTGCGAGCCACTTCCGGATGGTTCGGCGTGCTGGAGTGGAACCTGCATACCTTCCGGCCAGGAGTGTTATCCCAAGTGCATGAACTACGATTCGGTGACAGGAGAAACGACTGTAATTGAGTGTGAGTGTCGCGCCCTTGGCGATTGTCATGCTGAGGCCGGGGTGTTGCCGTCGGATCCGTGCGAATTGCCTGACAACGGGACGGGCACGGCCACGCTCCCGCCGATCGGCTGCGAGTATGAGAGCCCGGACGAGAAGTGGATGATCATCAATGGTCTTCCGTCGGGCACGACGATCGAGATGGAAGGCCCGCTGATGAACTTTGATTGCAGTGGTCAGCCCGGGTCTATGTGCTCCATGCCATTGCCAACCGGCCAGTGTGAAACGGCCGGCGGCAGTCTGGGTGGTCACGGCGATTGCTTCGATTCGACCTTGGACCTGACCGTCACCGGGACCGGATCCCTTTTGGGCTTCAGTCGCCACTTGGCGGTGCCGATGTTCGCTGAGGTTCATACCGGTCCCCGCAATCCGGGCGACCCTGTGCAGACATTCCCGGCCGACATTTATCGCCTGAGAGGGCAGCTGTACGGTGATCCGGATTTCTGCGAGTTCATCATCACCGGGGGGACCGATTTCGGTTTGCCGGGCCCCGGCCAGACGACGCTGATTGAGTTGCCCATTGGCGACTACGCCGTCGACAGCTTTTTTGACGTCACTTATCAGGTTCAGTTCGCGGGCTGTATCGGAAGCCAACTCGATGGATATGCTGGCACGACCACGGCCACCATTCGTATCGAGACGGGCGGCATTCAGGCGCCGCCGACCTGCGAGGGTGATTGTCCGCTGGGTTACCGGTGTGAGACCACCGAGACACCGGGCGTCAGCGGCACGATTGACGTTTGCTGCAACTGCGTAGAGGCGGATTGCGAGCCGCTGCCGGATGCTTCGGGCTGCTGGCCGGGTACATGCGAGATCACGGGAGAGGAGTGTGAGCCCAAGTGCGTGGAATTCGATCCCGGGACCGGGATGAACACGGTCGAGGAGTGCGAGTGCCATGAGGCCGGGGATTGTCACGTCGATTTGGCCTCCGGGGTGCCGTATCCGTGCAGCGCGGACGACAACGGTACCGGTACTCCAGAACTACCGCCGATCGACTGTGAGTACGAAAGCCCGGACGACACGTGGAAGATCATCGAAGGTCTACCGGCGGGCACGACGATCGAGCTGGCCGGGCCGCTGACGGACTTCATTTGCGGCCACTCCATGTCCGATTGCTCAATGCCCCTTGCGACTGGCGAGTGTGAGACCATGGGCGGCTCGCTTGGTGGTCACGGCCACTGCTTCGAGGCGACGTTAGACGTGGACGTCACCGGCACCGGGAGTCTGGCGGGCTTCAACCGTCACTTGGCTGTTCCGATGTTTGCCGAGACCCACACCGGTCCGCGCAATCCGGGCGATCCGGTGCAGAGCTTTGCTGCCGACATGTATCGCCTGCAAGGTGAGCTGTTCGGCGATCCTGACTTCTGTACGTTCCGCGTCACGGCGGGCACCGACAACGGTCTGCCGGGCCCGGGGCACACGACGCTGACAGAGTTGCCCAGCGGCGACTTCGCGGTCGACAGCTTCTTCGACATCACGTATCAGATCGAGTTCGAGGGTTGCCCGGACAATCAGCTGGCCGATTATGCGGGTACGACTACGGCCACCATTCGGATTGAGACCGGCACCATGTCACCGCCGGTCTGTACCGGTGAATGCCCGCTGGGTTACCGGTGTGGCACCACCGAAACACCTGGCGCCAGCGGTACAATTGACGTGTGCTGCGTCTGCGTGGAGGCGGACTGCGAGCCGCTGCCGGATGCTTCGGGCTGCTACGAGAGTACGTGCGAAGTGCCCAGCGAGGAGTGTTTGCCGGCCTGCGCCGATTTCGACCTGACGACGGGGGATACCGCGGTCACGACGTGCGAGTGCCGCGACGCCGACGAGTGCCATGTGGATTCCTCCACGGCGGACAGTTCTCGGCTCTGTGTTGTTCCTGATAACGGCGGCGGCACGGGCAACCTACCGCCCGTCAACTGCGAGTACCAGAACCCGAATGAAGTGTGGAAGATCATCGATGGCCTGCCCCCCCTGACGACCATTGAGCTGGATACAATCTGGATGGACTTCGTGAGCATCGTCAGAGGCAATGGCGGATCCCTCGGAGGGCAATACGAACGGTTTGATTCCACCTTGGATATGACAGTTACGGGTACCGGTGATCTTGCCGGTTTCAGCCGCCACCTAGCAGTGCCGGCCTTCTGCGAGACGCACTCCGCTCCCCGCACGCAGGGCAGTCCGGTGCAGGACTTCCCGACTGCCCTGTTCCGTATGAGTGGCCAACTGTTCGGCGATCCGGACTTCTGCGAGTTCATAGTCCGCGCCGGAGCCTACCACGCCATGCCCAGCCCCGGTTATACGACACTTACTGATTTGCCCAGCGGCGACTTCGCCGTGGACAGCTTCTTCGACATCACCTACCAGATCGAGTTCGAGGGCTGCCCGGACAGCCAACTTGCGGACTACGCGGGTACGACGACGCGGACGATCAGGATGCCAACGGGGGCTGTGGCGCCAACGTGTGACGGCGGGTGCCAGACTGGTGAGCTTTGTGTGGACACCAGCACGCCGGGTTCGGGTGGGGCTGTCGAGGTCTGTTGCGATTGTCTCCCGGATGCCTGCGGCCCGAAGCCGGATGGCACGGCTTGTCTGCCTGCGACATGCAATGAACCTGAAGATGAATGCCAGCCGATTTGCGCGCGCTTTGATGCCGAGTCCGGGCAGAATGCCGTACTGAGCTGCGAGTGTCGCGAGCAGGGTGGATGTCACGTGGACTTGCACTCCGGCACTGTCTATCCGTGTATTGAGCCCAACAACGGCACCGGCACGATCGATCTACCGCCGGAGGACTGTTCGTATGCAAGCCCCGATGACAAGTGGAAGATCATCGAGGGTCTGCCGCCGGACACCACGGTTGAGATGGAAGGCATCCTTATGGACTTTGATTGCAGCGCGCAGCCCGGTACCGGCTGCTCTCTTCCGCTGCCTTCCGGCCAATGTGAGATGGCGGGCGGCTCGCTGGGTGGTGATGGTCACTGCTTCGACGCGACGTTGGACCTTACCGTCACGGGAACCGGCAGTCTTGCGGGATTGAATCGTCACCTGGCGGTGCCGATGTTCGGTGAGGCCCATACCGCCCCGCGCAACCCGGGTGATCCGGTGCAGTCGTTTGATACCGATATGTACCGACTGTTTGGCGAACTGTTCGGCGATCCCGACTTTTGCGAGTTCATCATCACCGCCGGAACGGATTACGGTCTGTCGAGCCCTGGACACACGACGCTGACAGAGTTGCCCAGCGGTGACTTCGCGGTCGACAGCTTCTTCGACATTACGTACCAGATCGAGTTTGAAGGTTGTCCCGATAGCGAGCTGGCGGACTACGCCGGGACGACAACGGCCACGATTCGCGTGGGAACCGGCAGGGCCACGCCGCCAGTTTGTACCGGCGATTGCCCGCTTGGCGAACTCTGCGAGAGGACGGTTACACACAACGCTGACGGTACAATCGACGCCTGCTGCAACTGCATTGAGCTTGACTGCGAGCCGATCCCGGATGGCTCGGGATGCTGGCTCGGAACATGCGAAGGATCTGACGAATGTCAGGTTGGGTGCGTGGTATTCGATCCCGAGACAGGACAGGCAATCGTGACCGAATGCGAGTGTCGGGATGCCGCCGAGTGTCATGTTGATCCCTCCTCCGGCACTCCTTATCCATGCTCCGTGCCTGACGATGGCAGTGGAACTGTGGAACTTCCCCCACTAACCTGCGAGTATGACAGTCCGGATGACGTGTGGGAGATCGTCGACGGACTGCCGCCATACACCACGATCGAGTTGGATGGGCCGCTGACGGACTTCATTTGCGATAGCCAGCCAGGGCCTCGTTGTTCAATGCCAGTGGCGGCCGGCGAGTGCGAAACCAGCGGAGGTTCACTTGGAGGTGATGGCCACTGTTATGAGGCGACATTGGATCTCGAGGTCACTGGTACCGGCAGCCTGGCTGGCTTCAGCCGCCACTTGGCGGTGCCGATGTTCGCCGAGGTTCACACCGCTCCCCGCAACCCCGGAGACCCGGTGCAGTCGTTCCAGTCCAACGTGTACCGTCTGTTTGGCGAACTATTTGGCGACCCTGATTTCTGCAAGTTTATCGTGACCGGCGGGACCAACTACGGTTTGCCGAGCCAGGGGCACACTACTCTGACGGAGCTGCCCAGCGGCGACTTCGCCGTCGATAGTTTCTTTGACATCACGTATCAGATCGAGTTTGAGGGCTGCCTGGCGAGCCAACTGAAGGACTACTCCGGCACTACCACGGCAACCATTCGGATTGAAACGGGCAGCGTCCTGCTACCTGTCTGTGACGGTGATTGCCTCGAGGGAGAGACATGCCAACGAAACCTGACTGTCAATCCCTCCGGGACCGTGGATGTGTGTTGCGATTGCGTTCCCGTGGCTCCTGATCCACCGACTCAGTCTGACGGCTCGGAGTTCTATGATAAGAACCGCTACATCTCGTTTTTGCCGGGCAGTCCGGGCCTGCAGACCGCGCTGCGCGTTACCCTGACGACTCTACCACCCGAGTTCGCAGCCTACGAGGGCACGCAGGTGTGGGTCGGTGAGCCGGTGGAGATATGTGAGAACAGCGGGCAGAGCACGCCGCCGCCTGAGGGGTGCGGTCCTGCGTGGGTTCCCGGCGGTCCCGCCCTTACGATGTGGTCCGCGAACCTACAGGCAACCCAGTACTGCTACGACTTCGGCTCGGTGGGATTGATGCATGTGACCGACCGCGAGATCGTTCCAGGGGCGACCTACAACGTACAGGCCATCGACTGCACGGCCGATCCCGGCAACGAGGCGAACTACTCAGACCCGCTGCCGATCAATACGAGTTCGTGGGGCAACATATGTGGCCCCTGGGACGTCGATCATTGGAGTGCGCCGGACGAGAGTGTTGATGTGACAGTCGATGTCACCGCATGTTTGGACAAGTTCAAGAACGCATTTGGCGCGCCGATCAAGGCGAGGGCGGACGTTGATCCGGATGTTCCGGAATGGAAGATCAATATCTCGACGGATGTCACGCGTATCCTCGACGCGTTCAGAGGTCAACCGTATCCCTTCGATGGGCCCGATGGGTATCTCGGAGCGCGTGTAGGAGGCTATTCAAACAGCGGATGCTTGCCGGGTAGTGAAGGTGCTCGCGATCCCAGCACTGAACCCTGTACTGAGGATGATCAGATTGAGCTGATCCCCAGGCCTGGGACGCTCGACCTTATCCATTGGAATGCGACGTACAACTGCTGCCAGGATGATATTCGGGTGTCATTTTCCATCGAAGGCAACATGCTCAGGCTTACCGAGGAGGAGATTCCTCCGGGCGGATTCTGCGACTGTATATGCTGCTTTAATGTTGATGCAACTGTTGTCAATCTTATGCCCGGTGAGTACACGGTGGAGTACTGCTGGCTGGATTACGAAGTTGGTCCGCGCTGTCACGTCGAGGACATCGTGATTCCGGAAGGGCCGTACCTGACAGGTTACTCAAACAGCGGATGCTTGAGTCAGGGCAGCCGCAACGACGATGAACCCTGTACCGAAGATGATCAATTCGAGCTTGCAGTAGAGCCTGGAACACTTCACGTGCTGCACCAGAACGCAACGTATAACTGTTGCCCGGACGATCTCGAAGTCTCGCTGTCCGTCGAGGGAACGCTGCTGTGGCTGACCGAGGAGGAAATCCTGACCAACCCGTGCTACTGCATATGTTGCTATGAGGTGGAATCCACGGTTGCCGGCCTGGGCCCTGGCGAGTACACCGTGAATTATTGCTGGCATGACTATGAAACGAGCGGGGAGAAGTGTCACACGCAGGACATTAAGATTCCATAGAGCATTCCCGTCTTCTGTGTAACGGCGTCGCGGGATCACTTGGGTGCCACTGGCAGCTCGTACGTGTTTAGCTGCAGGTGGCGTTTTGGCCATGCGCGATCCGACAGATGGAGTGGTGTGCCCCGCGGAACGGCCGGGCTGGCAACCAGGGCATGGATGCCGACCTGCGCAGCCGACGCATCGAAGAGCTCGAAGCCGAGAACGCCCGACTTCGTGTGGAGAACGAGTCGCTCAAAGCTGAGATCCAGAGCCTACGCCAGCTCGTCGAACAGTTGCAGGAGCGCATCGAAGAACTGGAACGGGTCGCGGCGCGGCAGGCGGCACCCTTCCGACGCAAGGACAAGGACCGCAGGCCCCCTCAGCAACAGAAACGCCCGGATCGCAAGCCCGGACATCCGCCCGCCCAGGCGGATTGATCTCGCACATCTAATGCGGTAGAGTACGGAAGCGCCATAAAGCTGTAACTGTAGATCGGGTCAGCAGACCCGACACGGATAAATGAGGGATTCTTAGGCGGGTCGAGTGACCGGCCTCCGGCGGCCCGCACGACGGATTCTATGTGAGCTTGGACAACGTGGTCGGGAGGTCTGATATGAATTACGACGCCTGTGTCGTTCGTTTCGAGTCAATGGAGTGGGAATCGCCGGCCGACCGCTTCCGTCAGAAGGTGAGGGAGCTGCAAGGAGGACGGATTCGACTGGTGGAATACCTCCGTGGGATGGAACATCCGGAATGGTGTACGAAGGGTCATGCGGGGTATGTGTTGGAGGGTCGCCTCATACTCGAGTTCGACGGCGGTCCCGTCGAGTTGGCGCCGGGGGATGGTCTGATCATCCCGGCTGGGACCGACTATCGACACAGACCGAAGCCGGCCACTGACCGCGTCGCCCTGGTTCTCTTTGAGGGAGGACAACTGTAGGTCGGGTCGCCAGACCCGACAAAGTGGAATGACGTTCTTTTCCGGCGGGTCTGATGATCCGCCCTACAGGACTGAGCGCGTGGTCCTGGTCCTGTTTGAGTGTGGTTAGATAGTGGGACGCATCGATCGGTAGAGCGTGTCGGGCAAGCGAGACGGTTTTGGCGGGCAGGGGTCAAATTGCTCCCCTCCTTGATAAGGAGGGGTTGGGGGAGGTTGAGGAATCGGTTGGCATAGGTGGAGCAACGGCCGTGTCGCGCGTGTACAATCGGACCTCTGAGAAAGAGACACGCCGCGCTCTGCGCGGTGAGATGCCGCGTGCCGAAGTGCATCTGTGGTCGAAGCTTCGAGATCGGCAGCTGAACGGTTTGAAGTTCCGCAGACAGTACAGCGTCGGATCTTAGTACTACAGCGCCGGATAGGCTCAAGCGAGGCTGTGACTTGAGCCGATGAAGTCTTCCAAGTGCTTGTATTTGGAGGACTTACGGCATGGATGCGAAAGA
>Ga0307432_1001177_pt1 | contig 16586 bp, 11 predicted proteins | sample SalMarWE160150MG_FD_202158 | JGI IMG/M metagenome (GOLD analysis project Ga0307432, IMG submission 202158) | Salt marsh sediment microbial communities from the Plum Island Ecosystem LTER, Massachusetts, United States - WE1603-150 | ecosystem: Environmental > Aquatic > Marine > Intertidal zone >...
AAGGGCGCGCACGTCTTCGGTCGTGGCATGGTAGCGGCCGTGCAGCACCGCCCTGGCCTTCGCGGCGAGTATAAGGTAGATGCTGGCCCGCGGCCCGGCGCCCCAACTGACCAGTTCCCCGACGAAGTCGAGCGCTTCTTTCTGTCCGGGTCTGGACGCCCGCACGAGGTCCCGCGCGTACTGGAACACGTGCTCCGCAACCGGCACGCGGCGCACCACGTCCTGCAGGTGCAGTATCTCGTCCCCCGTGAGGGCCACCTCCAGGTTGGCCGCGTACGTGCCCGTCTCCCGCTTCATGATATCGGTCTCTTCCGACGGCGACGGGTAATCCACGATGATGTTAAACAGGAAGCGGTCGAGCTGGGCCTCCGGCAGCGGGTAGGTGCCTTCCTGCTCGATGGGATTCTGCGTGGCCAGCACGAAGAACGGCTCGGGCAGGACGTAGGTCTCCTCACCCACGGTCACCCGGTGTTCCTGCATCGCTTCCAGGAGGGCCGACTGCGTCTTCGGCGGGGTCCGGTTGATCTCGTCGGCCAGGATCATGTTGCCGAAGATCGGACCCCGAACGAAGCGAAAGACGCGCTTCCCCGTCGTGCGGTCCTCCTCCAGCACGTCCGTGCCCGTGATGTCGGAGGGCATGAGGTCAGGCGTGAACTGGACGCGGCTGAAGGTCAGGTCCAGCACCCGGGCCAGCGTCCGGACCATCAGGGTCTTCGCCAGGCCGGGCACGCCGACCAGCAGGCCGTGGCCGCGGCAGAAGACGGCAATCAGGATCTGCTCGATGACCTGCTGCTGCCCGACGATGGCGCGGGCCATGTGATCGGTCATCTTCTCGTAGGCCGCCCGCAGCGCCTTGACCGTCTCCAGGTCGTCTGTGCGCCGCACGTCCCCGGTCGCCTCTCTGCGGGCCTTGGAAGCCGATGGATTCTGTCTCACGCTGTCTCTCCACGCTGCGAGGTCGCATCTTTCTCAGGTTCCGGCAAACGCACGTCTACGAACGCGGCATGATAAGAAAGGCCGACCGGCAACGCAAACGTCTGCCGGCGACGCCCGTCGCCTCTCACGCCTTCTGCATCCGCACGGCGATGAAGGGCCGGCCCGGGAGCTCGATCTTGAACCTGCCGGTAAAGGTTCCCTCCAGCGGCCTGATCGTCATCTCCCAGGTGTCGATGATCTCCACGCGGTACGCGTTATCCCCCGGCGGGTCGAAGGTGTACCGGGCCGGCTGCCGCCCGCCGAAGTAGAACAGGTAGTAGTCGTCTCCCTTCCCGGCGCCCCACATGTCCCAGTGCGGCCGCCAGCGGACGGGGTCGAGGCCACGGCGCGGGCCGCCTTCCACGAGCCTGCGCAGAAACGCAATGCGCGCGGGGCTCCCGCCGTGCAGCACGCCTCCCTTGGACCACCAGAGGACGTCCTGCGGGTGCAGGTACGTCTCCCCGTGTCCGACGTAGCCGCCCTTCACCGTGCCGATCCAGAAGCGGCGCACCAGCTCCTGTGCGCTGATGTTTCCCCAGCCGTGCTCGACGTTCCCCTCGTAGCAGCACTCGTCGACCACAATGGGCTTGCGGTAGGCGTCGCGCCAGGCCGCCACGTCGTCCGTGCCGCCCTGAATGCTGCAATGTGTCACCCATGGCTTCCCATGGTCGTAGAAAGTGCGGCAGTTGTGCACGGAGCGCAGGTGCTGGTGCGGGTCCTCCTCCCACAGGATGCGGAAGAAGCGGTCCCAGTCGGCCATGTTCTTCGTTTCCATAATGTCGTACTCGTTGGCCAGGGACCACCACACGTTGCGGTAGGCGGCCAGGCGCGCGATAACGTAGCGCAGGTAGCGGTCGTCCTCTTCCGCGCTCATGCGATCGAAGCCCCAGTGCCCGCCGTCGTAGGGGTGGAACAGGATGAGGTCCGCCTCGATGCCCAGTCCCATCAACTGCCCCACGCGTTTCTCAAAGTGCCGGAAGAACTCGGGGTTGAACCGCGCGAAGTCCCAGCCCCCGTCCGCCCCCCGCTCGAACGGGTAGTGAACGGGCTCGTTCTCGTTGAACGCGTAGCGCTTGGGGAAGACGCACATGCGCAGCTTGTTGAACGGCGCCTCGCGCAAGGTGGCCAGCGTCTGCTCTTCCAGTTCGTCTCCCTGGTGGACCCAGGCGTAGCACGTTGTGCCGACCTGGTAGTACGGCGTGCCGTCCGCGTAGGCGAAGTGGTACGTGTCCTCGACGCGGACCGGGCCGTGGTTGCCGGCGCCCGGCACGACGCAGACGAACGAGCCGGAACGGCCGTCCAGGGCCTCGCAGTTGCTCTGGGCCTCATAGGTCCACTCGCCGCGGACGTCCGGCATGAAGCGAATGCGGTAGAGGCCGTCCCCGTCGTAGAAACCGTTCACGCCGACGTTGCGGTGGCCGTGGCTGAACCGGGCCTGGAACGTTACGTCAACGAAGGGATTGCCGCCGGCCTCCCCCTCAAGCTCCAGCTCGAAGATGCCCCACTGCTCGACCTCGGTTGCCGACGTCTCGGGCATCGCACGTCCTCCCTCGCATGGAATGGGCGGCGCCGCCGGCGCCGGTCTCTCACCAGCGGCCCAAGCCCTGGAAGACCTCCGCAGGACCGCTCAGCACGGTATGTCAGCTCTCCAGGAAGCCGACGCCGCGCGCCGTCAGCTCCTCATGGAGCGTGGAGCCCGACAGCTCCGCGGGCGTGGTCCCCTCTTTCGCGGCCATGGCCGCAGCCAGTCCGGCCGCCTGCCCCATGGCCATGCACGTGCCGGTGACCCGATAGGACGCGTGCGCCTCGTGGCTGCCCGATATGCATCGCCCGGCCACGAGCAGGTTGGTCACTCCCTCGGGTACGAGGCAGCGGTAGGGGATCTCGTAGGGCTTCATGGCCGCGCCGTGCCCCGAGGGCACGCCGGATCCGGGCGCCGGCTCGTGGATGTCGACGCCGAACTTGCAAAAGGTGACGGCGTCCTCGAAGCACCGGCCCTCGGACAGGTCGTCCATCGTCAGGCGGTAGCGGCCCCGCACGCGCCGCGTCTCGCGGATGCCGAGCGTCGGCGCGGTGCGGATCAGCCGGATGTTTCCCAGGCCGGGCAGATGGCGCATGACGCGCATCAGCTCGTGCACCTGAACGCGCGCGTTCGTTATCCCCTGCGTGAACTCGCGGGGGTCCAGCGGGTTGAGCCCGTACACGTGGGTGGCCTGCACCACCGCGCTGTCCGAACGCGGCATCAGGATGATGGCCGGGGCGTAGTTGACCCGGCCGAACGGAAGGTCGACGCCGAGGTCGTGCTCGCGGATCGCCTCGACCATCCGGTCGTAGGTCTCCCGCGAGTTGGTCTGCACGTAGTCGCCCACGCCGTCTATCTCGAACATCAGGGTCATGGGCTGCATCAGGCCGTCGCCGACGCGCCCGAGCTCGTAGGGAACGCCGGCCCGCGCGGCCACGTCGCCGTCCCCGGTGCAGTCCACCACCACGTCCGCCAGGACGGCCGCGCGCCCGGCCTTGCTCTCGACGACGACGCCCCGAACGCGCCCGTCCTCGACGACCGTGTCCGTCGCCAGCACGTGGTACCAGAACTCAACGCCGGCGTCGGCCATCATGGCTTCCAGCAGGCGAACCATCGCTTCGACGTCGAAGGTCGATCGGTGGAAATGGGGCCGCCAGGCGCCCTCCGACTCGAGCCGCTCGACGATCTCGCCCACGATCCACCCCTTCTTGCGGAACTCGAAGAAGGGATTGACGAGCCCCGCCGTCCACATGCCGCCCAGCATGGCGTGACGCTCCAGCAGCAGCGTCCGGGCCGCTTCGCGGCCGGCCGCAAGGGCCGCGCCGACACCGGCAGGTCCGCCGCCCACGACGAGCACGTCCGCCTCCGCCATCACGGGCAGTCGGCGGGGGGCTTCGTTCACTGCAGCGCCATCTTCAGCGACCGAAAACCCGTGGGGCCGCTCGCGACGCACCTGGCCTTCAGCCTCGCCCATCACGTGCCCCCTAATCGTCAACGAGCGTAACGACGCCGAAGTCGGCCGGGCGCCAGGCCGGGGCGATACCGCCGCCCCAGTTCATGTGCGCGGCCGGACCGCGCCCGTCGTTGTCGTTAAGCTGAACCGAGAAGGCGAACTTGCCCGCGAACGACGGCTGCACGCCGCCAAGCTCTGCCCAGGGGATACGGATCTCGTAGGTGCATCCGCCGTCGTCGCGCCCGACGGCCATCTCGTAGACCGAGGAGTCGCGGAACAGGTGGCCCGTGCGCAGGCCCCCCGAGTAGGCTTCCGGGCGGTAGATGGTGTGCACCCCGCTGCCGCCGCCCGGCACGGCGGAGGAGACGTAGTAGGCAAACGCCTTCCCTGACGCCTCAGGGCTGCGATTGGTCGGGTCGAAGGCCAGGATGAGGCCATCGCCCTGCGTGACGGCGTCGCCCGTGCCCGCGGTGTGGTGTGTGTCGTCCAGGACGCGCACGGCCACGTAGAGGTTCGCCTCGTCCCACATCAGGTAGCCCACCCCGTTCAGGTTCTCGGCCGTCCACGCATAGGACGGCTCCAGCACCGTGAGCTGGTTCCGGCCCACCAGGGGGAGGGGGCACCTGGTGATCCAGTCGTCCAGCTTGCCGTCGATGGCGGGTGGGGCCGGCGTGCGGTAGCACTCGGCGGCGAAGTCGGTCCCTTCGAACGGCGTGACGCGGACGTTGTCAAACAGCGCCCACCCCTGCCCGATGGCGAGCGGGGAGAAGCCAGCGTCCCTCAGGTTCCCAGGGGTCTGGATTCTGCTGGTATACATCTGCCAGTAAGGATTATCCTCGCCGGTCGTAAAGACCTGCACGTCGTAGAGCGACCTTCTAGAGCCGTCCGTCATGTTCAGATAGACGTTCGAGCCGGCGTGCATGTTTCGATTCCAGACCCAGGCGGTGTAGAGGTAGGTCTGCCCGCCGCGAAGCTGGAGCGTCTGGCCGCTCGAGACGTAGTCCTCGGACTGAGTGAACTTCAGGACGCGCTGGCCCAGGCCGAGCCCGAGCCCTTCGGAGCCGGCCCACTGGCTGGTGGTGCCGTTGACGCGCCACCCCTCGGGCCCGCTGCCCGAATCATCGGCGCCCTCGAAGCCGCCGTTGGCGACCAAGTTGCCGACCATGCCGGGCGTGATGGCGGCGATGACGAAGGACTTGCTGATCTCGGGCAGCTTGTCCAGGGAGAAGGTGAAGACCGCCTCGGCGGCATGGTCCTCCGGCGCGGCATCGGCCGGCACGACGACGGGGATCGGCAAGGAAAGCTCCTCGCCCGGCGCCAGCGAGAACCGGACCTCCCCCGCCGCGGGCCATCCCCGAGGAAGGGACAGACGCACGGCGCCGGACAGCTCGCGTTCGTACAGGTTCCTCAGCAGCACGAAAAGCTCTCCCTCCTGCCCCACCAGCATCGTGACGCGCGGCGCCTCGGTCAGGCGCGTTCTCTTCATCGCCCCACGGTGCGTCTGGACCTGCGGCACGACGTACGCTTTGACGACGTCCAGGTCCGCGCCCTCCAGGAAGTAGCGCATGGAGCCCAGCCGAAGCGACGCCACGCCCCCGGCGGCCCGCAGTTCGGTCCCGTTGCCCTGGTAGTCCGTAGCCGCCACCTTGTCCGTGCCGACCCGGAGGGCGACAGTCTCGCCGTCCCGCTCGTAGGTGGAGCAGACCAGCACCGCCCTGCCGTCGCGCTCGAAGAGGTGGAACAGGCCGCCCTTGCCGAGCGAGAAGACGCCGACCGGTTCCGCTGCGAACAGCTTGCTGACGAACACGGCCAGCGTGGCAGCCACGGGCCGGGGCCTCAAGTCCCCCAGCAGGTAGGTCCAGTTCCCGGCCGGGGCGCCGTTGCCTCCGAAGTAGATGATCTTCTCACATCCGGCGGCCAGCTCGTCCGGCCACTGGGTCAGCACCCAGTCGGCCTGGGTGGTGTTCTGGAGTTCTTCCAGCGGCGGCACGTTCCAGGCGTTCAGGCCACGGGCGGTCTCGTCGTCCCAAACGGCCACGTCTTCGCATCCGACCGAGGACAGGTCCTCCCTGGCCTCGGTTACCGCGCCGCCGTTCGAGTAATGGATGGGCAGCACGTCGACGTACTGACCTACGCCCGCCTTGAGCATCTCGATGCGATAGCTGCGCGGCCAGAGCCCGCCGGCCAGAATCGTCACGATGTCCGGATCGACCGCCCTGGCCGCCTCGGTGCCGATGCGACACAGATTCACGTAGTCCGTGACGGGGTCTTCGGTGCCGCCGGGCGTGATCTCGTTCAGCCACTCCCAGCCGTAAAGCCTGCCCTTCAGGCGGGTGGTGACGGTGCGGACGAAGTCGCGCCACGCGTCCCAGTCGACCCGCACGGCCTTGTAAGAACGCAGGCTCTCCGTGTCCACCAATGCCCAGGCCGGCGGGTTGTAGATGCAGATCCACGTGTCGATCCCATGGCGCCGGCCGATGTCCAACGCCCGCTCCCAGGCGTCCAGCTTGTAGACGCCGGGGCCCGGCTCCATGTCATACCAGCTATGCATCGTGCGGCAGCTCGTCAGGCCGAGCCTGCGCGCGACGCGGCAGAGCTCGTCAGTCCGTTCGGGCGGATCGGGAGCAACGACGCTCGTCATGCCGAACCGCGTCGGCGCGCCGCCCGTGATGGCCATCACGTCCGGGATGCGGCAAAAGGTGGTGTCCCGCTTCTCCCAGCCGGGAACCTCCGCCTCGACGAGGAAGGTGCCCCGCCGGTCCAGGTTCAGTTCGATGGGCACCTCCTGCCCGCCCTGCCCCACCGTGAAACGCACCTGCCCCTGAGCCACGACCGCCCCGGTCACGTCCCAGACGGTGTAGGTCAGCGCCTTCTCCTGACCGGGCGAGCTGACGTTCTCCAGCCTGGCGACGAGGCGCACCGGCTCGTCGTACGTGAACAGGTTGCCCGGCTTTTCCGTCTCCAGCTCGAAGTAGCCGCCCTTGCGCACGAACCACATCCTGCCGCGGCGGAACTCCCACGGCCACGACCCGCCCGAAGCGTCCTGGAACCGGGCGATCAGCAGGACGGCGTTCTGCGGCAACGCCGGCGGCACCGTCAACCTGAACACGTGCGTGTGGCGGCCGGGCTCCGCGTCCACGGTGTGGGAAAGTCCGGGGTAGGACTCGTGGTGCCTGTCCGTGGTGTACTTCCCGTCTGGGTTGTCGATCCACGGGCCGCCTCCCCACAGGTTGAGCCTGGTCCCTCCCTTGTCCTCGGCGGGATCGAGGTAGTACTCGACCGGCACCTCCCACGCCTCCCCTTCAACGAACGTGCGGGCCGTGCAGGAATGGTCGATGCAGATCCAGCTCTTGACCCTGTCCTGTGCCGCCGCCCGGCCGCCCGGCAGGCATGAAAGGAGCAGGGCCGAACCCAACAGAACCCAGAAGCAAGTTGACTTGGTTCTGCAATGCATTGCGACGTCACCTCCGACCGAGAGCCGGGCAATGTCTGGGTGGAGTCCACGGCGCCACCCGGGGGGGAATCCTATCGCATGCCCGTCCGACGCGCAAGAATGGGGCCGGCCGGGCATGGAACTGGATTGCCTCATGTGTCAGGGCTAAGCTATGGGTTCCGGCCGTGGGCAGCACACGCTTCGGCCCGAACACATTTTGGAGGAGCGCGCCGTTGACTGCTCAGCAACGCAACCTGATAGGGGTGAGTTTCCCCGAGCAGCGCCCGACCGATGTCGAGGAGCTTCAGGAGAGCGAGGCCTACTGCCGCTTCATCGGCATCGCGCGGGACCGCGGGCCGTTTTCCATCCTGGCGGACAACGTGAACTGCCCCCTGGCCCGCTACCATCTGGCGATCGGCGAACCAGACCTGCCCGGCATGACGGACACGCTTCTGCGGTGGGGGCATTCGAGGAACCGGGACATCGCCGTGGCGTTCCTCGAGTCGGCGGTGCGCCTCACCCGCCCCTTCCGCTACATCGTGTTCTTCCGATACCCGCACGAGCGTCTGCGAGCAGAGCTGCTGATTCGGATATGCAATGTGGAGGAAGCCCTGCGCGTCGTGCGGGCCTATTCCGGCGCGACGGGCGAGCGGGTGAACTCGCCCCTGTCCGCCGAGGGCGCGGCCTGCGGCGAGTGCACGTCCTACGTGCTGATGAAGGGCGCCCCGACGCTTTCGGTCGGCTGCGGCGGGTCCAGGCCGAAGATCGGCCTGGCGGCAGACGAGGTTCTCGTGGCAGCCCCCTTCGGCTCAACCATGGCCGATCTGCTCGCGGAGGTCCAATAGGAGTGCAACGGCTGCTGGAGGAAGTCCGCATGCGAACATTGCTCCAGATCGGGCTGCTTCTGATGGCGATGGCCGCAACGGCCGTTGCGCAGACGGAACGCGTGCTCCCCATCCCGAACGGCGGGTTCGAGGACGGCCTGACGGGATGGATCATCCCCGAAGGCGAGGGCATGGCCACGCTCTCGACGGAGCAGGCAGCCGGCGGCCACTGCTCCCTGAGGATCGTGGACGACGACCTCAGGCTCGGCTCGAACGTGCGCGCGACGCGCCTGGCCGTCGCCGGGCCGGCGGCGTTCGAACTGCGGGGCCAGGTCTACCCCGTGTGGGGCGCAGGGCTCGGGATTTACGTGCGGGTCCTGGACGGGGACGGGCGGCTGCTGCTGCCCGGCGACCGCTGCCATCACGGCCTGGGCGGGAGCAGCAAGCAATGGGAGCCGTTCTCCCTCCCGGTCTACGCGACGGAGCAGACAGCCTACCTGGAGCTCTGGATCCACAGCTACAGCGGCGCCCGGGTCGAGGCTTACCTGGATGATCTACACTTCGTCTATCTCGGGAGCAAAGGCATGAGACCGCCGTGGGAAGGTCAGTACAAGGTCCGGCCCCACGAGACAGATCGGCTCACGCCCGCCGACGTGGTCGGACCGGACGGCATCGTGTATCCCAACTGGACGAAGTGCGGCGTCCAGGGCGGCATCCCGCAGGTCGGGCCGTTCGGAAGCGTCGAGCAATTCGGCGCCCGCGCAGACGACGATCTGGACGATTCCGTGGCCCTGGGCCGGGCCTGCGAGGCCGCGGGCGAGGCCGGCGGCGGAGCCGTCCTGCTGGGCCAGGGCACCTACTACATGGACAGGCCGGTCACGGTCCGCCACGACAACGTGGTCATCCGCGGGCAGGGGACGGACAAGACTCGGCTGATCTTCCGCTACGCCCTGCCGGAGCCCGGCGCCGCCTTCTACACGCCTACCCCGGACGCGCGCGTCGGCAGGGACACCCGCATCGAGCTCCACTGCCGGCCCGAAGGCCTCATGGACATGACCATCCTCGCCGACGGCGTCGCCATCAAGGAATGGAAGCGGAGCACCCATTCCGGCAACACGTTCGCGTGCGCCACGAGCGGCCGCGCCCTCATCGGCAAGGTGCCCGACGGACCGCACGTCCTCCAGGGAGTCGGGGGGTACCGCGACGGCTCGGTCCGCAGGTGCCAGATCCCCGCCACCGTGGACTCGACCTTCCAGGACACGCAAGGGGTTCCCAGCGCGCGGGCGGCCATTACGTTCGCCGGGAGGGGCCTGACCGGGCCGCGCATCCCGCTCGTGCGGGACGGCCGGCGCGGCGACACGGCGCTCGAGGTTGCCGACGCCAGCAGCCTGGCCCCGGGCGACTGCATACTGATCGACGGTCCGGCCACGCCACGCTGGAAGGAGCTGACGAAGAACGCCTGCCGATGGGGCGCCTACCGCCGCTACCAGGTCCGCATCGAGAAGGTCGAGGGGAACACCATACGGATCAACCAGCCCCTGCGCATCGAATTCCCCACCATCGACGGCTCCTATGTGCAGAAGACCATTCCGATCCGCAACTGCGGCATCGAGGACCTCTACATCGAGCAGACCGAGAACCTGTGGATCAGCACCGTCATCCTCGGCGACGCGTGGAACTGCTGGGCGCGCGGCGTCACAGTCAGGAAGTGCGGGCGCTTCCCCGTCTACGGCAGCCGCGCCAAATGGTGCGAGATTCGGAACTGCGTCTTCGACGACGCGTGGTTCAAGGGCGGCGGGGGGACCGCCTACGCCGGCTGGGAGCACAGTTGGGACTGCCTGATGGAGGACTGCGAGACGTTCAAGCTGCGCCACGCGCCGCTGTTCCAGTGGGCGGCCAGCGGCAACGTCATCCGCAAGGGCGTCTTCCACGAAAGCGACGCCCAGTGGCATTCGGGCTGGACGAATGAGAACCTCATGGAGCAGTGCGTCGTCACCTCCGTCCGGGGGCACGGCGCCTACGGATACGGGATGTGGGCCTCGCCACCGGAAGACACCGCCCACGGCCCCAACGGGCCTCGGAACGTCGTCTACAATTGCGACATAAGCTCCGAACGCGACGGCCTCTGGATGGGCGGAATGAACGAGAACTGGCTGATCCTCTACAACCGGTTCATCGTGGACAAGGGGTGCGGCGTCTTCGCCAGGACGGCCAGCTTCGACCACGTCATCAGGGGCAACGTCTTCGCGCTCAGGGACGAAGAGTCGCCGATGGTCCTGCTGGCCACGCCGGACTGCATCGGCGTCGAGATCCTCGGCAACCGACTCTACGGGGGGAACGGCGAGGTCGTGACCGGCATCGCCACGCCGGAGCGAGTGGAAGGGAACGAGGCGCTCCCCCTTCAGGAGCCGCCCCGGCCGCAGCCCGCCGTGCCGTCCATCTACGAATGGCAGCAGGCTCACGCCGGCGACCGCTGAGCGAGATCCGCATACCGGTCGGGGAGGACGCCCTGAAGCTGACTGGCACACTGGGGGAGTTCACCGACGTGAAGCGCCTGCCGGCCATGGAGGCGGCGGTCCTACGGAAGCCCAAGGGCATCGACGACGCGGGGGCAGTGCGCGAACGCCTCTACGCCTGGGTGCGTCAGCAAGGTTACGCGGCCGCGGACGCATGCTGCGAGGTCTTCCTGTCCCATTCGGCAGCGGGCGACTACTCCGAGATGGAAACGGAGATCTTCGTCCCCGTCGAGAAGGTTGCCTCGGGCCAGGACTGACCGAACGCGCCGGGCAGTCCCCCTGCTCACGAGCCGGGCAGCCAGAGGTAGAGGAACGTGGGACCGCTGCGCCTGAGCAGGAGCTCCAGGCCCTGTTCGACCATGCCCTCACTGGAGGACGTCGCCGCGTAGATGTTGGCGTTATAGTGGGGGAACGGACGGTAGAGGATAACGTCGGCGTGGGCTACGTCCGCGAGCGTCATTGCCTGGGCTATGGCGTCGTCCAGGTAGCCGATGTCGTCGACCATGTTCAGCTCCAGCGCCTGCTCGGCGCTGAGGATCCTGCCGTCGGACACAGCGGCGAGGTCGTCCTCAGACATGGCGGGACGGCCGGACCTGACGGCGAGGATGAAGCGGTCGAACAGGGCCGCTATGACGCCTTCCAGTATCTCCCGCTCCTCGGGCGTCATGGGCCGCATCGGCGAGCCGATGTCCTTCTTGCTCCCGGACTTGATGACGTCCGACTTCACCCCCAGCTTGCCGAAAAGCCCCTCAACGTTGAGCAGATGGAGCACCACGCCGACCGAGCCGGTGACGGTGGTGGGGGATGCGACGATACGGTCCGCGCCAAGCGCGACGTAGTAGCCGCCCGAGGCGGCCGTCCCCGTAAGGGCCGCGACGACGGGCTTGCCGGTCTGCTGCCTGAACCGCAGCACCTCGCGGTAGACGATGTCGCTCGCACTCACCGTGCCGCCGGGGCTTTCAATGCGCAGCACGACGGCCTTCACGCGGCGGTCGGCGGCAGCCCGGTCAAGCTTCTCCTTGATGTCGGCCACCGTGGTGCCGCCCAGCAGCCAGCTCGGCTCCGTGCCGATGAAGCCGCCCACGTCCACCAACGCAACGCGATTACGCTCGAACCAGCGCGGGGACTCGCGGACGACGACCTCCTCCACCTCGCCCGCAATCAGGGACCGAAGGTTCACGCAGCCGCAGGACGCCAACGCAAGCACAGCGGCCACCAGAGCAATCAGCACCTTCTTCGGCATTGTCCGTCTCCGTCACGAGAATCCGGCACTACCGAACGGAACGCGGCTCGGTGGCTTCCGGCCCGCGTCAGGGCTCCACGGACGTGATGCCCTCCCGAACGGCGAACTTGATCAGGCCAGCCAGGCTGTCCACGCCGAGCTTTTTCATGATGTGCCGCCTGTGGGTGGAGACCGTTCTGTCGCTTACGTGCAGCAGGTCGGCGATCTGCTTGGCTCGTTTGCCTTCGGCCAGGAGCTGAAGCACTTCCCGCTCCCTGGACGTGAGGCTGGAAATGGCCGACGGCGCTCCGTGGGATATGTACTCCACGTAGTCTGCGGTCACAGCGCTCGCAATCTCCGGCGCCAGGTAGGTTTCCCCCACGACGACGGTTTGGATTGCTTCCACAAGCTCGTCGAACTGACACCCCTTCCGCAGGTATCCGGCCGCGCCGGCAAGGAGCATCTCCCGGACGAACCGCTTGTCGGAGTACATCGAGAGGGCGATCACCCTGGTGCTCGGACAGGCAGTCATGATCTGACGCGTGGCATCCATGCCGTTCAGATCCGGCATGGCAATATCCATGACGACGACGTCGGGCTTGAGCTTCCGCGCCAGCTCGACGGCTTCTCGCCCGGTCTCGGCCTCGCCGACGACGAGCAGATTCGTCTCTTCCAGCAGGAGCGCCCGAATGCCCTCGCGGACTATCCTGTGGTCATCAGCCAGAAGAATCCGTGTGCCCATGTTCTCCCCCCCGTTTAGGAGTTAGCCCCTTCCGCCATAGGTAATGTGGCAGTAACAACGGTCCCGTCGCCCGGTGACGAATCTATCGTCAAAGTCCCGCCCAGGTGCTCCAGGCGTTCGCGAACACTGAACAGCCCGAACCCGCCTGCTCGGTTGCGGCGCGGGTCAAGCTGTTCGACGTCGAACCCGACCCCGTTGTCCGCCACTTCAACCAGCACCACACCCTTGTTGCTCCTGATGCGCACTTCCGCCTTGCCCGTCTTCGCATGCTTGATCACGTTCATCAGCAGCTCGCGCACGGCCTTGAACAACAGGGACCGCGCGTCGTTCGTCATGGACGCGCTATCGCCGTGCAAATCGACCACGACCTCCAGGCTGTGCTGCTCATGCATTTGCTCCGCCAGCAGCTCCACGGCCGCTCCCAGCCCCAGCTCATAGAGCACGGGCGGACTGAGTTCGAATATCAGGGACTGCATGGTGCGAGAGGCCTGGTCGATCAACTTGTTGATGTCCCGGAGCCGCCGGGCGAACTCGGCGGAATAAGGCTTCTGCTGGAGGACGCCCAGCCGCATGCCGGCTATCGCCAGCAACTGGCCGACGCTGTCGTGCAGGTCGGAAGCTATCCGTCGCCGCTCCTGTTCTTCGGCCAGAGAGAGCTGGGACGCCAGCGAACGGAGCCGTTCCTGGTGGTCGCGGAGCTCGGCTTCGGCGCGCTTCTGCTCGGTCACGTCTTCTATGGTCGTCAGCAGAACACCCCGGTCGCCCAGCCTGAGCGCGGTGATGGTCATTCGGGCCACGTAGGACATGCCGTCCTTGCGCTTCAACCTGACCTCCAGGTTGCGGACCGTCCCATCCCTGTCGAGCCGCCGCAAGAGGTCGTCCCGCTTAGCGGGGGCCACGTAGGCATGCCTGGTGTTGACCGCCCCAAACTCCTCGGGCGAGTAGCCCGTTATCCGGCACATGGCCTCGTTAGTGGCGAGCACCTGTCCGTCCCGCGATGAAACGCCGATCCCCACGGGCGCATTCTCGAAGAGGGCCTGGTAACGCAACTCCGCCTCGTGCAGCGCCCGCGCGGACCGTTTGCGTTCGCTGATGTCTTCGACCACCTCAATGAAACCAGTCACATCCCCGTCGCCAGAGAAGATTGGGAAAGCCTGTAACCTGACCGGGAAGCGCGTGCCGTCGTCCCGGACTCCTTCCGTCTCCACTTCGTGTGTGTCTCCAGTCGCCATTGCCCTGGTTCCGGGACAGTGTGGACAGACCGCGTCACGCTTCTCGAACTCCTCGTAGCAATGCTTCCCCACAAACTCCTGGGGGCCCTTGCCGAACGTCCTGCTGTGCCACGCGTTCGCCATGATGACCCTGTAATCACGGTCTATGAGGGCCACGCCCAGGTCCATGTTCTCGACCAGCGTCCTATAGCGCTCTTCGCTTTCCCTCAGGGCCTCCTCAAAGCGCTTGCGATCCGTAATGTCAATGGAGACACCGAGCACCCTGTCCATGTTGCCGGCATCATCCAATATGGGAAAGGTCGTCAGAATGGCGGGAAACCGCTCCCCCGACTTCCGCACCAGGTCCAACTCGGCGGCCGCGCTCTTTCGGTTTCGGCGCATCCGCTCGGTTACGGCGGCGAAGTTCTTCACCTGATCGGGAGGATGCAGGATCGCGAGGGGTTTGCCGACGGCCTCCTCCCGGCTGTAACCGAAGATGTTCTCCGCTCCTGGACTGAAGTCCAGGATCCGCGCCTCCGGGCCCGCCAGATCGGTCGTCACGAAAGCAACGTTGCGTGCCGCCTCAAAGGTGGTCCTCAGCCGCTCCTCGCTATCCCGGAGTGCGGCCTCAGTCTGCTTCGCACTCGTGACGTCTCGAGCGGTGCCGACCATGGCGATCGTTCGACCCGAACTGTCCCGGATGGCAGTCCGTCTGACGCTCAGCCAGACGTAATGGCCGTCCTTGTGGCGGATCCGTAACTCCTCTTGGTCGGCGCCTTCCGCCCCCTCGTCGAGGCGGGCGCCCACCTGCGTGGCCCGCTCCCGATCGTCGGGATGCAGCAGTTCGCCGCCCCTTGGCGGCTCCGTCCCGATCAGCTCGTCGGCTGTCCACCCGAGCACGCGCTCGCAGACCGGATTCACGTAGGCCGCCGCGCCGACACGGAGGTCCCACACGAACACCATGTCCTGGACTGCTTCGAGCAATAGCCGCGCCGGCGGTTCGCCCCTCTGCAAGACGTCCTCGATACCCTCGGGCTGAGCCCGTGACCCCTCCAACTCGGCGACGCGCCGGCGCAGGGCCGCCACCTCGGTCAGAAGCTGCTCCCGTGTCTTTGCATCGTCGTTCATTTGACGATAGGTCGGCCCGGCCCTCGAAGGCCAGACCACCCCACGGCATGGAGTTAGACAGTTTCCTCCACGGGCACGAGCCCACGTTGCCCGTGATTATAGCACCCAGACACCTGATGTCACGTGCAATCTGGCCGGCAAAGGAGGCCCTGGCCCGCGTCTGACGAATGGCGGCGAGCCCGGCGAGGGCGATGCGGCGGCGCTGTGGTCACCGCAAGCGGCCGCCGGCTCGCGAAGCAAACGGGGCGAGGACCCGGGCGGGATCCACCTGGCCAGCTTCCAGTGGGCGTGTAGCTCCAGCGTCCGGATCAACTGCCCCAGCTGCCTGCGCAGGAGCCGCGAAGCCCTGTAGAGTTCAACGCGCGCGCCCGGCGGGAAGCCAGATTCCACCCAGTCCATGGCCTTCGCCTTGCGCCGGAACGCGCACGTGAGGGCGCGGAGCTCCTGGCGAAGCTCTTCCTCAGTGGTGACGTCCCAGACGCCTTCCACACGCGCCTTGCCGCTCAGGAGGAGCTCGACAAGGAGCGCGTCCACCACGATGGACCGGTCGCACATCTCGTCGTCGGGCTCATCGTACGAGACGAGGGACGCCTTGTGGAGGCGGCCGCCCGGGGCAAGCTGAAGCCGCGTCCGTGAGCCCGTGTAATGCGCTTTCGGCGCTGGCGAATGCGAACGGTGGGAGACCGATGGCCGAGCGCCTGCTCCTTTGCGCACAGAGACTTCCACGATAGACAGAGCGGGCGATCTGAGCAGGAATGATGGCGGAGCGAATTCTCTCCGGGAGGCGCGTGCCCTGATGCCGACGAACAGGGGCGTCAGACGCTGCCCTGCGTCCGTCTTGGCAGATTACGGCGGGCCGGATGGGCCTATCAGACGCCTGACCGCTTCGAGGAAGAAGGCAAATGACGGGCTCCTTTGCTGGGCGGCGTTCATGTCCATCCTATCCGCGAAGCCCGCCTGATCGTGCGCGCCCAGGTAGGTACGGCCGTCCATGTTCTGTGAGAGCCTTTCCTTCGCGCCCCGAATCGCCTCCGGGTCAGGTGGGGCAGAAGCGTCCGGTCTGATCCCTTTATAGTCTCTGAGGGACTCCTTTGCTGCCAGGAACCATGCCTCCAACTCCCTCACGGCAAACACAACTTCGACGGGCACACTGGAGACCCGTTGAGCCCGAGAGCGCAACTGAGGGCTCAGCCCCGCCGGGCAGTCGTCGTCGGCGTCAAGTACGATCAGCACCCCGGTGACGCCCTCTCGCGAACGCAATGTCTGAGTTGTGGCACGCTCCATCTCGTTGGGACGCACAACCCGCGTACGGCTCACACGAAACGGACGAGCTACCACGACGTCGGAGTGACCGCATTCTGCCAGAACCCGCCGCAGAAGAACAAGCACCGACTGCACTTCTGCGTACCCCTCGACAATGGGTGCTATTGCCGACATTGGATGGGCTAAGCCTGAGCCATAGTTACGGCACAGGAGGAGGTCCTTCCTGCGCTCTCTTGCCTGCGGCCTCCATGTCCACCTCTAGCTCGTTGACCCGCAGCAGCTCTCCGGGAGTGTACA
>Ga0307432_1001178_pt1 | contig 16581 bp, 18 predicted proteins | sample SalMarWE160150MG_FD_202158 | JGI IMG/M metagenome (GOLD analysis project Ga0307432, IMG submission 202158) | Salt marsh sediment microbial communities from the Plum Island Ecosystem LTER, Massachusetts, United States - WE1603-150 | ecosystem: Environmental > Aquatic > Marine > Intertidal zone >...
TATATTGCGATAAAGGTCATCGGCATTGACGTAGCAGAACTTACCACCATAAACTACGATGATGTTTGGCGCATACGTCTTTGCCTTGCCAATTTGCCTGATCAGTTGTTCTTCCAGTTCGCGTGGCACCTCATGGCGCCCAGGCTTAGTGTACAGGATTTTTCTGGCATCCAGAAAGCCACTATCTTTCAGATAATTTAGTTCCAGATTAACTGTCCCACAGGCAACAATTGCATAATCCTGAAACGAGACGCGATTTTCCATATCTTCACCTCAATATGCTTTTTACCCTATCTCAGCCTTAATTATGGCTTTAGCACGATATGCTTTCTACCCTCTTCTTTGTCCCTTTCCTCTGCTATTCTGTCCACGTTATTATGGACGGCTTCAATCGCACTAGCAAGAGTACTTGTCCTCACCAGTACACAGACGAAGTTTCTAAGTAATCTCGGGAGATTAGGCCCAAATTTTTTACCTACAATGACGTCCACACCTTCCAAAACGGTGGAGGTAGCCTTGGCCTTCTCAGGGTCGCCATGTATGGATTCATCCCCTTCGAAGTGCATATTCTCCCTTCTTTCCATAAGCTTTTCTTTGCCGTTGGAGAACTGGTAAACATAGAAGTATTCCGCCATGCCTACGTGGTCATTGTTGAGATTCTTCCCATCATCTGTGCCAAAAGCTACTAAAAACTTCATTTTCTACCTCATTTCAAAGGATAATTTTTCTCACCGGCATGAATCGGGACTTCGAGCCAATTATCTATAGGAACAAAAGGACAGGTATAAGCTTCGCTATATACACACCATGGATTGTAAGCCTGGTTAAAATCCAGAACCCATTTACCATCCGGAGTTCGATCTCTCTCTGGATCAAGGTCAATGTAGCGACCTGCTCCATAGCTTTCTTTACCAGAGGTTGCATCCCGGAAGGGAATAAACAGCATCTCTTCCTGAGAACTACTCTTGTAGGCCTGAAGTACTTGCTCCTTTCCACCTATGTTGAATCGAAATTCACCCCAGCGAAGGAAATCTTGCTCATTGCCTTTAGTATAAGCCATTCTTACCACCTGCTTTTCAGGATGCTCGCGTACTACAAGCTCGAATCTATAGCTTGGGTCAGGAGGATAATATGCTAAGCCTTTAAACTGGGGCTTGTCTTGAGAAGTTATGGGTGATTGCCAATCTTGGGCAAAGAAAGCATCTTTCCTTTCCCGTGCTATCTGCATACTTTTCTGCCATTCGTCTGTTTGCATCGTAGTTTCACCCTCCCTTCTCTTTGAAATGCTCCAGTTCAAACAGTATCAAGTTACCTACACTAGACAAGAAGACTGACGCCTCAACCTTGTGTTTTTGGCACTTTTATTCTAACCAGTGGTAGATATCCTCGTGGGAAATAATCTTAAGCTCTGGCGAATTGGCCTCAGCTCCCAAGTCCGCAGAAAGCGCAATTTAGCTTAGGCAGAGCTTCATAAATCTCCCCTATTTTCTCCTTACTACTAATCGTTACCTGTCCTCCCTATTATCATGATGCATCTCTTTCCCTCGAGAATTTGATCAAGTTCCAAGTGATGCTCTCACAAAGCACAGTTATATCATATGTAGAGAGATAATCAGAGATAACAGCATCAAATAAGATATTCGCTTGGGGCGGAAACTCCTCATCCCCATGCCACAAGATTATGGTTACAGGAACCCGACTGAAGGCATTAAAGGCTACTGCTACATCGCCATAGACAACTCTACGGCTGCCTAGTTTTTCAGCGGCATGTATTAGCAGATGGGGCTGTTCGCCAAAGTGTTCCACAAGAGGCTCTATTGCCCTCTTAGAAAATGTCCGAAAATAGTTGCCTCCTCCTGGAAGTTCCTTGAAAGCAATTAATCTATTGGTAATGGGGGCACCTTTCGCTGAGAGTAAGTAATGTAAAATTAGAACCTTATCTCTTATCGATACTTTCTCTTGGCTATCCGTCAGTAAAACTTCAATATTGGGAATGGTGATATGATACGACTGGTTTAGATATTCAATGATGATTTCTTTGTGAGGACCTATTACCAAGTATCTAGCACCACTTTTGAGGCATAGTTGCTCTATATCATCAACCTCGGCCATCTGCCTGCGAGACAACTCATAGGCTGGCTCAAGGTCATATCCATCGTAATAAGTTTCCATAGACAATGCCCTATTCCTCTACCAAGCAGAGTAACCAGCACCTTTTGGTCAGGAGCAGTGGCACCATTTTAAACGTGCGCTCCTTCATCTCTTTGCTCTGGTCTGTTTTTTAAACGCTGGGCTTCCGTGGCGCTCCTGGGTGTTGAGTGTCAAACAATATCTCTATATAACCGCTCTCCACATAAGGCATAGCAAGGAGCGCTGCAAATTGAAGTCCAACTTGCACCCCCTTTCCCTGAGATAGCCGTTTTCATCAACATCTACCTTATTTGTCCCCTCTTTCCAATTCTACCAACGCTTGGGATAGCCTCACATTGGCTTTCCCCAACTCTTCCGCTGCCTGTAATGCGCTTTTATAGATTGAATTGCCCTCCAAGTTATTAGCTTTCTCCACCCATTTGCCAAATTTGACACTGTGTTGTTGGTTACGCTCAACCCACGAGGCTAAAAGCACTTTAAGCTTTCCCATTTCATCACTCGGGAACCTCTTGAGAACATCTTCAACCATTGTCCGGATCATATGCTCGGGAACTGCGCCGAGGATTTCGTCTACCTCCTCACCATTAGCGAAGTACTTCTGCATGGGTATACTCATAATCTGATATTGCATTGCCGTACGCTGGTTTTCATCCACATTAATCATACAGAATTTAAATCTGCCATCGTATTCCTCAGAGAGTTTCTCGTATATTGGTATCACCATCCTACAGGGACCACACCAGGGCGCCCAGAAATCAACCTCTGTGGGCAGGTCTGACCCTAGAACCTCCTCCTCAAAATTTTGGTCTGTTATCTCAACTATCTTACTCATACTCCCTCCTTCCAAATTTATCGTTTAGTAATAACCATTAGGAACATATCAAATCATGCCCTGTCTGCTCTAGCAATGTCATTCTATTATCTTAATCTTATTACAAACCAAATCATCCCCTATAGCCTTCGTTAATATTCCATCACCCCTTTCTGAAGTTTAAAATTTTGCCCTTTTCTAGATTTTTATTGTCATGAATAAGTGTCTCGGAAATTTCCCTTTCCAAATGGAAGTTTGCATTTTTTATCTCAGCTTCAGCATGAGATTCCATATGTTTTGGCCACACCGAAATAAATGCAGAGTGTTTCATGATTCTATAAATTTCATCTAGTAATCGTCTTCTGTCATCTGCCTGCGGGAAATAGTGCAAATGAAAGACATCGAAGAGGAGAACTACATCTACAGACTCATCAGTTAACACTATTTCCAGTTCCCCCGATGTCTCCATCCTTTCTATATTTCTCGAACCCGCTAGTTCAGCTTTTTGCATCAACTCATCCAAGGCTTTATTATCCTTATCTAAGGCATATACTCTTCCTCGCTCAGCCACTATTTTAGCAGCCGGGATGGTATACGTCCCACAGCCACAGCCAAAATCCAACACAATTTGACCTCTCCTAATCCCTATTCTTTCTAATACCTCAGTGATCTGTGATTCTACTTTCACTTCACTGCTCTTTAACATACTTAAAGACAGACATAGCAGCAGTGGCACCATCGCCAACCGCAGCAGCGATCTGGCGGGGTGAGTTCCTGCGGATGTCACCGGCAGCGAAAACACCAGCAGCCGAGGTAGCCATCGTCTCGTCAGTCACGATAAAGCCGGCATCATCAAGCTCCAGAATACTGGAAAAACTCTGGCTATTGGGCCTGAGCCCTACAGCAACGAATAGGCCATTCACATTCAGGGTAGATTGCCGCTCTGTTTTAACATTGCGTAGCTTTAGTCCCTCCAGCATTTTTTCCCCCAGGACATCTTCCACCACTGTGCTCCAGATGAACTCCAACTTAGGATGGTCAAAGGCTCGCTGTTGGAGGACTTGCCCTGCTCGAAGCTGGTCCCGTCGATGTATTACATAAACCTTCCTGGCATTCTGACTTAGCTCCAGAGCATCAGTAATGGCGGTATCTCCTCCTCCTACCACGGCTACCTCCATGTCGCGGAAGAAAAAGCCATCGCAGGTAGCACAATAGGAAATGCCACGACCGGATAGTCTTTCCTCACCGGTAACTCCCAGTTTGCGATACTCTGAACCAGAGGCGACAATTATAGCTGCACCCTCAAAGCTACCTTCGGTAGTAGATATAATATAGAGCTGTCCTTCAGTTACGCCTATAACCTCAGCAATTACTACCTCCAAGCCATATCTGACCGCCTGTCTATGCATTAGTGTACCCAGATCGGAACCGGCTATGCCTTCAGGAAAACCGGGGTAATTCTCTATCAGCGCAGCATTCACCATCTGCCCTCCGAACACCCCCTGTTCCAACAGCAAGCTTTTGAGCCCTGCTCTTGAGCTATAAAGTCCCGCGGTGAGCCCAGCAGGGCCACCTCCAATAATGATTACGTCATACTTATCCATCGTCTCCTCCATCTTATTATCTCTGAAGCTACGAACCCTTCCAACCTTCTTGTTCCATAACAAAGAAAGCCTGTTTTTCTTCCTGATTCATCTCCGCTATGCTTATTTCAACATTTGCGCCCAGCTTCGCTACCTCCTCGCGCAGGCTGTTCGCAAGGTAGTCCCTAATTACATCGGGAATACCACGGAAAGGAAGCACAAGGGTAAGTGTAACCTCATTGCCATTCAGAGCAACGTCTTTTACCATGCCAAGCTCAACCAAGGTGCTATTGATTTCTGGGTGCACGACCTGGCCTACCGCCTGATGGACATCTTCCTCCGAGATATTCTTAGTCATTATACCTCCCCCTTTCTTCAATTCTATGCTTTGGCCTTTACACTCCCGCTTGATGCACTGCATCATGTCTTCATTTGCATTTCAAGCGGGCATCTTCTGCCAACTTGAACTGTCATAAACCTGCTCTGATTCACATAGCGGGGTTACTTGATGACAGCGAGAATATCACCTCTTGATATGATCAAATATTTCTTATCTTCAAATTCGACCTCATCGCCGGTGAATTTAGCGTAAACTATCGTGTCACCCACCTTAATTTTCTCAGCAAGCTCTTCATCTGTCCCTACCTCAACAACCTTGCCCATTCGTGGTTTTTCCTTTGCCGTGTCTGGGATAATTATCCCGCTCTTGGTTCTGACTTCTTCAACCTCTTCCTGCTCGACCAAGACACGATCCTCAAAAGGCTTTATATCCATTTTGAATTTCTCCTTTCCTACCTTTTTGCACCTAATAATTTATCGATCTTTGCCTTATCAAATCCCACTATGGAATGGCTTCCGATAAGGACAACCGGCACACCTCTAATACCCCTGCGCTGCAATTCCCTGGCACCATCTCGATCTCTCTCTACATTCACCTCTCGAAACCTGAAACCTTTCTCTTTCAAGTACTGCTTAACCCTATTGCACCAGGGACACGAGGAGCCCGTGAAAATTATTATCCGCGGTTGACTAACAGCGGTCATCAATACCTTCCTACATTCAAGCAATGGCTTCTATGGTAGGTTAGCCTCATGCCGTTCATCGAACTCTCACCTCCTTTGCGAATTTCAAAATAATCCCGTCTTTAGATAAAAGGAAACATACGCTACCACCTCCCACACTGCCTCCCACTCCTACATCTCTACTATCTTCAAGTGCCAGAGCAACGATGGGGCAAATACTAACGCAGCCACCTCATTTCTTGCGCCTGGACTCACGTATTGTACTTATCAAGAAAACTGCCCCCAAGCAATTCCTCCTCGAAAAGCTACTGCTATTCTAGCCTAAAAAGTAAATTATACCTCTTCCACCCTGCCATCTCAAGCAGCTAAATTCAAGAGGCAACTCAGGTCTCTATTACCAGAGACTGAGTACAGCACCCGCTGCCTACCCCTCCCTCAATCCATTGTCTTAGCAGGAAAAGTAACAATTTTTAAAAAAGCCCGCACTATATTGGTAAACAGGAGCTTTTTCTCTTTCTCAAACCAGGCATCACGGTCGGAAGACGCTTCACCAGAAGGAGATGCTCGAGTGTTGTCGCATGTTGCTTTTACATATGATTCCCAAGCCAAGCGTTTCTCGTTGAGAACGCTCCATCTTCCCTCATTTCATCTATGCTCTGTCGCCTCTGTTAGAGTCATCTCTAGTAGCAGAGGTATCACACTGATCGTCATTATGCTAAAAGTGGAGAACTATACTTCGGGTAGCATACTTATGACGATGTTTTTCTTCCCCAAATGCTACTTCCATTTCCCTACTATTGCCATAAAACCGCATATGGCAATATCCCTCTTAAAACAGGCTTACCTATACCCTGGTTTAAACAGGCTGCTGCCAGATGCACTACCTAACATCTCCTTTCGTCGGTATAAGATCGCGCCAACCTGTCCTAAGCGGATGATTGCCTGCCTACTCTCGAGAGTATAGTACCCAAGACCTCTCTAATCTCCTCTACGGCACGTCCCTTACCTGGTACACCACCTTCTACACTGGATTTGAAGACCTCCGCATCAAAATGGATGTGCCCGATAACATCCATGTCCCTCTTTATTAATTCCTCTGCTAATCTTCTAGCTATTTCTTCTGATGGTATCTTGTTAAGAATAGCCCAAACATTCTCGATGCCAATCCCAGCAGCCAGACTGTGTATCTTCTCGCCGACCTCTACAGATTCAAAGGGAGGCTCAACTACAATGATTACGCTGTCAATGCTTGTCTCGACTCCCCTGCCGAAATGCTCCACTCCTGCTTCCATATCGACAATAGCTAGCTCTTTTGCTTTCAGAGTAAGCTTTTTCAGAAACTCTCTATTTAACACCCCCATCGGACATGCGCAACCTTCGAGAGCCTGAAGAATCTTACCTATACTGACTAGCATAAGGCCATCTTGCTTGAGCAAGTATGGTGGCAGAATGTTTTCTGTCCAGATTGTGTTCTCGGCAAGGACATTGGGCTGGTTCATATTCTGTTTCAAGCTCTTTTTGCCCCCTACAAGCTCCATCAAAGGGGTAGGTGGCTGGTCAAAACCAAGCATTCGAAAAAGTCCTGAATTTGATTCATCGGCATCGACAACCAAGACCTCATAACCACTAGCTCGTGCTTCATTGGCCAACAACGTGACTATGGTGCTTTTCCCGCTACCCCCTTTGCCACAGACCGATATTTTCATCCTTCCTCCTATGTACTACTTTGCATCCTCACTATCTTGAGTGCTTTCAGGGGGCACGCCCGTACGCAATCACCACAGCCTTGGCATATGGCAGGGTCAGTCATGGGCATCTCATAGAGAGCCTCCTGCTTCAGCAGCTTGTGGGTGCAGGCAGCCACAGCAACACAGACACCACTATCGCATTGCTCAGGATGACACTTTGCGAAGTCGAGTAAAGCTATCTTGCCTGGCATTAGCTTTTCTTCTGTGTCTCCTTTGCCTTCTCCAACTCATCTTCCAACTCTTCCAGTTCCTGCCACATAGACGGCGGTACTGAATGAGCTGGCCATCGAGCTTTCAAATCGGCAATCTTATCCTCAATATCTCTTATCCTATCTACGCTCATTTCACAATTCTAAAGCGTATACGCTGGTGTCTCCCCTGGATGCAATTTGCTCCATTTCTCTAGCAGTTGCTCTTTGCTTTCCTCGTGGCTCGGGTCAGGCACACAAGCTTCTGCCGGGCAAACCTCAGCACACTTCGGTGATTCAAAATTACCGATACATTCAGTGCACCTGTCTGGGTCAATTACATAACCCTCTTCTCCCTCAGAAATGGCCTCATTCTTGCACTCATCTTCACAGGCTCCACACATTATGCAATCACCTGTAATCTTGTACGCCATTTACCAACCTCCTTATTTTGTTTTTCTTGAACTCATATCAGTTCTAAAAACTGGTTTAATCGGTTTCTAAAGTGGGCTCCGCAACCAAAACTGCAAAGGCTTTCACGAAAACATCCGGGATGGGGATCACATCATCTGTTAGCCTCAGTTTTCTTCTGGCCTCATGATAATCTATGGTTCCAAATGACTCCTCGGGACCAAAGGCTTTGCACAGCACTTGCCTCAGAGTTTCCAACGCATCATTGAGGGCAAGGCTTAGTGTCCTTTCTCCTTCTCCGCACATTTGTCACAGTAGCCCTGAAGATACAACTCAGCTTTGGTCACATTGAATCCGTGTTCACGTTGTACCTTTTCCACTAGCCTACGAATCAGAGGACTATCAAACCCTATTACCTTGCCACAACCTTGGCATACCAGGTATTGGTGCTCCAGTGGCTGCTTCATTTCGTAGTAGCAGCGCATCCTACCAAGTCTTCTCTCATCAACCAGACCTAATTGCTTGAAGAGATTCAGACTGCGATATACTGTGGCTGGGCTGATGGACTCATCTCTGCTACTGGCCCGCCGGTAAAGTTCCTTGGCATCTATGTGCACATCGGCTTGTCGAATCAGGTCCAAAAGTAGGCGTCGTTGGCTTGTCAGGGGGTGACCCCGCATCTGGTTTTCCTGGTTGAGATTGAGACTCAATCGCATAATTCAATTTTAACCGCCTTTATTAATCTTGTCAACTAGAATAAATGCAATCGGCAACTATGTGGCAAACAGCCATCCCTTGACGGGCAAGACACATGTTGATACGATTTTAGCAAATAGACACACATATCATGAGCTTGCACATACCGCAAAGAGGTTTGAATAGGGTGATTGCATAAAGATCATACATCTATGTAACGCTTACATTGCGAGGCAAGCTAGCCTGTCCTGTGGATGACACTGCTCATTATACTTGCACTGGGTGCAGCAGCCTGCGCTCCGGTTCAACTGCGGGGGTGCTTTCCAAATCGTCCGCTTTTTTGTATAGGATTGGCGGTAGCTATGACAAGCAGCTATCCTAGTATGAGGAGGGAATGAACTGACCACTGCCCAGAAAGTCTATCTGCTTGTCTTTTTCGTATTCGCCATTGCCTACATTGGCACCGTGCCAATTCAACCCTATCAAGGAAGCTTCGCCATCAAGGCAATACCGGTGCTGACTCTCTCCGTTCTGGCATTGACAAAGGTTGTCGGTCTGAAGGGCAAATTGCTATTTGCCGCCCTGTTGCTGTCTGCCGGCGGTGATATAGCTCTGGCACTGAATGAGGGACAGTACTTCACTGTTGGTCTGGGATTTTTCCTCGTCGCCCACATTGTGTACATTGTGGCATTCTCCAGGGACTTCAAAGCGCAGAGATCCAGGATTCCCATTGCCGTGCTTCTCGCCGTCTACGCTGTAGCCATAGCCATCATCATGACCGATTCACTCGAAGAAATGACGATACCAGTCTATGTGTATATGGTTGTGATAACACTGATGGGCATTTTCGCCGCATTCAGGGGTCCAAAAAGCAAACTCGTTCTGTATGGGGCGCTCTCTTTTATTGTTTCTGATTCAATCCTTGCCATCAACGAGTTCATGGTTTCCGTACCAGCATCTGATTACCTTGTCATGCTCACGTACTATCTGGCACAATTCCTCATAATTTATGGATTTGTGAAAGATAGCCGGGAAAGCCAAAACAATACCGTGGAAATTCAAGAATGAAGTCACCTTGTGAAGACTGCCCAGGGCGCAAGCATGCGGAAAGAAAACCAAAGTAGAGTTCGCCAATGTAGTTTTGCCACAGCCATCATCGAGAATTGACCATAGGTCTCACCCCCCAGACTTCACACTCATATTTACTTATCGGCCAACCGTCTCAGGATATCCCAGAAGGCTCCCCTGTATCCGTTCTTTATGGCGTTCACCAGGACTATATTGTCATCATAGTTGTAATTCTTATCACCCGCCTCCGGGTTGTGGAGGAAGAAGCGCTCATCATCGCCAACAAGCCGAGATAGATATTGAAGGGCATCATCTCCCAAATCTTGGGAAAGATAAAATAGTGGAGCGGTGAAGTCACCGTTTCCCTCGGTAGCACCGTGAAGGTTGGCGTTATGCGTCAATGGACCCTCCTGATATATCATGTCTGCCAGTTTGGTTTTAGAGTAGACCCGCACTCCCATGGCCGCACCAATCCGGTCTGGCGAGATTTCCTTCATAGTCTCGATCGTTTCCTTCAGGGACTCTCTGGTCTCGCCAGGCCCTCCTAAAAGCAAATCATACATGCAAACAAGGCCCTCTTCACGGCAGACTCTGGCCGTAGTCCGCACATCGTCTACGCAGAAGTCCCTGCCCAATGCCTGAAGCATTCGATCGCAGCCCGAATCCACACCAAAGTTGATCCCGACACACCCCGCCCTCTTCATCAGTGAGGCTAGCTCCCTGGAAAAGGGCGCTGGCGACGCATAGGTGTACCACCAAACCTTCCCCCCCAACCCTCTACTGATTATCTCAGTGCATACCTCTTCGGCATGGTAATCAGGTATGTTGAACTCGCTATCGCAGATGTGGAGGTGGTCTATCCCCTGGTTTAGCAGCGCCTCTATCTCATCGCTTACGCTCTTGGGAGAGCGCAGGCGAATCTTCCTACCCTTGCTCAGCGGGTCTACACAGTAAATGCAGCCCTTGGGACAACCGCGTTTGGTCTCCAGGCAATTCATACCGCCTTCACGGAAGTAGCGTCGGTTATCTATGAACATCCTTTGCGGAGTGGGCATTTTGGCTAGGTCCAGGTAGTGGGCAGGATTACAGCAGAAACCATCCCTAGCGCGATACACCAATGCAGGGATATCATGAAAGTCATCTTGTTTTGCCAGCTTCGTCAGGAGAAGGGGTAAGGAATACTCCCCCTCACCCCAGATTCCAATGTCGAGGTCACAGTAATTCAGAATAGCCTTAGGCATCACCGAGAAACCCGCACCGCCCAGGATGATTGGAGCCGAGGTGTTTGTCTTAATGCACTGGACGATGTCTTGTAGCAGGGGTAAAAAAGACCTCTTGGTGGCGAAGGAGCTATCATCGGTGTTGCGGAAGGTTACTACGACAGCGAATACATCACGGCTGGCAAAGTATTCTTCTATGGCCCTGGTGTAGTCTGGTGAGAAGCACAGGTCCAGGATATCCGCCTTAAATCCGCTATGCTGAATGGCTTGAGCCAGATAGTCGAGGGCCAAAGGGGCCACTGGTGGCTGCATCATGTTTGAGTTTACCAGAAGAACATTTCTCTCTTTCATTTCCCTCTTTTCAAAGTCTATTGCTTACGAGCATGAACCATTTCCTCTTGCTGTCAAGCGACATCACGACTAGTATTACTTGCTATTATATATAGATGTCAATAGCCTTCGCCTGAATGATTTGTACTTCGTAAAGTGTGAAGACCCCATAAGCCTTGCCAATTGAGCATCCTTTCTTTGACGGGAAACCTCGGTAGGAACTACACTGCAGAGGGAAGGCAAAGAGGAAGACACCCGATGTAAAGAATAGCTATAATAGGAATGTCATGGAGCAGGGCATGTAAGTCTTACACGACATCTGCCCGCTTCTTTCGTTACATTATACAGCATAAGCAGGCTAAGGTCGGGACACTTTTTTATTTGAGATAGTATGAATTCCAGATTCAGAGTAGGAATCGATGTCGGTGGTACCTTCACCGACTTGGTAGCTTTCGATGAAGAGAGTGGTGAATCCTTCCTAATTAAATTGCCGTCAACTCCCCGCGACCCCAGCGAAGGGGTAATCCACGCATTCAAATACCTTAGGCAAAGAAGCGAACGTGAGATATCCGTATTTGTTCACGCTTCAACTGTGGGAAGCAACCTCTTTTTAGGTCAGTTGGGTTTAAACATCCCTAAAGGAGCCCTGGTCACGACTAGTGGATTTAGAGACGTGTTGGAAATCGGTCGTCAAAGGAGGGCCGAGCTTTACAACCCGTTCTTCGAAAGACCGGAACCATTGATTGAGCGCCATCTGAGATTCACGGTTGAGGAAAGGATGAACTTCGAAGGCGAAGTCCTTAAACCCCTTGACGAAGAGGAATTGAGAAATATCTGCCGTGAGATTGCAAAAGAAGGGGTTGAGACAGTGGCCATCGTTTTCCTCCACGCCTATGCCAATCCCGAGCATGAGAAGAGGGCGCAGGAAATTCTGCAGCAGCAGTTGCCAAATATTGTAATAGCAGCATCTCACGAGGTGAATCCAGAATATCGCGAATACGAACGTATGAGCACCACTGTGGTCAATAGCTTGCTCATCCCGGTTGTGTCTACTTACCTACAGAAGATTGGGGAAAAGATTGAAGATATGGGAGATAACGCCCCACTTTACATAATGCAATCAAACGGTGGTCTGGCTACAGTTGAGGTAGCTTCGACGATGCCTGTGGCCACTATCGAATCGGGACCAGCCACTGGCGTAACAGCTTCCGCCTATTGGAGCAGGATGTTGGGAATCGAGAACATACTGAGTTTCGATATGGGCGGGACTACCGCTAAGGCGGGAGCTGTTATAAACGGAAGACCACAAATAAGAAGTGAATATGAGATAGGGGGAAAGGTCCATGGCGGCCGCATTGTTGGCAGCAGCGGCTACCCTGTTCGCTTTCCCTTCATCGATCTTGCTGAAGTCAGCAGCGGCGGGGGAACTATCGCATGGATTGAGGGAGGCAGCGCTTTGAGAGTAGGGCCGATAAGCGCTGGAGCTGATCCTGGTCCTGCATGCTACGGCAAAGGTGGAGAAGACCCTACGGTCACCGATGCGAATCTGGTATTGGGAAGACTAAATCCCGAGGGCCTTGCCGGTGGTGAGGTAAGGATTATTCCAGAGTTGGCGGAAGAGGCTTTGGAGGAAAAAGTGGCCAAGCCTTTAGCCATTTCACTTGCTCAAGCTGCCCATGGCGTAACTGAAATCGTGAACAACCACATGATGCGCGCCTTGAGACTCGTCTCGATAGAAAGGGGCTATGACCCTCGAGAGCTTACTTTGCTGGCCTTCGGCGGTGCTGGTCCCATGCATGCACCATTTTTAGCAGAAGGACTGGGCATAACAGATGTCATCATTCCACTAAGCGCAGGAGCTTTCTCTGCATTAGGGCTCATACTGGCTGATTTTAGGCATGACCTCATAAGGAGCATCATGAAGCAGGCCTCGGAAATAGATCGCACGTCTCTTGAAGAAACGTTCCAGGATTTGGAAGAAGAGGCTAAACAAACCCTCTATAAAGAAGGCTTCGCCTCTAGTGAGACGGTAATGGAAAGACAACTCGACCTCAGATACCTGGGCCAGTCCTACGAGATCACAGTGCCGATGCAAGCGAGCCTTGAGGCAACCCTGAACGCTTTTCACCTGCGCCATCGGGAGATTTATGGCTATGCCGCCGAGGGTGAGCCTATTGAAGTAGTGAACGCTCGCCTCATTGCCACCGGTATCACCAGAAAACCCACTTTAAGAAAGGCTCAGCCTTCAATGCAAGCCCTGTCGTCTGATGCTTTGACAGGTAAGAGAGCAGCCTTTTTCGATAGCACCGGCTGGATAGAGACGCCGATTTACTTCAGAGATGCTCTACTGCCAGGCAATCGATTGGCAGGCCCTGCTATTGTAGAGCAATACGATGCTACTACTGTTGTCCCTCCAGGATGGAATGCAACCGTAGATGATTTCTCAAACCTGCGCCTGGGCAAGTGTGGTGTATAGATGCGACTCGACCCAATAACAGTTGAAGTAATCAGGAATGCGCTCAGCTACAGCGCCGAGGAGATGGGCATTGCCTTAAGGAACTCCGCTTACTCCCATAACATAAAGGAGCGTATGGACCACTCCTGTGCGCTTCTCACTTCTCAAGGGAAGCTCCTGGCACAAGCAGAGCACATTCCCGTCCACCTTGGCTCGTTGCCGTGGGGGGTGAAGAATGTCCTGCGATATTTCAAGAAGAACGGAGAGGACTGGAAACAACAGGATATAGTCATGGTGAACGATCCCTATATCGTTGGCACCCACCTTAGTGATGTGACACTTGTAAAGCCCATTTTCCTTGACGATAAACTCATAGGTTTTAGCGTCAATAAAGCCCATCATGCCGATGTGGGCGGCGAAACCCCAGGCAGTCTTTCATCCGATGCTGTGTCGCTCTACCAGGAAGGAGTGGTAATCCCTCCAGTCAAGTTATTAAGACAGGGCCACATGGATCAGAATCTGCTTGATGATTTCACCAGACAGGTAAGAAACCCTGAGATCACTCTGGGTGATTTGAGGGCTCAAATCGCCGCGGCTAACCTAGGTGAGAGACGAGTTATGGAACTGGCGCAAAGATATGGCACTAGCCTGTTATTCGCCACCTTCCGTGAAATTATCTCTCACAGTGAGAGGAGAATGCGTGGGAAACTCGAAGCTATCCCCGAAGGCATTTACACTGCTGAGGATTGTCTGGAGGATATACAAGACTATGGCACCCTGACATGGATCAGAGTCAAATTGACCAAAGAAGAGGACAGTTTCAGCGTTGATTTCTCCGGGACGGATGCTCAAGTTAAAGCACCGTTCAACGCTGTCTTCGGGGTAACCCTTTCGGCCACCTATTTTGCCGTCAAGTCTATAGCTGATCCGGAAGCTCCGATGAACCAGGGGGTTTTAAACCCGATAAAGGTCTTTGCTCCCAGGGGCAGCCTGGTCAATCCACGGAAACCAGCGCCAGTTTCGGGAGGTAATTTAGAAACCTCTCAACGGATCGCCGACGCCGTTTTCAAAGCCTTAGCCCAGGCCGTCCCTGACCGTGTGCCGGCGGCTTCGCACGGAAGCATGAACAATGTCATAGTTGGAGGTTATGATCCCAGGAGGGAGAAACAGTGGGTTTTTGTCGAAACCAACGGGGGCGGGTCTGGAGGCCGCCCCGGCAAGGATGGAGTAAGTGGTATCCACTGCAATATGACTAACACCATGAATACCCCCATCGAGGCCATAGAGCAGTATTATCCCTTGCTTTTTCAGGGGTATGAGCTCAGGCCAGAGACGTACGGCGAGGGCAAATGGCGTGGAGGGTGCGGCATAAGGCGTTCCTGGACCCTGCTTGGGCCTTCAGCAACTGTTACTGTCCTAGGAGAAAGAAACAGGGTAGGGCCATGGGGGCTCGATGGTGGTCAGCCCGGGGGCCTCGCTGCCTACTGGGTGAAAAGAGAGGATGGCAGGCAAGAGAAAGTCAAAAGCAAAGTCACCCTAGAAATGAGCAAAGGTGATACGCTCATCATAGAAACGCCCGGAGGCGGTGGCTATGGCAAGGCCGAGCGCGGCGTTTGACAGCCAGCGAGCATAGGTTTTAACATGGCCACAGCGGCCAACATGATGAGATAAGATTTATTTCTCGAGCTGGCAAACCAAGGTTGAGCGAAGGAGGAAACTATGGATGTAAAACAAACAACAGACACCCTCAACTTCTATATCAGGCCCCAAACCTTTCCGCTGGCACTCAAGCTTTGCTCTTCGGAAAGCGAGTTGCCAGATAAAGTCAGGGTGCCGATGCGTGATTTGGGATACCAGATTGCCCTGTGTCAGGGCATTGGCCTAGCAAGACGCTACGGCTGGACGCTGGCCATCGGCAAGGAGGACCAGTGCTGCATTGGTGGTGCCCAAGCCATGGGCTTCATAAGTGAATCGCCGGAAACATCGTCAGAAAAAACCCTAGAGTTCGGCAAATACAGGTACGTGTTGCTTGCCCCCCTGCATAATGCTACCTTCGATCCAGATATAGTTGCGATTTATGTGAACCCCGCTCAGGCAATGAGGTTGACACAAGCAGCAAGTGGGACGCCAGGCCAATCGGAATCGGCAAGACAAGGCGTATCCGCCATCGCATCTGGTTTTATGGACTGTGGTGACATCGCAGCCCGAACATTCCTCACTGACGAATGTCAGGTAATCTTGCCCAGCGGCGGCGACCGCATATTTGGCGGGACCCAGGACCATGAGATGATATTCACCATGCCACGGAGCAAGGTTGAGGGGGTGCTCAAGGGCCTTGAGGACACCCACAAGACTGGCTTCAGATATCCGATACTGACCGATTTGAGGCATCGCCCAGCGCTTCCGCCTTTCCTGGAGATACCGAAGGACGCTGCTTAAAAATCCTGTACTAGAAATCCTGAGAAGAGCGACTGTTCACCACACATAAAGGCGGTTGCCAGACTGCAGAGCAACTGGGTGCGAAAATCATCCTCCCTCCCCTTGCGGGAGAAAGTCAGAGGGAGGGGGACCCCTCCATCCACTCTCACCCCAGCCCTCTCCTCGCCAGTCTCCATAGGCGACTCGCCTTGGCGAGAGTCGAGTCTTCGACCTTCAAGGGAGAGGGCGTGAAATTCAGGTAGATCCCCTTGGTAGGTTTCGCTGCGCTCCACTCACTCAATGCTTTCCGTTACACCTCAAGGCTGCTCAAATAGGTAGTTGCCCAATTCATTGGGCAGTCGTGCCTGATAAATCAGGCAACTACAGAGATGGGGGATGGTGGTAGATATAAGTAGGGTGGGTGAAATGAAATGGAACCCACCTTCAAAAATGGCCATGGAAACGGTGGGTTTCGCCCTT
>Ga0307432_1001180_pt1 | contig 16556 bp, 15 predicted proteins | sample SalMarWE160150MG_FD_202158 | JGI IMG/M metagenome (GOLD analysis project Ga0307432, IMG submission 202158) | Salt marsh sediment microbial communities from the Plum Island Ecosystem LTER, Massachusetts, United States - WE1603-150 | ecosystem: Environmental > Aquatic > Marine > Intertidal zone >...
CTGGAGGTTCAAGCTCGCTCCCGCGGCTTGCTCACCATCCCGTAAAGTAGTGTCGAAAATGATGACCTTTTCCATGACTTTCTCCTTCAACAGAATGGGCAATCCCTGTTGCTTCTCCGGCAGATTTTATCCTTATTTCTGATTCTGCTTCTCCTTTCTTAAATCCAGATAACACATAAAGAATCACATAGTCTTTGAAGCCCTAGCCAAGATGTCCCTTTTCAGCTATGATACAGTAAATGACATCTGCACCAAAAAGGCCTGTGCCCACACGGCAGACTAGTGCTTGTAAGGAGACAACGATGAATAGGATAAACGCCAAAGACAAATTTGTCAATGACGGTCAGGTGGAGACATAATTTAGTGCTAAGAAATTCACCGCAATGGGAGGAGCATGACTATTCTATCCTGACAACAAGCTTAAAAATGGTACTGATAATAGATAACTATGATTCCTTTGTTTACAACCTGGCCCAATACCTGGGGGAACTGGGCTGGCAACCAGTGGTCTATCGTAATGACCAGATAACTTTAGCTCAAATCGAAGAGCTAGCCCCCAGCCATATTATTATCTCCCCGGGGCCCTGTACACCTTTAGAAGCAGGCATGTCTAACGAGACAGTGAGACATTTCGGTGGGAAAATCCCCATACTGGGGGTATGTTTGGGACATCAATGCATTGGCTACATCTATGGGGGCAAAATTGGTCAGACCTTGCCAGTCCACGGCAAGACCTCCATTATCCACCACGATGGCAAAACTATCTATCAGGGCTTACCCAATCCTTTCCCAGCAACACGCTACCATTCCTTAATTATCGAAACAGAGGGGCTTCCATCCTGCCTCGAAGTCACTGCCAAAACCCCTGAAGGGACAATAATGGGAGTGAGACACCGAGATTATGTAGTGGAGGGAGTTCAGTTTCACCCCGAATCCATCCTCACCGAAGTAGGACACGATATTTTGACCAACTTTCTTCGTTTTACCCGACCAGTTTGGGACGAAAGTAGTATTTAACCAACGTGAAGCAAAGTCATTGTGAGCCCTTATCTACTATTATCGCCGCCACCTGTCATTGCGAACGAAGTGAAGCAATCTCAGTGGCAGGGTATTCTTGGGGATTGCTTCGGTACTTGAGTGCCTCGCAATGACGAGCAGGGTTGAAATCATGGCAGAAATTATTTATCTCAACGGCCAACTTATCTCCCGCTCAAAGGCTAAGCTATCTTCATTCGACCATGGCTTCCTTTACGGATACGGGTTATTCGAGACCATGCGGGCTTACCAGGGGCATATCTTTCGCCTCGACCGTCACCTCGCCCGCCTTCGCCGCTCTGCCCAGAGCCTCGGCCTGACACATAGCATCCTGCACGTAGTGGAGGGGAAGCAATCTCTGGAAACCGCCTGTACGGCAACTCTGGAAGTTAATAAGCTCAAGGACGCCCGCCTGAGACTCACCGTTTCGGCTGGAGAAGGCGACATGACGCCTGACCCCGGCACATGCTCCAGCCCTACCGTCTTAATCACTGCCCGAAACCTTGTTCCCTTACCACCAGAAAAATATGAATCAGGTTTTAAAGCAGCCCTATCCTCCGTGCACCGCAATAGCCAGTCGCCTTTATCCCGGCTAAAGTCTACCTGCTATATAGAGAATATCCTCGCCCGGATGGCAGCCAGAGCTGCAGGATGCGATGAAGCAATCTTGCTCAATGAACAGGGCTACTTGGCCGAAGGCAGCACCACCAATATTTTCCTGATGAATAATGGAGAGCTCATCACGCCCTCGCTGGAAAGTGGCGTACTGCCTGGAATCACCAGGGACGCAGTCTTGGAAATAGCCCGGACTTCAAATATCAAGGCCACGGAAAGATGGGTGGAGTTAAACGAGCTAATCGAGGCTGAAGAAGCCTTTATCACCAATTCCATACTGGAGCTTATGCCCTTAACCTGGTTTGAGGGTAAGCCTATCGGCACAGGCAAACCCGGTCAGCTAACCAAAGAATTGCTGGCTGCCTATAGAAAACTCGTAGACCAAGCATTACAATAGACAAGGGAAGCCATGAATCCAAACGAAACAGGCGAGCTCCTCTTCGGAACAGCCGGTGTTCCTGTCAGTGCTAAACTCCGTTCCACAGAGGCTGGCATTGAACGTATTGCTGAGCTCGGCCTCGGCTGCATGGAGGTAGAATTTGTCCAGGGGGTAAAGATGAGCCCCAAAGTTGCTGTGTCGGTGGGAGAATTAGCAGCAAGAAAGAAGGTAGTGCTCACTGCTCACGGACCTTACTTTATAAACCTAAATGCCGTTGAGCCGGAAAAAGTACATATGAGCAAAGAAAGGATACTGCAAACTGCTCGCATTGCCGCTCTTTTCAGCGCCAGAAGTATCACCTTCCATGCCGCTTTTTATCTCAAAAGTACCCCCGCAGAGACCTACACCGTGGTCAAAAGGCATCTGGAGGAGATAGTGAACATCCTGAGGAACGAAGACAATAAGGTAACGATTTCCCCTGAAGTTACCGGAAAACCCTCTCAATTTGGTACCTTAGAGGAACTACTTCAGCTTAGCAGCGAGATAGAAGGAGTTGCCCCCTGCCTTGATTTTTCTCATTGGCATGCCCGGACAGGAAAGGCTAACTCCTACCAAGAATTTCTCGGTATGCTAGACCAGGTTGAAAAGAAACTGGGCAGGCGGGGCTTAGATAACATGCACATCCATGTCTCCGGGATTGCCTACGGCAAGAAGGGCGAAATCAAGCATTTGATGCTCCCTGAATCAGACCTTCAGTATGCCCACCTACTCAAAGCCCTGAAGGAACGGCAGACAAAAGGAGTAGTCATTTGCGAGAGCGTCCCTTATCTGGAGCAGGATGCCCTGCTCCTCCAGCAGACCTACCGCGAACTCCCCTAGAACGCCGACTCTTATCTTGACATTACCCGGGGTTATTGTTAGTATGTCCATACGTATGGATGGAAGTATGTGACATGAAAAGAAAGGTAACCTTAGTATTTCACGATGAAGACCTTTACACTCAGCTGAAAATAGAGGCGATCAGAAGGCGTACAACCGCAAGCAACATCGTAGCGGATGCCGTGCGGGAATGGCTGGAGAGCCGTGAAGATGCCGAGTTGTTGCCCGTAATTGATTCAGCCCGTACCGAATGGAAAGAGAAAGGTGGGCGCCCGTGGTCCGAAGCAGAGCATGAGTTAGAAGAATCAATTAGTCCTCGAAAAGGGCCCGCCGGGACAAAGCGTGTATAGAGTTGAGATTTCACCGGCTGCCGACCGGGACCTGGAAAAGCTCAAGAGCCGGATTCGGGTACAGGACTTTGAGCGATTGCGGAATGCCGTCAGGAACTTAGCCGAAGAACCTCGCCCCCTGGGAGTCAGGAAGATAAGAGACGCAGAGAAGGCTCATCGCATCAGGGTGGGCAATTACCGGTTGGTTTATGATGTTTATGACAGCGACAACCTGGTATTGATTTTGCAGGTCGCACGCAGGAGTGAGACGACTTATCGCCAGTAGCACCGGTGATAAATGATGGGCTTAACTCCATTCGGAACTGCGGATACCCCCTGGGAAATAATGTCCGATTTGTAGGAGACTTTATTGGTATGGTATCCCTGGGGCTTGCGGCGAAGGCGTATAACACTGCAGTGGAATCAGTTCAAAAAAACAGCCTCCCTTCTAAAGAGAGACTGTCGGGCCAGGGCTGCTCACCCTAGCGCTGTTGATTATATGATAACAAAACAACGGAGCGAAACGGCTAAGAAAGCTGCCAGGGCAAGGTGGGAGATTAGTTAATCAGGGTGAGGTGTTATAGCAATGATAGTGATAACGGGTATTCGCCTTCCGTCTTTGGTTGTTTCATCTGGCCCGTAATGCCAAAACACCCTATAAGCCCCCGGCGTATTCTGTTGAACATAGGCCTCAAAAACCCTAATGCCGTATCGCCTGGTCAGTGATTCGTACTCGTGGGTCTGTAGAGACTTTGAGCGGAGATTCGTTTCTAAATATCTTAGAGTCTTCCTTACTTGCTTCTGTACACTCCTAAGGGATGGGTCATTCTCAATGATTGTTAGCTGCTTATCAGCTTCAAGCGTAAAACGTAGCTCACGGTGCGTCATTCACGTGCTTTGCAAAGGATCCACGATTTATTGTTTTCCCATTCAGTGACTCACGCATGCCCCTATCAATTGAAGCTAGAATATCTTTATTTTCAAATACCCATAACTCAGAAGCAGGTATGCTTGCCTGCGGGTCTAGTATTATCTGCCCAAGGCTATTATGATATACGAAATAGGTAATACCTTCTTGCACTACCGTTTTGGGCAAAACCACTCGCTTCCTGGAATCCGGCATAACAGGCTTACCCACTCTTACTAGATTCTGGTCTTTTATTATAGTTGCCATCGCATTTCCCTTCACACATTGATTAATTGCCATGTGGGTCAAACCCATTTTGCACCATTCCCCACCATTTCCACCATTATTATAACAGCTGCCACAATTCTGTCAAGTCCTTGTGGTAGCAGACTACACAGGTATTCTCGGGACATAGTGCGTGGTTTGTAGTATGCCTGATTTGTGGTAGGTTTGATTGAGGTGGTGTCGCTGGGATTGTGAGACTTCACGCGGTTGGGGCTTTTCGCAACATGGCGAAGGTCGTCACTTCCGTGCCCGGCATCCTATCCTCTGAAACAACCTCGAATCCGAACCGCCGGTAGATAGCCACGTTCTTCACGGCATTCGTCTCCAGATAGCACGGCATTCGCTCGCTGTCGATACGTTCCAGTACCGGCCTCAGCAACCGGCTGCAGAATCCTTGTCCCTGGTGTGCCGGGTCTACTCCGATGATTTGCAGATACCAGTGAGGGTAGGGAACCAGCCTGCGGTGGAGGTTATCTACGAATCTACCGTAAGACCTCATTCGGCCTGCCCCCTGGCGTCCAAACCTGTAAAGAATCGAGAGCGGGACCGAGCGTATAATTTGCCATTCTCCAAAAGGCGACTTCCCCGGTGGCAGCCAGGCTGCCACGCCCTCCAGCTTCTGTGATGACATGTAGACTTCGCCGTATTTCAGACAGACAGAAAGTGCGATGAAAGCGAACGTATCGGCTGCTGCACGCCGCTCCGTTTCGTCGGGGAAATAGTACCGAAACAACTCGTATTCCGTGAAGGCTCGCCCCAGCACCGCAGCCCCGGCATCCCGTTCCTTCAGAGTTAACCTTAATAGCTCGCCGTTCTGATCATCCATCTTCAATTTATAGCTGCGCCGGGCGCCAGTGTTACTAATTATAGCAAAGGATGTCCCTGAGACATGATCGGCCGGCAAAGCGCTTCCAATTTCACCGGGGTGCTAATCATAGAGGGGGAGAGCATGAGGAAAGCCGGGATGATTCGTTCTGCAAAAATGGCTGTTTTTTCCTGGAGTTCAACAGCTCTTTTTCATACGTAGGGCGATTACCTCCGGAAGATTCAGTTGTTAAAGTACGTACGATTCGTTTCGTCGGTTTGCCCTTTATATTTGCAAGCCGTGGAGGCTGGCCGAGTGACGCATGGAGGCAATTTCCAAGAGATTCTCGACAACAGTTTTCAGGTAGCTGCGGTCGGCTGGGTCCAGCCGGTAATTTGCAGAGTACCATTTTACGAGTAATCCGGAGGCTTCTCTGATTACGCGGCGGTTACCGGGGTCGTGCTGAAGAGAAGACTGTAACTTGACGCGAATGAACGCTATTTCAGGGTCAACGCCTTCCAGATTGGTAATGTTCCACAGTTGACGTGTTTGGGCAGGGCTAAGGGTACCGGAATAGAAGCCATGTTTGCGGGCATTCCGGTTGCCTTTCTGGCCACCGCGCTTCCTTTTAATCTGTGTTTGGTTTGCAGTCACGTTTTGAGAAACCTCACCCACGGGACTTAATTCGTCAGGGTAGCACACGAGTTCCAAGCAGAAATTAGCATGAATTCTTTATTTGAACAAGGGGAAAATGTCACTTCTTCCCCGAATGGTTGACCGGGGCTGTGGACCCCATTCGTTCACATAATCGCAAACTTGAGGAGCCACCCCAAAACGAGCGGGTGAATGGAGCACTACTTCGGGTACAATACTATGCGACCTAATGCCTGATTTGTAGTAGGCCTAATTGGTATGGCGTCCCTGGAATTCGCAGGTATTATTCAAGGCATATATTTACTAGAGTCTCGGCAATCCGTTTTTCCTTATCTGAGGCATCTGGGTGGAAATGGATTTCCATCTGATATTTAGGCCACTTTCCAGTCCGGTTGCGGACAAGGTATACGAGTTCACCTTCAATTGCTTCAGCGGGAGACCGGTCACTTTCGGTGAAACACCAAACGAGAAGCTCTGCTCTTGGTATTTTACCTATCCATTTATAGCCGTGATAGCCTTGCTCGCCTTTTGCTCTATAGCCGATTCCGAGTCTGGAACTCATCGAAAGAGAGGTAACACCGACATAATATATCTCTCTGCTGTTTTTCAATACGTAGAGTTTTTGTATCTTTGCTTTCGTGTCCGGGGTAATGAAATGATCAGTAGTTTTCCCATTCACCGAGATACACTTATAGTCGGTTTTCGATACCTTGACTTCATAGCGGTTCAGACTTGCAATGTTCACCGGCTTTCCTCCACCACCGCTATCTCATCTGGCGTCAACCCGTAAAGCTGATATACCATCTGGTCAATCTGGCGTTCGTATTCTTTGGCCTGTGCTTGTTTGGTGGGATTGGCAAGGTAGTCTGCGTCTTTGGTGATGGCCAGGATTTGGTTAACAATATCTATGAAAGGCTTCTGTTTAGCCATTGACATCTTCTTTATGGGTATTTCAGACAATGGTGTGGTAATAAGTTCCAAAGTTTCTCCTTTTCTTTTACCCTTATGATAAAGCCAAACATAATACAATTTAGAATTAAGGAGAGCCAAGATGTATTTTAACTGAACACCTTCGTCTCTTGTAGTGATGAAGAAAACGTCTGAAGCAGCATACCAGGATATTTCGTTATATCCAAAGGTATTAGTGTGACTGCGATGTGGAGTGACTATTTTAGGCTGTATGAAAATGCTCTTATTCTTCGGACGGTGTAAGTATGGCGAATTGTCAGAGGAAGCATCAATAATTTTCTTAAATCGAGATAAGTGTTTCTTAATTTGAGGGAGGTCATCGATATCATCCTCTCTTTTATTGATGTAGATTACTCTTTTTTGCGTATTCGTATTGGTCCAGTATTTACCCACATCAGAGTTTTTGTAGAATGGTTTCAAGTATTCCCTTTCTTTAGGTGATTTCTCAATTTGGTTGATCCAATAGATATCATTCTCATTTCCCCTATCTAACACGTAGATCCCATCTCCAACAATGGCATTCTTGTCATTTCGTTGCTCAAATTTTCTTTGGGAAAGATAATCTGCTTCAGTATGAATACCGTTATTGATGTCACAAAAGTTGGGTCTTAGGAGTTTACCTTGTACTTGTAATTTTGCCAAAACGATACGTAAGAGATCTTCACCCTGCCCGTTGCTCCCTGTCAGGCGAATGTAGCATTCTTCGCCATCATATAATTCTTTCTGTGAAACCCGATAATAGTCTGTTTGTTCATCGTGCCAGCTTAATATGCTCTGTAAAATCTGTGGTGTAGCATCCCCCTGATGCTTCGTGATACAGGTTCTAACAACTGAGTTGGCATCTTCTCCCTTAGATAGAATAGTCAACATATTATTCTGACCCTTGGCAGACTCGAATATTCTTAGTTCATTGAAGTTAACGAGTTCCCTGATTATCGTACGTTTCTTGAAATCACGCCTAAGTCTATTTGCTCCACTCGCCGTAGGATAGTAGCTAGTTGTAATGAAAGCTATTTGTGCTCCAGGACTACCTAAGTTGATTGCCAAGTGGAAGAAAAAGAAGAATATATCCATCTTACCTTGGTAGTAGCCTTTCAGTGTGCCTTGTTTGCTTTGTCTAAATATCTCTTTATGCCCCTTTTCTCCTAAATAAGGTGGGTTAGCAATTATGATGTCGAAGTCGTTATCACCGAACATCCACACTGGATCGAACCAACCACAAGATTGATATGAAAATGGGAGCCATTCAGCTAACATACGAGTTTGCGTATTCCCAGTTGATTCAATCGCTTTGGTTGTACCGGTCAGGTCTGTTTTTGTAGTAATCAAGAATTTCTCATAATGATCACGTAGTTTACTCTGGACTTTAGTGAATTCCTCTTTCACCTGATCTCTGGCGTTTCCGCTACTGGTAAAATATTCTTTGCGAAGGAGGGCTAAGTCCTCGATTAACTCATAGTTTTCCATCATTCCCAAATCAGTTTTTTGGGGTAATCCGATAAGTGCATTTGCCGCCACAAATTTGAACTCGAGGTTGGGTAAAGATTCAACGCCACGGTTATCATCATCATCCTGAATAATCTCGTCTACAACCAACGATAGAAAGCACCGCAGCTTTGAGATTTCCACGGCAATTGGCTGAATATCCACTCCGTAAATGGAGTCCCTGATTATCATCAACTTGCGGATATAAACCCAGTTTTCATGTCTGATGTTCTTCTCTACTGTTTGCCGTACTATACCGTCAAGCGTTTTAAGGTATTGTGTCTGCCACAGCTCGAGCTGCGGGTCAACTTTTTCCAGCACCGCCAGCATGCGGTGTAAAACGCCCATAGGGAAAGCACCAGAGCCACAGGCCGGGTCGATAACCTTGATTTCCCTAAAAGCGGTTACTACTGCCAATTTCTCATCAGGGAGGAAGTCCTCTACACTTTCTCCATAATCAAGCAGTCGGTTTACTCTCTCCTCACCAAATTCTGTCTTAGTGAGTAAATACTGTTTTAACGATTGCTCTACCATATAGTCCACGATGACACGCGGGGTGTAGTAGCTACCGGTAGCCTTACGGGCAGTCTCTCCTGTTTCTGGCATCACCTCTGCCAGTAGATTCTCAAAGACTCTACCGAGCATTTCCGGGTCTACCGCAACGTCAACATCGATACTACTGTTCTCCGTGATAGTGAAATTGTACCTCTCTAAAAGACTAAAGAAGTCGATGAACCATGCAGCTGGTATCTTCAAACCGTAGTTCGCGACGCCTGGATAGAAGTCGTTGGGGTGTGGTTCAAAGAGGCCACCGTTGAGGAATGGGATTATCTCCGACCGGGGAATAGGAAGGGATTTTCTGTCTTTGAGCGGCTTGTTCATCACCTCGAAGAAAAGAGGTTCCAGTATAGAGTGATAGAAGTCTTCCGTTTCCCGGGCGGCAGCCAGCGATAGCGCTTCCGGAGGAACCAGCGGCACATTGGATTCTTCGGATACCTTGTGCTTAAGGAACCAGCAGAAGATAGAGCGGCCAATAAGCCGTACCGCAAACTCTTCATAGATACTGATGCTTCCCGAATCATCCCCAACATATGGCAGCACAAGTTCCCGCGGATTTCCTTCCTTGCCAGTAAGCCGGTAGAAGAACCGTGCGATTTGCCGGTAGAAATCTTTATTGACTTTTTCAACATCGAAGGCTTTCTGCCATTCTTCACCCCAGGTTTCAGGTGTCCAAGTGTAATCGTAGGCGAGTGCCGGCAAGTTAAATTCGCAGACCGTCCGGACAGGCTCTCCGGGATGCCAGCTGAATGTGGTCAACCTTGAAGAATAGGGTTTATCTCCTTTGAAGTGGGCAAATGTGAAGCCATTCTCGCCATACAAGCAGATGAAAAGAAGGTTTGCGCATTGCCAGGCAGGGAGGTCAGGCCTAGCACCGCGCCTCTTGGCGACAAAGCACCGGAGTATTTGCCGCAAGGTTATTATTGAGACTTCACGGGTGGCGAACTCAACAACGAAGATGCCCCAAGGCTGATTAGTGGCAAAGGGCTGTAACTGACGTATCAGTCCGCCCTTAAGTTTTTTATTGATATCTTCCGACAGGTTCAGGTCCAGCCCTGTCCATTCAAAAGAAACGTCATCGATACTAGCTTCCGGTAATTCCCAGCACAAATCTTCTCGCAGGAAACCTAACAAAGAATCCAAGTCTTTGATACGATAGACTCTTTGCTGCTCAATCATGCCGTTAACTCTCTGCTAATTCCATCCAGGCTTTCAGTTTAGGCTGAATGTCCACCGGGGCTTGCACTCGTTTAAGATATGTGTTCTTAATGTGCTTTTCTACTTGTTTTCTGATATCGGTCAGGGTTTGTTTTTCAATCCGGCATACTCGCTGCGTTTCCGGAGTGGAACGGATAATATCGACGATTTCCGCGGGTTCTTCATATATCGCTTCGGTAGCTAGGTCGTAGAGATACCACTTGGTTTCGCCGGCTTCTTCGGTCCAGGGATGCTCGTCATCGTCACCGGCAAGAGAATAGTCGGGTCTCGGTATCCGATAGCAGAAAAAGACTGCCTGAGCTTTCTTTGAGGGATGCTCTTTACCCGTGAAGACACGCCCTGGCAACATTTTAAGCCTATCAGCCAGTTCAGGGTTTTCTTTTAGAATTCGCTGGTACTCTAGGTGCATTTTTTCAATTAGGGTAGTCGTGCCCTCATAAGTCTCATTGAAGTTCTTAAGAGCTTCGTAATCATCTTTTTCCGTTAGCAGTTTCTTGCCTTCCATGCCAAACGTCTTGGAAATGCGTAGGGTTTTATGGGAGACAAGCTGGTAAAGTCGGAGGAGTACATCCAGATCCTCCGGGGGCAAGAAATTCCAGTAAGCCACTTTGCTGCGTAGTTCCTTTTGTTCCGGATGGTCTGCAATAATCCGGGCTTCATTCTCTGGGTTCAATCTGCGGTCAATACGGCCGATGCGTTGCATAAGTCGAACAGGGTTCCAGTGCAGGTCATAGTTAATGAGTCGGGTGGCGTCCTGGAGGTTGAGACCCTCTGAAAGAATATCTGTGGATATAATGATCCTTATCTCTTTACTGCCATGCGTTTTCAACTGAGAACTTGATGAATCGTTGTAATATGGAGCAAATCGCCTGATTATTGCGCTCCTGTCTCCCTTTGTACCACTGTCAATCTGCTCAACTCCTTCGATGCCGGCTGCTTGCAATTGTTTTCTTAAATAACGCGCCGTGTCAGCGAATTCGGAGAAAATAATGACCTTGTTTGTTTTCAGCACTGGGTCTGTCTTTAGTAATCTAATTAAGGATTGTAGCTTGTCATCCTGTGCTGGTTTAAATTTATGCAGTTCCTCAAGGAAGATAGCTATCTGGTCGAGGTCGTCTCTTGTATCATTTAATATTTCTTCAACTTTGTAATCAGCCCGGGAGAGATATTCGATTTCCTCCAGCATTTCCTCGGTAATAACGTCTTCTTCCAGTTCTTGGATATCCTCTTCGCTACCCCATAGTTCAAGCTGGCGCGAGTGCACATAGTGGATCAGGTCTGAGTGCATTTCTTTCCAGCGTTCCAGTCTTCGGCGTTCGCTTTCGGTTTCACTATGCTTCGTTGCCCAGGCTAATAACTTAATAAGCAACCTATCACAGGAACTTTCAAAAGCGCTTGCTGAGCTTTCGAAGCGCTTGAGAAACTGGGTTCGTATCAGACTAACAACCTGTCTCTGACGACCATGCAGCAGAGGGTCGATTGTCGTATCTGGTCCTTTATAATAATAAAGAGGGTAGTAAATACCGAGGACGAAAAGAGCCTTTTCTTTCTTAAAAGCCTTGTCGACATCATCGAGCAGTTTGCCGTAGGTTTTTCTTACTGAGTATTGTGCAACTTGCGGTGGCTTTCGCTCTGGGAAACTGGTAATCCTGCCGCCTTCTTGTATTTGACTCTGCTTAACATAGGCCCTACTCCTCTGTACAACCAGGGCATTAAATAAATTATCAGAACTGAGAACCTTCTCAGCTTCACTAGTATCTGTGCTCATCGGTTCGTCGTCCGTTTGTTTCGTTTCTGTTTTTTTCTTAAGTTCACGCTCCATCGTGATGAAACGTCCCTTCAAGGAATGGGTACCCAGCGTGGATTTAAAGTAATCCTCTCTTTGCCGTGAAAATAACTCAATCATATGTCGGAGATCGTCAAGCTGGTTATTAATCGGAGTGGCTGTCAACATATAGACCTGTTTGGTGCCATGAGAACCGCCGATGAGGTCAAACAGCTTCCAGTAGCGGGAAGGCTTTCTTTCGCCAGTGCCTTTGATTCCTGGATTCCGGAAATGATGTGCTTCATCAATGACGATGGCATCGGCCATTTCTGCTATTTTTTCGAATCTTCGAGGAAATTCACCTTCTCTGCTCAGATCTGTGTGATTAAAAATTGCCAAATTACTGAAATCTCCCCACAAATCGGAGAGGTATCGACGGATATCTCTTTCCCAAACATCTTTCCGGATAGCTTTCGGGACGAATAAGACAACCCGTTTTCTCTCGTGCATAATCAATCGTTCGATAAGCATTAACCCGATAAAGGTTTTCCCTAGTCCGACTCCGTCACACATGAAAGCTCCGCCGTATTGCCTTGCAATTTTCACCATAGACCAGTAGCCTTCCTTTTGGTACTGGTCAAGTACGGGAAGCATTTTCGATTCGGTCAGTTCCCATTCAGATTCGGTAATTTCGTGACCGCGGAAAAACTCTTGAAGCGCTTTAACATATATTTCAAAAGGCTGATATTCACGCGTATGTCTTTCGATAACACGGAGTATCTCAGGAGACACATCTTCAGCATTATTCCAGTATTCTTCATACCATTCTTGTAGAGCGCCAACTTGCCTGCCAGTAATTTGAACATTCAGTTCGACGTTTTTTGACAAACCAGGTAGTGTAAAATTAGATGAGCCTACCAAACCGAAAGAGCCGATTACTTCTTGACGAGCTCTAGTAATATAGGCTTTTGCGTGAAACTTGTTCTCTCGATAGACTTTACATTCAATCTTTTTGGCTTTAATTGCTTCTACTATCGCCGGTACACCTACCAAAAAGTCATTATTCTCCTTTACAGTCTCTATGCTACTATCCAATCTGCGAGTGATATTTTCTAGTCCTTGATCAAAGACTTTCTTTGTACGTAAAGAAACCTCATCGCCCATTAATATCCGGAATTTATCGACTTTTTGCCACTCACCGTCTAAAGCAAGCAAAGAGCCAATTTCGAAAAATCCTGTTGCTATATCAATTGATTGAGAAAGCTGGCACCAATCATGGAGATAATCGCTTACTTTCCAGTCTTCGTCACTATTATCGATGATAAATAGATCAGTACCAGATTTCTTTGGCGAACGATCACGGAACTCCCCAAGCCTGGTCCCAAGCAGCTCATCCCCTAAACCCAGTTGGTTCTTCTTACTTCTCTTAGATTTACTCATTAATAGTTTCGTTATTTATCTGTCCACTAGGAAATCTTCTTGGTTATATAAATTATACATCCATATACGAGAGTGAACAATACATAACCATTTTGGAGAATCTGGCTAAAGGTAACAATCCGTCAAAAAGTTTAGACAGGCGCGATGTCCTCGGGTTTCAGGCGGATGCTCCTAGACACCAATCTGACAACGTGGGTAGCCGCACCGGCGTCACAAGATTTGCGCCTGATTTACGGGGCTCTGACCTGGTATCTGGCTTTGCCTTCTTCGTAGAGGTCTCCGCCGTAGATGTCGTTTATGACTGTGACGGGGAGGTCCTCCACCTCCAGGCGGCGAAGGGCTTCAGCACCAAGACCCCTCGGATGGCTGTCAGACAGGGACAAAACTCGGTGGAGCTATAGACGGCCAGCTGTATGTCTCCACCTCTGGCTCTCTTGATGGCCCTATGACATCCCAAGTTATTTCCACTCCTTGGGGAGAAGGTGTCTCTAATCCTCTCTCTTGCAGCACTGAAATGTATAGCTCAGTGACCTCTCGAAGGTTGTCGAGAGCTTCCTCTGGAGTGCTGCCGTGGCTCATGCAGCCTTCCAGTTCAGGGTGATATGCCACAAAACAGGGCTCGTTATCCGTTGTTACATCAGGAACTACAATAGTAGAGTAAGGGATGCCCGTATCTTTTCTAACCTTGTTTTCCATGTTTAGCCTCCAATTCTTCAAGCCGTTTAGCAATGTCCAATGCGTGGTCGATATATCCTTTCGCTAGAGATCGAGAACGCGTCACAGTCGCTCTCAACTCTGGAAATTTCGGGTGAATGTATACACGATGTTTAGCTCCTTCTCTAAACTCAAAACCCAATCCAACATACAGTTTTTCTAAGTCATCAGCAGACCAACCGCTTTTACTGCGGCGCATGCTCTTCAACAAGCGCTCAATTGGTGGCATTCATCTCAAGCCTTCGCCACAGGAGGTGTATAGCTTACTCGAAAAGATACATCCCTTTTAGTTTCCCCTCCTATGAGAATCGAAAAAACATAGTCTCCCTCTGCATCGAATTTCACGTTGTTGAAACTCATGAGTGAATTTATTCGTACAGGTCTACCAAGCTCGCCCCTCGGCACTTCAAGGGGGCCCCGTACCGACAAGATTTGATTCGCAGCCTCATCCAATAGCTTAATCTCTACGTCCTTTCGTGTTTCCCATTCGGCTGGGCCAGCCTCTGCCTCCCATACCAATATCATTTGAGGATGAAGATAGGGAAGGACACGAGCATTTATGTGAGTGAAAAGACCCATCACATTGAGCTTACCTTCTTTAGTCACATTTGCATAATCGGCTAGAACTGCTAGAGTAACTTCCATATGAATTAGAATATCACGGGGCCGATAATGATGCAACCTGCGAGTGTCCGTGCCTTGCCCCAAACATGATGTCCTGCAAAATTCGGCCTTCTTGTAATGGGAGCGGTTGACTTAGTTGGGTTCGTTGCCCCAGAGCTTAAAGTACTCAATCTAAGAGGCTTTGACCTGGTATTTGGCTTTGCCTTCTTCGTAGAGGTCGCCGCCGTAGATGTCGTTTACGACCGTGACAGGGAAGTCCTCCACCTCCAGGCGGCGAAGGGCTTCAGCACCAAGTTCTTCGTAGGCCACCACCTCTGCTTTCTTGACGCTCCTGGAAATTACGGCGCCGGCACCCCCTATTGCCCCCAGATAAACTGCTTTGTGCTTGACCATGGCATCTTTCACCGCTTTGGACCGCAGGCCCTTGCCAATCATGCCCTTCAGTCCTTCGGCCATTAGGCGGGGGGCATAAGCATCCATCCTGCCGCTGGTGGTGGGGCCGGCCGAGCCGATTACCCTCCCCGGCCGGGCCGGGCTGGGGCCCATGTAGTATATGGTTGCTCCCTTGATATCGAAAGGCAGGGGCTTCCCCTGGTCGAGAGCCTCGACCATCCTTTTATGAGCGGCATCGCGGCCAACGTAGATGACCCCGGTGAGCAGGAGATTGTCCCCGGCTTTGAGGTCTTTCAGGATTTCGTCGTTTAACGGAAGCGTGATTTTCTTAGACATAGCTCTCACCTCTCTTGCTAGTCGTTCATAACTCCCCTGACCCCTCTTACCTTAAGAGGGGGATTACCTGCCGCACTGTTCGTTCGTAACTCCCCTGACCCCTCTTATCCTAAGAGGGGGATTTTTCGTAGGCTTTGAAATCCCTCTTTACCTGAGCGTGCCCAGGTAGCTCACGGTAAGCTGCTTTTCCTTTACCTCAGGCGTAGTGTAATCGGGAAGGAGCATCGGGGCTACTCTATCAGTTATAATCCCGGCCTTTTCAAGTTCTTTATGATATCTCTTCACGTGCTTCAATGTTAGCTTTCCCTCTTTGGCCTTCTCCCTGGCGAATATAGCAGCATTTCTACCGGCAATCCTGCCAAATACTACAATATCCATAAGCGAATTGCCCATCAGCCTGTTTTCTCCATGCAACCCCCCAGTTACTTCCCCAGCAACATAAAGCCCGGGCACAGCGGTTTCGCATTCGGCATTATCCTTAAGCCCCCCATTTTGATAATGTAGCGTGGGATAGACCAGCATGGGTGCTTTAGATATATCAATTCCTAAGCGGTCGTATACCTTCCATTTCCCCACAAAAGCAGTCCGCACCCTTCCCTCGCCGTGGAGGATATCGAGCATGGGGGAATCGAGCCAGATGCCTACCTTACCGGTGGGAGTGGGGACACCGTTACCGTCCAGGCATTCCTTGATAAACCGGGCTGCTTCCACATCCCGGGGCTCGCGCTCATTGACAAATTTCTCCCCGTGGACATTCAAAATGTCCGACCCCTCCGACCGGAACCTCTCGGTGATGAGCCATCCCTCTACTTGCTCCGGGAACACAACGCCTGTGGGGTGATATTGAACGGTATGCAGGAAAGACAGAGGCACACCTGCCCTATAGCCTAAAACAATACCGTCGGCGGTGGCACCGTAATGATTGGTGGTCATGAAACCCTGGACGTGGAGCCTGCCGGCACCACCTGTAGCTAAAATTACCACCTTAGCTCTGGCAACAAGATACTCCTCGGTCTCCATGTTATAGAGCACTGCTCCGGCACACTGCCCATGCTCATTGAGTATAAGCTCCACCGCCGGGGAAAATTCCAGAACTTTGATATTAGTCCGGTTACGGGCTTCGTCACGTACAGTGCGCATGATTTCCAGTCCGCTGAGGTCGGCAC
>Ga0307432_1001184_pt1 | contig 16504 bp, 19 predicted proteins | sample SalMarWE160150MG_FD_202158 | JGI IMG/M metagenome (GOLD analysis project Ga0307432, IMG submission 202158) | Salt marsh sediment microbial communities from the Plum Island Ecosystem LTER, Massachusetts, United States - WE1603-150 | ecosystem: Environmental > Aquatic > Marine > Intertidal zone >...
TACAAAAGACCAAATTTTAGAATTATTGGAATCAAAAGCAGACTCGGTATAATTAGTATAACAACTCTCCCCTACACAATAATCTGGGGGGGTAGCAAATAAACCATCATATAACATAATACATGTTTGTAAAACTAAAAGTATCACAAGTATGTTTGTTATTTTCATTCTATTTCAACCCCATTTAATTTATTTATTATCATCATTGGTTTCTCCTATTAACTCCTATAAAATATGATGTTGTAATCATCATACAAATAAAAAGTAAAATATAATTATTTATAAACCCTGCACCAGTTAAGTTAGTAAAGTAAAATAAACCCTGATTATTTATTCCGGGTGATCTTCCTCCGATAATACTTCCTAAAAAGACTATTAAAGTAAAACCTACCAAAAAAGCTCCGGGATTCATAGAGTCAATATCAAACTTATAATTTAAGTAGGAAAAAAATACACAAAGTAAAAAGAAGATAATAACTAGTTTATTAAAATCATTTGTGCTTGTGTCATCTCCCCATTCTTGAAAAACATACATCATATCTCTAAAAAAAGTAGATACCCCAGATTTTCCTTGGGTAGGTATATCAATACATTTCCACCAAGCATCTCCTTCTAATAAAATTAATCCTCCACCAACATCTACATAATATCTTCCTTTAATATTATCTCCAGCGGTGATTGTATAAAGAAGAGAGATAGTACATCCTCCAGGACTACACGCAGAACTTGTTTCTGCTAAAAGATAATTATTGGAAGCGTTAACTAATTGAAAAGTAACATTAATAATATTCTCATTAGTAGAAATAATTCTATAAGAAAAATTAGTTTCGCCAGGCTGAAGAATTCCTCCTGGGGGAGTTCTAAAATACATAATTCCTTCTATAGCTTCAACATAAATCGCTGAAGCCCCACAACTAAGAACTTGCGTATACTGTGTCTGTGTTGGCCTTATTGTTGTTGTCGTGCCAGTACATCCACTTTTTACAAAAGTAAATCTATGATCATAATCTGGATTTAACCAGAAAGTTACAGCCCCGGAAGCATCTGTTGTTTCTTGTCCAACAACAGTCCATATTCCAGAAAATTGTCTTTCCGCGGTTACTTCTGTATTAACTAAGGAGTTACTTTCCGAATCAACAACTTGTATTGTAGAATATATTCCATCCGCGCTTGAAAGTAAATAAAGGGTTTTGTTTGTTGTGGTATTTGTTAAACTGCTTGAAGCATCATACTTTCTTTGAGGATAACCGTCTTTAGAGTATTGTATTGAACGTGTATTTTTCAAAGTTACATTTCCAGGTAACAAACAAAAAGCATAATAATAATTATCTGTATTATTAGAAAATAACAAATCTTTAGTATAAGTTCCATCTCCTAACCAATATTCCCAAGTTGAAGAATCTATTGAAACATTTAAATCATCCAAGGTTTCTTCATCTTTAAATGTAAAATTTATATAGGGTTGAGTTAAAGTTGCATTACACAATCCAAAGAGGATAGCATTTACTGTTTGTGTTACTGCACTTGTATTATATTTATTATTTCCAATTGTTATTTGCCAAATTATTTCTTTAGCTCCTGTTCCTGTTGGAATTTGAACCGTGTCTGAAAAATTTGCTGTTAAATCATTTCCAGTTTTAGTTGCTGTTCCTTGTCCTACCCCATCATAAAATAATTGTGCCGATGTTGTATAAGTTCCATTTGTTGAAAGATTTGCTATAAAATTTTCTGTTGAAGTTTCATAAGTATTGGAATTATAAAAATTTGTTATAGAATATGCACTTACATTAACAGAATAATTTGACCCTGCATATGCACTTGATACATCATCAAAAACCAAAGTATTCCAATAATAATTTCCTATAGGTATTGTTTTAATCCAAGAACTTGTATTTGTTTCTCCAGTAATTGAATATGTATCTTTTAATAAAACTGTTCCATTTGTGTGCCAAACTTCTAAAGTTGAATTGACTAATGTCGTTCCACTATTACTTTTTGAATAATTTGAAGTTAAATTAATATCTACATCTAAACGAATAGAATTATCTTCTGGTATCTGCAAGGTTACCAAAGGTGTTGCTCCAATATATGGAAGTCCGCTTCCACTAGCATAAAGAGAAATTATTTCATCATATGTTAAACTTCTATTCCAATAACCCAATTCATCCATTGTAATGTTTGCATTTTCATTAAGAGAAAAATAAGTCCCAACAGTTATTGCACTATCTTCTTCAATAATATTTGTTGTTAATGGTTCAGTATAGTTTAAAGCTCCATTAATATATTGTTTTAAATGAGTTTGATTATAAGTTATTGTATACATATCCCAAGTATTAGGATTAGTCCCACCACTATTTCTATATTGTGTTGATGATTGATTTAACCATATAATAAAAGAAGTATCACCACCACTAAAACCCCATTGTCCATATTCATTATGAACACCTCCAGACAAAGTTGATTTAGCTATCCAACCATCATTGTTAGTTGCTGGTGCTGGAGATTTTCCCCAAAAACTAATACTAAAATCATTTCCATAATCATTCCAATCATCATAACCATCATAAATTCCAGTTCCTATTGAAACAAAATCTGAGGTTGTATATAAGTCAATACACCCATTTATTTTACAAAAATCACCACTTCTCCAAGATGTTGCAGTTCCATTATATAATGTTCCACCATATTCTCCCACTCCTACAGAATCTGCTACATCTGTTCCGCTTGTTTCATCAAATGTCCAATATCCAACTAATTCGTTATCTAGAGTACTTTCATATATACCACTAACACTTCCTAAAATTCCTATTAATAAAACTATTCCAAACACTAAACTAAAGATTAATTTATTATTCATCTTTACCAACTCCAATTACAGGACCAAAAGCCCGGTGTAAGTTTATTTGTCTTCTCTGAACACTTGTGTCTTTGTTTAAATCTTTTTCTTCTCTCCTTATCTTTATGAGAAAGATAATCTTCATAACCCACAGCTCCAAATTTTATTATTTTAATATTTCCTGTTTTTGTATTTTCAACAAATACAGCGTACTTTTTTTCCTTATCCTTTATTTTAAATGGTTTCTCAAGACCATATTTTTTTATTAATTTCTCTTTATTCATTTTTGGTACTCCTAGTACAAATAACGTCTTCATTACCTATTATTAAATCCAATTCCATCTGAATAGGAATGAATTTAATATCCCGAATACATTGGTTGTTGAGGTTGTTGTCCCCCCTTGTTCATTATTAATCCTATTGCTCCTAAGATCAATAAAATCAAGATTAATGGTGGACCTATACTTAACATGGCACATGTAGTTGTATGTGAATTTCCAACTGTCTCATTATAACATGTTGAATTTGATCCAATACCTCCACAAATATCTGTAGTAGATTTACAATTCAATTCGTCTTGATTTCTTAATCCATCAAAACTATCTTGAATTACTGGGAAAAACGCTGTAATCAACAATATAGCTACAACCAACATTATAATTCCCATCAAAAAACCAAATCCCATTTGTCCTTTGTTATTCATTCCGAAGTACCTCCTTTTAATAATATAATATTACAAGGACTCTTTGGGAGTCCAGGCTCAAGATTAGAAATATGGAAGAGTAGATTTATATTTCTTTTAGATTGAGAATGAATGTTATTTGTTATCATTTTTTAAAAAATTTTTGACTATGTTTAGGTATTGTTAATTCCAATAATTCTTCTGGAGTTAACTCTGGATATATTTTTCTTAATTGTTTGATTTTAAGACTAAACAAATATTGAGAAGTTTTACTATTCTTTGTTAAGCTAAATATATTTTTTAGTTGATTACCCATGTTTATTACATGTAAAAATATGGGAAGTTATATAAATGTTTGTATTATTACATGTAAAAATAGAATTAAAAATCTTAGTTAATTATTTTACTTCCCTTGCAATCGTTTCAATAATTTTTCTTTTTGTTCTTCAGTTAATGGCATTATCAATCTATCACTTTTCCACCTATTTATTTCTTTGGGCAACCATTGTAAATTAGATGGCAACCAAGCTTTTCTTACCTGTTCATAGTTATTATGGTTAAATATTTTTAAAGGAATTATATGGTCTACTTCATACAAAGATAAATCAGGAAAGGGAGTTAATTTTTTAATAATTGCTTCCATATTTAAATATTTACTTGTAGACATTATTTTTCCGGTTATTGAATATTTTTTTAGAGATCTTAAAAAGGATAACCGTACTCGTTCTTTTATTGAATAATTTTTATCATTTTTTTTCCTTTGTCTATAATGGGCATTAATTTTATCTCTATTATTTTTTTGATATTCACTTTGTTTTGTTTTTATTTCAGGTCTTTGAAAATATTCTCTCCTCTTTTTTCTATTCTTTTTATACCATTTTTTAGAAATTTCTTTCATCTTAAATTTAACTTTAGGTATTTGTCTATATTTTTTTCTCTTTGCTTTAACTTCTAATTTTTTTTCATATTTTTTAGAGTATTCTTTTATCTTATTTTTATTCTCTTTATTCCATACTTCCATATACTCTTTTCTTTCTGGCTTTTGATAATATTTCTTCATATAATTCCTATGATAAATTTTATCTCTTTTTCTTACTTCTGGTCTCTTTCTATATTCTTTTGATTGTTTTGATAACTTATCTTTATTTTTCTTATGATACTCTTTTTGATATTCCCTTTCTTTCTTTTTATCTTTAAATACCATTTATTATTTCACCAAAATAACTTCAACATAATCCCCTACTTTAATAGAACTATCTTTAGGGATGGTTATAGTTTTCTGTCCATTCAATTTATTTACCCTTACTTTTGCTATTACTTTTTCCATACTATAAAAATAGTAATCAACCTTTATAAATCTTTCCCACCACTATAAAGTAATAACAAAATAAATGTTTATGTTCTTACTAATAAAAATAGAATTAAAATTATCTCTTGCTACATGAAGAATTATTTTTTAACGTAAGTCTTTTTTGCTTCTGCCATACATTCACCATAGGATTTATCCTTGTGTTTTCCTTGATACTCTTTCAAATGGTCCAACCAAGGGTTCTTCCTTTTTCCCATCTTTTTTTTCTTCTTTTCTTTTTTCATTTATAATATACCTCCTTCTAATTATTTCAAACTAAATTTTAAAAATAAAAATAAATTTAATTTTAAGTTACCTTATTTCTTTTTCTTTTTTCCTGCTTTCTTTTTTGCCATAGTTTTAATTCCTCCTTTTCCTTTTTTTAATATGTTCTTAAATGGAATTGAAGGTTCTCTTTGTTTTACATCTATAACTTCAAAACCTTTTCCCTTAGCAAAGTGATATTTCACCCATGCTCCTGTTCTCCTATTAAAAGCCTGATATGTTGGCAATTTAAATTCTCCCCCTTCTTACTAATGGTTTACCTTTCTTTTTATTTCCAAAACCTTTTCCACTACAATTTCCAAATTGTCTTCCTGTTTGTGATCCTTTTCCTTCTGGTCCTGTTCCGTCTTTATTTGGCATCTTATTTCTTTCCCCCTTTCTTCTTCTTTTTTACTTTGGGCTTTTTCTTGTATGCTTTTTTAGCTATATTTTTTAAGCCCATAAATGGCTTAGATTTTTTCATCTTAGCTATTCCTCCAGCATAACTTATTTCCTTCTTTTCTCCAGGAGATAATATTCTTAACTTCTTTTTTTGAACCATTACACCTTTTCCTTTTCCTTCCCTAAATAAAACATTTTGGTAAGGGTTTATTTTCTTTCGTGTTCTAACTATTCTTTTCCCTTTTTGTGCTTTTACAACTTTATAAGAAGCAGCCGCTTCCTTTAATACTTTTTCTTGAGCCATGGCTTCTGCTCCCTCTGGAGTTGCAAATGCAAAAGGTGTTTTAGCTCTTTCCCATTTACCTTTCCTTCTAACTTCAAAGGAATATCCTTCTTTTGGAACTTCTTGTCTTAATCTTGGTCCCCTAACTTTAGGAATAGTACTTCTTGGAATTATTATTCTTGGAACATTTATTCTTGGAGTTATTCTTGGAGATTGTGGAACTCCTTGACGCGGAGTTATTTTTGGAGTAATAACTTGTTTACTTATTTGTGCTTGCTTCAATAATTGTGATTGTCTTAAAACTGGTTCTTGTCTTTCTCTTAATTTTAATCTTTCCTTCAATAGTTGTGGTTGTTTCATTAAAGGTATTTGTTTTAGCATTGTTCTTTCTTTTAATACCGATGGTTCTTTCAACATTTGCGGTTGTTTTAATAATTGTGGTTGTTTAGTGAATTGAAATACATCTGATCTTGGAATTATTAAATCTCTTTGAGTACCAATTTGAGAATCCAAAACTGGTTTTATTACAGGAGATATTTTTTCCGGAGCCATCATTACTTGTGCATCCGAAACCTCATAGGTTCCTTCTCCAGCATAAGGTATTATTTCAAGTCCTGTTCCTCCAACCATCCTTGGTAAACCGGCTGTCGTATATCTAGTAGAAGGAATTTGTTTCAATTTAGATGGAACTACTTTTACTTTTTCTGGATAAAACTTAACCTTTGATGGAAGTTGAATAGTTGTCTTTGGACCAAATATTTCTTTTGTAGTGCTCTCTGGTTTTATTTCTAAAACTTGTCCTCCTTTCTCAATAAATTTCTTTTCAATAACACCTTTATTAAGATCTATATTAATGTCAAAGGTTTTTGCTTTTGGTTTAAAATATTGTGCTTTGGGTGCTTCTGGAATTTTAAATTGGAATGGGGCTACTCCACTAGATGTTCCACTAGAAACAATAGCATATTGTTGTTTAGTTAATTCTCTTAATCTTAAAGCCATTTGTGGATTTTCTTTTTGAAGATTTAAAACAAACTCTGGAACATCATCAATAACTTTCCCCTTCTTTATAACTTCAATAACCTTCTGTTTATCTACTGTAGTTCCTTCTTTAAAGAGGTTCTTTAATTCTTTTTCTGAATATTTTTTGTTCATTAATCTTTGTGCTTCTTCTTCAGGATTTACTTTCAAAAAATCCATTTTCTTTGCTCTCTTAAAAGGAGTTAATTCTTTGTACTCTACTTCAGAAATTCTAACTGAAACATCTTCTGATAATTTTATGGTTCTTGGTTTTTTAATGTTTGCTATAGAAGATCCTGGTTGTTTCAATGGGGCATCATAAGTTACATAAATATCTCCCGCTGGAGTTTTAACTTTTCTAGTTCTTATTCTTGCTTCTTTCAATACATCTATTTTTGTAAACTTTCCTTTTTTTCCTGCAGAAGTTCCTATCTGAAACTCAGTTGTTTCTTTAAGTGGCTTTCCTCTCAATCCTTTTTGATAAACATATTGAAATTGTTTTCCAACATCCTTTCCTTTAATGCCTTTACCCATAAATTCTATTTTGGCTTCACCCTTTCCAATCCATGGTGAACTTTTTAATGGAGGCAATTTAACTACCTTCTTAATATCTCCAAGACTTCCTTCCATCAAAATAATCTTTTCTGGAAGTTTTGTGGTTATATCTATTCTCCCTTTAGATACATCTTTTAATAATTTAGCTTCGCTTTTTGTTAGTTTTGAAATTTGCATTTTATCAACCAAGGTTGTTAACACTTTTTTCTCTTTTGCAGATAATTCTAATCCTTCAGTAATAGATTTTAAATCTGTTTTAACTGTTTGAGGTAATGGTTTTCCTGTAAGTGGATCAAATCCTACTTCTCCACGTGTATATTTAAACCTCTCTTTAGCAATCTTTGAAATTTGTTTTTCTGATTCAGAAAGTATCTTTTTAGAACTTTCAACATCTTTTAAGAATTTAATCTGTTGTGCTTCAGTCTTTCCTAAAAATTCTGGTCTTTTAACTGTATATTTTTTAACTCCTTTTACTCCTTTGATTGCCCCCATAGTTCCAAGGAAAGCAATATTCATTCCAGCCTCAACAGCCCCTTGTGATTTAACTTGTTCTATTAATCTGGGCATTAGTTCAGCCTTTAATTCTTCAGTAGTTAATTCATCTTCTAATACTTCTCCTTCTGGTAAATTTTTAAGTTGATTTTTATAATCTGCTTTATATTGTTTCTCTGCTTCTTTAAAAAGTTTCTCTGCTTCTTTTTCTGGATTTTGTACTCTCTGTATTCCTTCTGCTGCTCCAGACACCATTAGAGGTGTAGCCACACCAGGAACAAGATAAGCACCAAACTCTACCCCAGTCTCAACACCTTTCCCAAATTGTTCAGGAGTTACAGATTCATAATATCCTTTTTCTTTTGCTTCTTCAATCCATCCACTTGCTATGGCTTCTTCCATTTCTCTAGGAGTTCTTGGTCTTTCTCCTTCTGGTCCAACATATTTAGAAGGCCTCAATTCTTCTGGAAGTTTGTAAACAGTCTTTCCATAAATATCTTTCCAACCTTCACCTGATTTTTTTGCTGTCCATGTAACTCCTTTTTTTAAAGAAGAAATAGCTTCTCCAGTTGTTAAACTTCCAGACTCTCTAGAAAATGTTGGAATGACATATCCAAAAGGACGATCCATAATCGCTTTTGCAGTTGGACTATCAAATACTTTTACAAGCTTTCCTTTTAATTTCTTTCCAGAAATTCCTCTTATGTTTTCTGGTAAATCCTCATATGCAGCACCACTTACTTTTTCTGAAGGTGTCACTCTTATTATCTTCTTTGCTTCTTTTGGACTATAAGTAAATCCTCCTCTAGATATACTTGCACCCGCTAATCTTCTTGCTTCATTAAGAGTATAACCTAAATCCCTATAACGTTTTGTTTCATAATTATATGCTTTGTTTACTCTATCTGAAAATTGCTTTTGTGCTCGTGTTTCATATTTTTGAGAAAAAATTGCTTCTGGAGAAACACTCATCTTATAGTTTAATTGTGGGGTTTGTTTTTCCCAAGAGAACTGTTGTGGTTTGAACTCTTCTGGAATATTTCCAAGATTATAATTTCCCTTGGGGAATGCTGAACTATATTTTAATTGGGGTGTTAATTGCTTTTCCCATGATAATTGTTGTGGCTTAAGAACATCTGGAATATTTGGTTGTAAAGAAAGAGACACTTGTGGGGATTGTATTTCTGGAGTAACTACTTGTTTTTTAATTGACTCTGGAAGCTTTGTAATATCTAAACCTTGTAAATTGGAATTAGTATTGTACCCTAATGCTGCTTCAGAAAGATTAACTCCTGCTTTTTGTAAATAGTGTCCGGTATCTTTTAATGAAGCTACTTGCCCAGCATAAATCTTTTTTACTTTTCCTCTTAACTCTGGATCCCCCATTGCAGCCGCACCTTTTCCTCTAGCTACCAAACTAAATGCTTGTTCCCATAATTGCCTTTCTTTTACAGCCGCATTGTATGCCTTCATTTGTGCCTCATATTGTTTTTGCTTTTCTAAATCTTTAGAATATTGTGCAGAAGTTTTATCCACCTCTTTTTCAAAAGAAGTTTCAACCTGTTTTACTTGTTGGAGTCTGGCTTTGGCTTGTTTCTGTTGTTCTTTTCTTTTAGCTTGTTGTTGTAAAGTTTGTTTTAATAATTGAGAACGAGATAATTGCTGAGCTTTTAATTGAGCTTCCGCTTGTCTTTTTGCAGATTCTATCTTCTGTCTTTGTTGTTGTATTTGTTGATTTAAGTCTGTTGCCATTACATTCTGCCTCTTTGCATTCTAACCATCATTCTTGTTTTAGCAAGCATAGGAGTTTTACCTAGAACTACATTTGGTCTTCTAACAACCTGGTCTATTGGTCTAAAAATAGGCCTCATAGGCATACTTCCATTATCCCTCTTTTTTAGTCCTTCACGATTCCAATCAGATAATACTCTTGAACGTCTTTCCTCTTCTAACCTTAATTTATTAGAATAAGAATTTACTTCGGTTAGTTGTTTTTCTAAAAAAGCTTTTCTTTCCATCATCTTTCTTTTGTATTGTTCATCTTCTTTCCTTTGAACACGACTAACTAAATGGTTTCTTTGACTATGTAAGTCTGATGCTGTTGGTTTTGGAATGAAAGAAACAGAATTAAGTTTATTAAGTTCTTTTACAATTAAATCTTTTTGATTTTCCATCTTTTATAAATACCCCCTTTTTAATTTCTATATTAATCTTAGATTTTGGAATGGTTAGCTCCAGTATTTGTTCAGGAGTTATGCCCATTCTTTTAAGTTGCTTGGATTTTAGATTAAGAGAACTCTGATTATTTGCAGAATTAACATTTAAACTTGCAATATCTTTGAACTTCATTTACGTGTAAAAATATAGTAAGTTATATAAATGTTTGTATAAAAAATAAATAAGTCTTAATCCGTCTCTTTTTCTTTATCGGTAATCCATCTTTGTATTTCTAAGATATTCCTATTTTGAATAGCAATTTTTTCGTCTTGTTTCTTTAATGAACCTTGAAATCTTTTCATCCATTCATAAATATACGCAAAGATAAATAATAAGATTCCAGCACCCAAAAATAAAATTAATTGGCTAGGATCCCTATATTTACCAAACCATATTAGAACTATAACAATCTCTAAGATAGCTCCAATAACTAGAGCACCAGTAAGATTATGTATTTTCATAAAAAAGGATAAACTCTATACTATTTAAATCTTTCTATTAACTTAATAGTAATAACAAAGTTAAAAATTCAAAGATTAAAAAATAAGGGGCCCACAAGGACCCCACGATTTAAAAAGGCCAATTGTTGTCTTTTTCAAAAAGGTATTGCTTCACAGCTTTTTCAACAGGTGCTCCCCACAAGTCTTCAAGATCATGTAGCCATAAAGCTAAATCTTTAAAGTTTGTAAGATTTATAATCTGTGTACAACTTTCTGGAGCATAACCATTTCTCATCTTCTTGGTTATTTTAACTTCTGTTTTTCCACCTTTCCTTTTAACAATTAAAATATCTCCTGACATCTTATCTAGTCATGAAGAAAATAAGTGCGACAAGGATTATAACTCCTATTATAATCATTGTTGTTCTATTTAAAGGTTTCTTCTTGGGTTGTCCAACAAGTGCTTTCATAGCAGCTTTGATGATAAACTCATCAGAATCTGTAGAATCCCCCCTCTTTTTTATTTCTTCATAATCTAAATTACTAACAGGGCGTCTATCAATTTCTTTTATCAAAAGACATTGATACTTCCCAAATCTCCAGAATGCTCTAGGATCAACCTCATGTGGTTTATTCCTAATAATGATCATATCTGAAGCATATAGTGGATGTAACTTTGGAGGTTCAATATTTCCTTTCCTATTTAGATACCAAACTAAAATTTGTCTTCCCTTTTTATTGGACATTTTCATTATTTTATTCCACTTAAAAGGCATTCTGAATCTGTTTTTCTTTTTATTCATAAAATCTTTGGTATGTTTGATTTTCTTTCCATACTTATATTCAAATAAAATTCTATTCAATTTTCTAGTCGTATCCAATTTAGAATCTGGTTTCTTACCAACAAGATATTCATAAGCAAGATTTATTTTCTGTATTTGACTAAGAGATTTCATTTCAATTAAGAAACTTTTAGACAAATTTTTAATAGATAAATCTGTACTATCTAAGTTTGTTGCTCTTGATTTATTGTGCTTTGCTGATTTGAAAATATTTTCCATTTGCTTTTAGTATTTGATTGTGGAAGATTTTTTATACTCGAAGAAGAATCTCTCGAAGCATACTTTTTTGAAGTAACAAACAATTCTGTAAACCACCCTCTTTTAGACATTGCAGTATCAGTAATTATTCTAGACTGAGAATTAAAAAATTTGGCTACACCAGGATGTCTAAATGTTTCTGAAATAAGCGCAACACGCTTACAATCTCTTACACTCATATCCCAAACCCCTATTTCTTCAGCAGTAAGATTACTAACTTTTGTCGAATCCTTTCTATCTAGTGTATCTTTGAATAATCCATATATCCCTCCAAGAGGAACAGGATCCGAACCACCAAAATCCCAGTCTTCTCCCTCTTGAGAATCTTCTGGATAAAGCTCTTCATCGTCTTCTAAGAGTTCTTCGTCTTCATCATATTGTTCATTTTCTTCTATGTTCTCTTCCATATTTCTAACCTCCTTTCATCTATATTAATTTGAATTTGTTTTATTCTTCATCAAACCAACTAAGCCAAGCTAAGATTGACATAATAGCCCCAAGCGCTAAAACAATTAATGCAAATCCCCTAGTATATAAATCTGCAATATCTCCAAATCCATATATCATTAAATACATTCCACTTAAAACAAAAAGTATTCCAGAAAAAAATCCTGTTGGTGGACTTCTAAAAAGGAACCCCATTATCAATAAGAGTGAAGCAAAAATTAATAAAAAGATTGGAATCTTATTATTCGCCCTTATACCAGTAGTAGTTATATCAAAAGTATTTTCACTTGAAGCACTCTCTCCGGATTGGGTGCAAGATAATTTATAGTTATACTCTCCAATCGTTTCCGTATTTGGAAGAGTGATGTTTGGCATTCCATTTCCATTATTTGTCATATTTTGGTTCTCTATCATAAAAGTATTATTCGGATAAAGAATAGATATTGTACAAATAGCAGAAGCTTCACAATTTGCCCCATAATAACTACAAGGCAATTTCAAATTTGCATCTTCTTCATATTGCTTAAAAGTTATTGCGCTAGCAAAACTAAGAATAAAAAGACTTAAAACAAATACTGTCATAAACTTTTTCATACTGTCTCCATTTAATTTAATTAATTTGCTTTTCATTGTTTTGAAATTGAACCTCCGGCAAAGATATTTATATCACATGTTGAAGGATCAAAAAGCATTATTTGATTATAATTCCTTACAGTATTTCTAATATCAAACTTTCCAGCACCATGTAATAAAATATTGTTTCCTCCAAGATTTACTTCATCTGAAATTACACAATTATCTGAACAATCTACTTGCCAATCTCCTGATGTGTAAGTACATGAATCTCCACCTCCATAATCAATTGCATTTGATTCTGTATCGTCTTTTGTACTTCCACTATAAGTTGCATTCACAAATAAATCTTTTAAACCACTTTCAAATTCTGGAACTGTTACATTGACATTCCATCCAACATCTGTTACATAAGCAAATTGTTGTCCAGAACCCCCATATGTTAAGTTATAATTTCCTAATGTAAATGCTACCCAATCTATCTTATCTCCATTACAGGATGTTGTAGAACCTCCATCGTCTTCACAAGTTGCAGTAAAACTATTAGTTGAAATAATAGTTGTTTCACAAGCACAAGCATCTCCATTATCATCCTCATCATGCGTAAGGAATACAACATAATTATTATCTGGAAAATTTGAAGAAAATGTAATATTAAATGTTCCTGATGATTGTGTGGTTATTCCAGATTTTACTAAAACACTATTATTTATTATATATTCTCCATGAGAAAATACACAATAATCCATACTTGCTGGGTCGTATGGTGTTCCAGCATTATTATCTATTTGGTATCCAAAAGAAGAAGAAGTTCTATTTGCAGTATTTCCATCTAAAGAACATCTACCAAAATTTATTCCATTTGGTGCAGTTGAACATATAACCGAATAATCTGAACTTAGTACTTCAGTATCTAAGGTGGCAGTACCACCTGCCCCAGTGGGTGAACCCACATTTCCACATTCAATATATTCTCCGTCTCCAAGATTATAATATCCATAAGGTATAGTTGCCCACATATAATTACAAGTTTCTGCACCTGCTCCATCATCATGTGGAAATACCTTAAAATTAGTTATTGCCTTATCACTCCACTCTCCAGAAGAATAAACTGTATCAGTATCTGTTTTAGAATTAAATAATATTGAATAAGAAGTGTCTGGTAATATCTGCATTGTTACAGTATCTGGATTTGAACCTGCTGTATAACTATCCCCATTAGAACGAAATAATATCTCCTCTTCATCACTTCCACCCAATATTTCAGATTCTATTCCCCCAATAAAAGCAGAACCAATTGTAACTCCACTTGTTAAATTTGAACTATCTAAATCTAAGAAATCAAAAAATATGCTTATGTTATCTCCACCAGAAACACTTTTTGGATTTCCTGTGTTTGGTTCATTTATTTGTAAAGCATAATCTTGAACTGAAAAATATTCATCATCAAAAATATTAACATAATTTGTTGTATCGTTTCTTGTAACTGTAAAATTATAAGTTCCTATGGCTAAACTTTGCTCTGAATTATTTGCTATTATAGAACCGTTTCTATACATTTGAAATCCTGAAGGACAATCAGTGTATGCTTTGAATGTCTTTGGATATTGTAATGGGCTTGATTCATTAAATAATACTTGACAAGCATTTGTATTCTTTATTACAGTAACTAAATAATTAGTCCAATTAATATTATTTGAAGTATCATTTATTGAAACATTTATTGCATAATTCCCAAGAGATAATGCTGTTTTATTTGATAAATAACCAGTTGAATTTATTTGGAAGTTTGTTGTATCGTTAATGAAAAAAGTATCTAATTCTGTTTCGTCTGTTGCATCAAAATCAACACCTAAAGATTCATTGAACATTTGTAAAGTTGCATTTGCTGGAATATCTGTAAAATAAGGAGGGGTGGTATCTTCTTCTTCCACTGTTTCTTTAAATGTTGCAACAACCATATAACCTTTTATATATTCTGCACTTGTTATTGTGGCTGTTTGTGTTCCAGTTGAAGAAACAACTTTGTCTTCTAAAGCAACAGAAATCCATAAATCAGTTCCATCCTGTGTTGCTAAATTTGAATAACCTGAACCTAAAGTATAACCAGAATTTGCATCTCCAACATAACCCCCAACAACTAATTCATCTGCTTGTGTTGTCGTTGCTGTTGCTCCAGAGGTGTGTGATGTTAGCCAATCTGCATCAAGAGTTTCTGCTGATTTATCTAATGGGTCTGCACTCATTCCAGAATACTCCCTCATTATTGCTGTAACATCATCAGATTCAGCAGTTGCAATAGTTACAGATGGGGTTGTTCCACCAGTAATATCTTTAGCATACCAAATTTCACCTCTTACATAATCTGAAGTTCCATCTGCAATTTTTGTGTAGGTATTTGATTGTGAATCTGTTATTGAAGTAACTGAATTTGTATTTACTACTCCAACCATTACAACTATTAAATCTCCATTTTGAGTATTTCCTCCCCAAGTTAAAACTAAATCTGTCTCATATGATACTGCTCCAGAATCTGTTTGAATTATTGTTGAATTTTCTCCAACCTCCAAAATATCTCTCCTAAAATTATAAGGATATGTTCTTGTTATTGAAACACCTTCCTGCACATTTTCTTCATATTCTACATAATCAAAAGAATCTTTTATGAATTTTACTTTGTCTTTATTTTCCTTTAGTTTATCCTTATCTTTGTAATTTTTTACTTTTTCTTTATTTGGAGATAATATTCTTACAGGAATTTTTCCAGTAAAAGAACTAACTATTCTAACAGTAATATTGTTTGGGGTTATATCAATTACCTCAACATCATAATTTTCATCAATTTCTAAATAAGTTATATTTAATGAATCCTTTAAACTTCTTGCATCCTCAACATTTTTCCATTGGTTATCCTCGTAAACATACTTTAAATCCGAATATGCTGTTTGAATGCATTTTCCATCAATGCAATTCTTTTCTGATGTAGAAGTTTTTGTATCAATTGATTTTTCTTTCTCTAATTCAATAGGCTCCTCTCCCAGATTTTCTAATGCACTTAAAACTAAACTTGTTCCAGATATTTTTCTTAAACCTAAAGTTTTTGTTGCTAGTTTTGGTTTGTAGGCCACCATGAAAATAGAAAGAAGAAGTATTATAGATACTATTGATATTAATAAAATGTTCTTTATATTAACATTCTTTGCTTTTTGTTTATTGATAATTTTTGTTTTCATTTTATTATCCCATTATAAGTGCAGTACCATTCCAGTGGATGCTTGCTTCTTGTCCGTCTCCAAAGTAGATTCTTGTTGTTGTTCCAACATAAACATTTTCTATTTCATCTGATGTGCTTCCAATATCTTGGGCATTAGTATCTAAGTATCCTCCAAGTTGTGGTGTTGTGTCCTCAGCTAAACTTCCAATTTTTTCACCTATTGCGTTTGTAACAGAAACATTATTAGCATTTATGTAATTAGTTTGTGAAGTGTTCTGTGCAGTAACTTCTGTCTTATTATAAACTTGACTCCATAAATCTGTCCAGGAAACCTTTGCAGCTAAATTAACTATGGTTGCAAATGTATCAGTTGCCCAGTTATTTACCGATGCATTATTTTCAGCTATGTAATTGTTGATTGTATCGTTATCTGGTATTTCAAGTGAATCAATATAATTTGTTTGGGAAGCATTCTGTAAATCTACATAAGATTCAGTTGTGAAGGTATCATCAACATAATTTTTCATTGATGTATTTATTGCATCTACTTCTGTTTCGTTGTATACTTGATTCCATAAATCAGACCATGAAACTTTTGCTGCTAAATTAACTATGGTTGCAAAGGTATCAGTTG
>Ga0307432_1001189_pt1 | contig 16469 bp, 8 predicted proteins | sample SalMarWE160150MG_FD_202158 | JGI IMG/M metagenome (GOLD analysis project Ga0307432, IMG submission 202158) | Salt marsh sediment microbial communities from the Plum Island Ecosystem LTER, Massachusetts, United States - WE1603-150 | ecosystem: Environmental > Aquatic > Marine > Intertidal zone >...
ATCTTTACACCGTCGGTTTTGACCGTGGTATTATTCTTAAGCAGGACGTCGGCGCTTGCCGTTACATTGTCATAAAGCTCGATACCGCCTCCACCGGTGAGGTCAACATTGCCGCCGTTGGCTGTTAGTTTGCCCTTGGCCCGCATCTTGCCGACACTGTCATTGTCGCTGTCGGCAGTGAGGGTTAGTTTGCCTTTTGCGGTTGCATCGCCGTCTATGGTTACATTGCCGGTAGCTTTAACTGTCAGGTCACCAAGTTTGGTCTTGCTCAATGCGTCGGCTTCGACTTTTCCGCCCTTGGCCTCAATGGTCTGGTCGAAATCAGTGATATTATCTCCGCCATCCATTCTGCCGGTGCCGTTCAAAATCACATCGTAGCCTGCAATTAAATTGCGTGCTGCATAGAAACCATTTTGAATTGCGTTGATTGTGAGGTCTCCGTCCTTGGCTTCTACGGTGGCGCCAAGGTCAACCTTGTCACCTGTGAAGCCTATGTTGCCGGTGTATTTAATTGTTACTGCACCATCAACCAATACATCGCCGAGATCGCCAGCGTCACCGGCACGAACGGTTAAGTTTCCTGTCCTGACATCGATTTTGCCGTCAACATCAATATTCTTATTTGCACCGGAATACAACGTGAGGTTTCCGGCTTTGCTTCTATTTAAGTTACCCTTTGCCCAGAGTTTGCCGCCCTTTGCATCGATTGTCTGATTGGCACCGGTATTGTCATCGAGTGTGCCGTTTCCATTCGTAGTTACGTTATTGCGGGCAGTCAAATTGCCTGTTGCGGTAAAGGCGTCTTTTATTATAAGATTGCCTGCCTTGGCGTTTATGTTGTTATTAAGATCGATACCACCCGGGCCGGACAAAGTTATTCCGCCACCATTGGCAGTTAATGTGCTGTTGGCGGTCAATTTATTGGTTGCGTCTGCTGTAAGCAGCCCCGCTGCGGAAACAGCGTCACCGAAAGTGATGTTTCGACCATCGGCGTCTATGTTGCCACCGTTTTTGGTAGTAAGCTTTCCTGCGGAAGTCATTACGCCACTGCTATCGTGATCACTATCGCCAGTCAAGACCAGTTTGCCCTTGACTGTTACGTCGCCACCGAGATTAACATTGCCGGTGGCTTTGACTGTCAGGTCGCCCGTTTTGGTTTTGTTCAAGGCGTTTGTTTGAATGTTGCCACCCTTGGCCTGAATCATCTGATTAGTGCCGGTAGTTGCATTGAGTGTACCATCATCATTTAACGTCACACTACTATTGGCAATTAAATTGCCTTTAGCGCTGAATGCGTCGTCTATTATCAGGCTGCCATTTTTGACATCGATAGTATCATCAAGCTCTACAGCGGTACCACCGCCAAGAGTAAGAGTGCCGTTGGCTGTCTTGGTGATTTTGCCGTCGGCATCCAGCGTGCCCGTACCTGCATCGAATTTTTGAGCACTGGCTCCGTCGGCAGTCACGTTACTGGCAAATGTAACTCCTGCACCTATAACATCACCGGCTAGTTTGTTGGTTCCTGCGCCGTTTAGCGCAACCGAACCGGATGCTTTTAAATCACCTTCCGCATCGACGGTGTTATTTATAGTAAGATTACCCGCTTTGATATCAACGGTATCATCGAGGTCGATAACTGACGAGCCGCCATTTAGAATAAGGTTTCCGGGGTCTGCGGCCTTCTTTGTCAATTTCCCTGTAGCAGTCAGTTTGCCGTTCACAGCCGTTATTGTCTGATCAACGGCACCGGTCAGTGTCACATTGCCTTCAAGATTAACTTTATTACCGGCGGTAAGGTCGCCTTCTACCTTTATAGAGTTGGTACCTTTGAGTTTCAAATTACCACTGGTGTTTCCGGTGTTAATGGCTCCTACTGTAACGTTCGTTCCGGAGACTGTAACATTGGAACCATCAGTCAAGATAGTATCAGTCACATCCATTTTGAAGTTGCCGCCGGCCGTGTTATCGGCATTTGCGGTAATAGTTAACGAGCCGCTGCTGCCTACGCCGGTCAAATCCAGCGTGTTGTCTAAAAGGTCTTTCATCGTCACATTGTTTGTGGCTTCAAGTTTGATCTTGGAGTTTCCTGCCAAGGACTCGAGCTTTTGCTCACTGACCTTGAAAGTCTGGCCCACAGCTCCATCGCCTTGCAGGATTCTGGCGTCATTCAATTCGGGGTCATCAGTCTGGCCTGCACCATCATAAATATCAATATTTTTTGGATCGAAAAGGAGTGTTCCCAACTGGCCGTTTATTGCGCTTGTATCTACTATACCATCGAAAACCAGCGCTTCAGCGCCCGAAATCTCAACAAATCCGCCATCGCCAGCTTGCTCACCACCACACGCTGTTATTTTTCCACCAAAACCGGTAACTTCGTCGGCCCAGACAATAACCTTGCCGCCATCGCCATTTCTAATAGCATCAGCATTAATGGTTGTATCAGAATCAACATAAGTTCTCGATGCGGTTAGAACATCTCCCTCACCTCTGTAATCGCCACCAATCAGAGCTGTTCCGCCACCTTGGGCGCCGGAGACGTCAATATCAGCACTGCGCACGGCAACCTTTTCGCCAAGAATCTCAACGCTACCACCAACGCCGGCATTGCTTTTTGCTGTTATTTGGCCACCAGCCTCAACCAAGCCGCCATTGGCCTCAAGTTTAATACTACCTGCACTGTCGGTATCAACCGAAGCTGACAGGGCGCCGACATTTGAAATAGCCTGGGAATAAACGTCACCAGCTGATGCGATGATCATTGTACCACTGCCTACATCAACTTTACCTGAGGCTTCATTGATGATGCCGATATCGGCCTCCGTTGGATCAACCGACTCAGGCAAAACCGGCGGCTCTACTTCAACCACTATGTCGCTTCCATTTTCGCTGAGGAACACTCTTTCTCCGACTGCCATAACAACATAGCCTTTGGGACTATTGATAATGCCGGAGTTGATAATGTGTTTAGCAATCAACGCTACTTTATCTGCGGAAATACTACCACGGTTTATTACCGGGCCATCACCGCCTGAAAAATTGTAGCGCCCACTTAAAAAATCATCATTTGTTATATTCAGCGCTGAGGCAACAATTTGATTAGCGTTAACTGATGAGCCATTCCCAAAAATAATTCCCGCTGGGTTAACGACAAAAATGCGCATATCATTGGCTCTAAGTGCACCATCAAATTGTGTCGGATTGCCGGAGGTTATTCTGTTCAATACCGCCGAATTACTCAAAAGACCCTGAGAATACACAAGGGCTTCATTCGAAGCAGTATCTATACCTCCACCCCACTTGATAACCGATTGAGATTGATTAACTACTACGTTTGTAGTCGGCCCATATCCGATTGTCCCGGTACCGACTGTAAACTGACCTCCGCTGGGCTGGGCTACTAGTGTTTTTGGCATACCAAACAACAGCCAAAATGTTAACCAACATGCGACTATTTTTCTTGTGTTTCTTCTTGTTTGTTTTGTAAACATCACCATTCCTCCATTCCAAATAAAATTCACATTAGCTTTCAACCCCTCCATAGGTGTTATTATTACTGTATATTCGGTATCCTCCAAAAACTATTCTTGCAAACACATATTTGATATTTGTGATTGCTTAATATTTAACATTCTGTGACCATCAACTAACACTTAAAACTAAAAACGATATATAAAGTTAAAATACCAGCTGCCCGCATCGCCACCTCTGGTCCTGTTAGCATCTTTCAGAGGCCAGGCATAATATATTCTGGAGGAAAAACTCTCACCGAAATCTGTTCCAATCCCCGGGCCACCGCTTAAGAGAGTATAAGCGCTCCTTTCACCGATAATGGGGTGTTTAATTTTTGCCCGTCCGTAATCGATAAATGTTAAGAAAGAGAAGCTTGGGGGCCATGTTTCCTTTTTGTAGGAAGTCTCGACTTCATTTTCGACCGGATATTGCTTCTCAAAGTACTTGTCCAAATCGAACTTATATTGAAAGGTTGTGAGTACCCCGCCATCAGCAATCACTTCGTCCTGCAAATATCCCCTTACCGAATATAAGCCTCCAAAACTGGTCATCTTTGACGGTACCAATCTCTCGTCTGAGTTAATGCTTCTGAAAATACCGCTTACTTCGTGAATCTTCCACCTATCCAAAAAACGCTTGTGTGAAGCCGATATGGTATATATTGAAAATTTGGCTTCAGCATTGCTTCTCGCCTGGCCAAAATCACTTTTGCCGGATCCGCCACCAATTGAAGTTGTCTTGTCAAATCCAACAGATGTCTTGGATACATCATCTGAACGGTGAACCTCTGCACCAACACTAAGCAGATTCATAGATACTCTCTTCTCCAGAAACGCTTTAAACAGTGTAGGCGTACTCCTGCTTTTCTCATGGGTATACATGCTAACAAAATCTATCAACCAATCATTCACCTGGAATACGTTATAACGCAAGCTGCCCCCATAAAAACTACCGTTGCCACGGAAGCCTATCCCAACACCACTGCCGGGTGCCAAATCAAACTGGCTATACCCCCCAAATACACCCACCCGCAAACGAGGCGTCCATAACGGAATTTCATAACGTCCATATAGCGAATAATTCTCTTTCATAGCTTCCCAGGAATCTGGGCGCGACTGGTACATAATTGACAATTCATCGTCCTGTCCTGTCAGGTTAGTGTTAACAAGACCAATTCGAGGGGTCCACTCACGGTGTTTGTTAATTCCCGAATTGTCAATCTGATAGTACCAGTGCCATGGGTTGACCTCATAAACATCGAATCCCAGGTTTAATGAGTTGGGTTCTGTCCCTCTTGTAACAACCGCAGATATGTACCTGTCAGGATTAACATTAAGAAGCCTGACAAAATCATCCAATTGTTTCTTTTGAATTACTTCATTAACATCTATTGGTATCCAGGCGCTAAATACGGATTCATCCAACACTCCCTTGCTAACCTCCCGATTAAAGTCGTAACGCTTTATCGAGATATTTCCCACCCGACCTTCGATAATTCGTATCGGTAGTATTCCTTCCGCTAATTCTGTCACCCCTTCGCTGGTAACCTGTACCGCTTTTGCAGGGACATATATGTAGATACCAGCATAACCTTTTTTTTGGTATACTGACAACAAGTACAATGTCAAGCCCTGAATGGTCTTCTGGGAAATTTTTCGCGCTTGTCCCGGATTGTTGATTATCTCTTGTACAACCGTAAAATTATAGACTTCCGCAGCCGCAGGTTCTACATCTGCTTTTGCTCTGCTGTAGGTTGTAGGCAAATCTTGCAATAACTCAACTGTCGGTATCAGCATATTACCACTGATGGTAATTTCTTTAACCGCAAACAATGGACTTGCATCCTCAATTTCCACCTCTGCAATTGATGCTTTATCTTTGGTATCAGGAACATTGGGCTCCTTAGGTTCTTCCTTGGCTTTTTTCGTAAGACCGGTGGGCACAAGCGTAGTTTGTGCAAAACATGCTGAACAAAGAAGAAAGCACGCAGTTGCTAAAAGACATTTTATCCTCATTGGTAAATTCATATTAGACCTCCTTGAATTAAATTGAAAATACATTAACATTGGTCTCAACTTTACTCAAGAAACACAATTTTTTGTACGCTTTCTATTTTTAAAACTAATAATCTCTTAACATCACTCGGAGGCTCCACTCCTGAAATCTCACCCTTATCCCCTCCAGTGGAAAACTCGGGAAGGCTTATCTAATTGACGCATTCACTATCATCATCCCCTGTGTTCACATCACTACTTATTAAACAAAGACGTAGCAACAGGCTGCTTCTATCGAGCCTTTGGTATACGTCTTTAGCGGTAATTGTTTATCATTATCCCAAATACGGCAAGAAAAGTAAAGAAAAAAGCGGTTGTTGGGCTATTACCGTAGAGATTTTCCTTGTTTATAGATAATTTTTACACAATTTTGACATATTTACTGCATCCGTCAAAGCAAATTTTTTCACCCATTTTACTTTTGGGGATTGAAATTCTGCTCTCATCTGATGTGTAAAGCAATTCCCGTACAACCTGCAAACGTTGAATTCCTTCATCCGGTCTACAACAAACTTCTCTTTCTTGCCCCATCCGCAGTGGTGATGATATAACTCTGTATCTTTCGTGGAACAAACTACAATCGTCTTATTCTCAGAAGATATACTGCTCTGTTAAAAAAGCTCGGTGTCATTCTGGGCCCAAGCGTGCCGGAGCGAAGAATCTCGCAGTTTCGAGCGATAAAGAGATTCTTCACTCTACTTCACCCCGTTCAGAAAGCAAAACGGGCAAGGGCTTTAAGCTCATATAGATATCTCGCTAATGACCAATCTGAAAGGCTGAGAAAATACATAAAGAACAAAGCTGACCTTGCAAGACTTCGATGGGTTTTCAGACCCACCATTGATGAGTTTATCATTAAGCTTTTGGCCAACACAGTCTCGCGCGCACCTAAGCTATGTCGTCTGAATATCGCTGATTTGCCAACAGTATATGGCGGAAAAGATGTCCGAATACGCAATGGCAAAGGCAAGCTTTCAAGAGTAATCGATATACCAGATAAGCTATGCAAACAACTTGATAGGTTTGTTAAGATCTACCGCAAAAACGAAAAGTCCAATGATGCTTCACTTGTTAATGAATGTGGCCGTCGTATCAGCTATCGCAACATTTATGCCAGGGTAAACAATATTTGGCAGCGAGCAGGTATTGGGAAGTTACATTCACACATGCTGCAGCATACGTATCTCAAACATCTTTACGACGTGGAAAAGTATCCAAGGTTTGTTTAATATTATGCCGACCATGCTTACATTTCCACAACTGCAATATATGCCAAAACAGACGGCTCCAAGAAGCATACGCCTCAAAAGGCCTACTAAATCCAGAAGTTTGAGGCCTGTGATTCACCAATTTTTCCGCTGTACAGAGCAGGAGTGAACGTAACTTTTGAAGGTACAAATTTTGACTATTGTCCTGACTTCAAGACGTGCACCTGTACAATCTTGCTTTTTAGTGCCAGTAGACCTATCGCAAGCTGAGGGTCAGCATTTATGCTCTCCTGAGCTGAATATCTTCTTACTGAATTATGAAAGTTGACAAGATTGCTTCTATCCATCGCTTCGTTTACTTTTTGCACGTTAGTGATTTTTTTTAACTCATCGATACTTAATTTGACTTCGATATCTGGCGCAATCCCCCAATCATCGCCGCCGTGTTTTTTAACTGCTTGTTGCTTTTCAACCTTCTGCCCTGAGGGCAGGTGATAAGTTGCCATCGTAAATTTAAGCCTGGCTTCTTTACCCGGGAGCCATTTTACGTTTTGCACGCTGCCTTTGCCGTAAGTTCTTTCACCGACCAAAGTTGCCCGTTTATGATGCTTATCCTGTAATGCGCCTGCAACTATCTCAGAAGCGCTAGCTGAAATCCTGTCAACTAACACAACGATAGGATAATTCGGATGAGTATTGTTTTTGTGTGCCGATATATATGTACCCATCCCATAACGCGGGCGTGTACTCACTATCATTCCTTTTTCGATAAATTTATCCACTATCTCTGCCGCAATATCTAAAAGTCCGCCTGGATTATGTCGTAAATCTAAAATCAGCCCTTTCATCCCTTTTGATTCAAGCCCAAGCAGTGCACTTTCGAAATCCTGTGCTGCTTGTGAGGAAAAACTGGCGATGCGGATATAACCAATTTTATTTCGATTATCAATCATATATATCCATTCGCCTGTTTGAGTCCTTTGCCAGCCATGAACTGATGGAACGGTTATCTTGGCTCTGGTAACAGTAATATCACAGCATTTACCTTCCTCCGGTCGTCTCACCGTCAATGTTACCTTCGTGCCGACTTCACCGGTTATGCTCTTAACCACGCAATCGGCGGTCATAGCTCCAGTGTCGATACCATCTACCGCCATTATTACATCACCTGTCTTAAGGTCTGAGTAATAAGCGGGCGTATCAAGAAGTATGCTGGCCACTGTAAACAGGCCCTTTTTCTTTGAAAACCTTATGCCAATACCGGTAAAGTTGCCATTTACTTGTTTTTTAAATTCCGCCACACTATTAGGCCAGATTATAGCTGTATAAGGGTCAAGACCAGAAAGTGCACCTTCTGCAAAATGCGCTATCAAAACCTGTTTAGGTAGAGCCACAGTCCTTGAGTTCAGTGCCACGATTTCTTCAAAAACACTTAAAAAACCATTTTTGCTGAGCTTTGTCTGTAATACTCTGACTTCATTCAAAATCTTGGACAGCCCTAACGACCATTCTACAAGCTGCTTATTATTGATTGGCTTCCACCCCATATTGCCAAAAGAAGTAACCGAATTACTTTTCGACATTTCGGAATATAATACACCCATCACTTCCGCTAACAATTCACAATGCCTGATAGCTTTAATCGCCATACTACTGTAATCATCTATTCTAACAACATAATCCGCATTCAGCGTATCAATCGCTTTTATAAACATCTGTTGTTTTATCCCCAAATATTTATCGAAACTGTTCCGGTACGGACTATCTTGAAGTGACGTCGAAATATTAGCTTTGTTCAGAAGCTTATCTGCATAATCCGAATAATTTCTGTTGTCTGGATATATCTCTTTTAATTGCATATAGCAATTTGTATATGCATCAAGGAATTTGCCGTCGGCCTCAGATGCTGCAGCCATACTCATAGCTTTCTGAATAATTTGGCTGACAAAAGGATTTTCCTGCAGTTGGTGTCTCTCTCCTTCATTGGCATATTCACTTGCTTTCACAATGACTGCTAAAACTTCACCGATACTATGGGTATCTTCTGGCACCGGTTTTTGGGCATGCTTTTTGAGTTCTTCAATCTGCTCTCGATAAACAGCATTTTTTGAGGCCAGCCGATGACTGTTTATTGCTTTATACTCATCAACAATTTCTCTGAGTTGCCCGAGACTTTCGCAACCAACAGCAGAATTATTTCTGAGAACCTGGCTGGCACCTTTGAAATCTCCTGCCAGTATATTCCTGCAGGCCAAATCAACAACCGATAAAACCTCAGGATTTTGGCAAGGTGTTTCCTTGGTGTATCCTGGAATAGCTTTCCAGATGACAACCAAAAACAACATCAGCGTCAGCTGGCAAAACCGCAGTCTAAAACGCTTATTATAAGCAAGCCACAAAATAGCACCCTCATGCAAATTAAACTTCAAGCCGAGAAACAATATATATATCGGTCTATACCAGTACCAATAATTAGCGACTCTTGGCTTTTGATAAGTGCTTTTTGGACCAAAAATGAAGATTACAAGTAGTCTACAAGTGAGTAACAAGTAGCATTAGAACTACGCAGGAATACTATCTTAGCGTACAGGAAGAGGACATAAAGAAGGCCCAGCTTGTGCAGGTTAAACTCTTGGGGAAAATCCCGGCGAGTGACCTGACTGACCCAAAAGTGACCCACTCGGGCCAAACCAGGGCTTTTCCGGGTAGACAGACAAATCCAGGTGGTTCACAACGTGCTTATAAAGAAACGACTTGCAAAAATATCCCCGGTGCGACTCGAACGCACAACCTCTGGCTCCGGAGGCCAACGCTCTATCCAATTGAGCTACGGGCTCTAAATCTCTATAACCTATTGTTTATAAGTGCTCACTAACGTTTTTACAACCCATTTTCGCCGCAATTTTTAACCTGAATTGGTACCTCTTTTTGCCGTTTTTGAATCGCCCTTATTTGGATTTTACAGTTTTTGTAGTATACTTTACTTAAGTATTGGCTTCCGCACACAAATCCTTCCGATAATATATTTGAAGCCGATGAACACAATGTTGTCTTAAATGCGGTGGAGAAAAATGGGGATTCAAAATTTATCAGAAGACGCTCTTTTCGTTACTTTGCCTAAACAACCGCATATGAGTAACGAGCTGGAAAGAATCAACGAAATCGTCAGCAACAGTACCGGTCATGATGTGGTGATTGATTTTTCCAAAGTAAAAATTCTGACTTCTGCAAGTGTATGCAATCTAATGATATTGAGGGAGCTGCTAAGCGGCCTGGGATGCCAGCTTGTGTTATGCGGTCTTGCAGGCCCGGTCAGAAACATCTTCGCCATAACCGGTCTTGAAGGTTTATTTGAGTTTGCCAACGACAGATTTGGTGCTCTGGATATGATGCAGCGGGTTCCCTACTTGCAGGATTGAACCTGCGCACAGAACCCAACCGGTAGCAGTGAGAAAAGAAAAAGCCACAGATGAACACAAATTGAGCCTGTTAGATAAGTTTTTATCTAACGGGGTTGACGCGGATTAAAAAGTAAAAAAACAGAAAATGAATTCAGTGTAATCTGTGAAATCAGTGGCTAATCCGTCAATCTTACCATTTTATCTGCTGAAGCTCTCGCGTCTTGTGGTGATTAGTCATATCAGGAGCCAGTACCGTTATCGTTATAAAACCCTCTACCAATGATATTGTGTCTGTTGGCTCCTCATCGGTATGGTTGGGCTCTCCCGCTAACTGGAATACGGTCTGGCCCTGTTCGTTTTTTTGGGGGATGTAATATTCATCGAATCCTTTGTCCGATTGTGGCACTACCCTTATACCTTTTGGCTCGCCTTTCGATAGTTGTGGTATGTTAATATTTATCACGTCGCCGCTACATAGTGAGCTTGTCGAACCTATTTCTATCGGCATAAGCTTTTTCAGGATTTTTACACAGTATTTTGCTGCTTTTTCAAAATCCATTTGCTCCTCGGCAGCAAGACTCATAGCAACAGCCGGGATTTTCAACAGTGCCCCTTCCATCGCTGCGGCAACCGTGCCGGAGTAATAGATGTTTATTCCTGCATTTGCCCCGTTGTTTATGCCTGCAACAAGCAAATCTATCGGGCCTTTATATAGCTGTATAACTGCCAGTTTAACACAATCTGCAGGTGAGCCCTGCACACTAAAACCCGTGAATTGGCCGGGGCCCCCGTTGATATCCACTTTATTGCACACTAAGGGACGAGAGTAGGTAATGCTATGGCTGGCGCCTGAGCGGCTGTCCGACGGCGCAACTACCGCAACATCGCCCATTTCGACCAGCTCTTTATAAATAGCAGCCAAGCCGGGAGCAAAAATGCCGTCATCATTTGTCAACAATATTTGCATACCGCTATAGAATAAGGTAAAAACGAAGAAGTAGAAAGTAAAAACCTGTCCTCTGCTTGCCCCGCACCAATTGAGCTAAAGCTCACGTCTAATTGGTGCGTGGGTCATTGCGAGGCCGCAGGCCGCGGCAATCTCAAAATAATCATTAATCAATAATCAATTAATATGCCTATCTCACTGTTTTTTGCACTGGAACGTCCCTGCAATGCGCTTGTAAAAGGGTTCGTTGTAGGTCCCTGTATCCGCGCGAAATGATAAGAGATAATAGCCGCGAGCGCAAGGTACGAGATATGCGATGCCTTTGTCAGGAGAGCCATTAATTACGAGCGACTCTTGGAAGAAAGCACACGTTGTACCCGAGATAACTGCCAATTCTGGATCAGTAGCTTGGTAGTTCTTGTCGAAGACTTTCGTACCAGAAATAAGCTGTCGGCACACATCCACAATAGTCTTGTCATACTTCTTGGGGATGAGATTTACCAGAAGAAACTCAAATTTAATTCCCTCTGGTGCGTAGGGCACACTTATGTTGTCCTGCTGCGTCAGGATTACGTCCTGAGGTGCCATGACAACCGCGAGCATATTTTGGTATTTGACCTCCCATTCGAACGATGTCCCCTTGAGTGGTGTATGGATATAGAAATCTATGCCTGTGTTTTCGGAAAAGTGAGTTTTGGAGACCCGATTATAGATTATCGTGCCCACAAGGAGGACGGCGAAGGCCACAAAGGAGAGCCCGAGCACGAACGCAAGCAATCTAATATGTCGAGCTATTTTCATAGCACCTCTTTTCTTGCTTGTCTAACTACTGATTATATGGTTTCCGCATAACGTCAAGCTCATCGGCTCCGTTGGTTCGTTTAAAATAATTTTAATAATTTATACATTTTTTTATAATTAAATTGCTTTGTTCAAATCTACTTTAATTCCAGCGGCCTTGATTTCCTTTGCAAGCGATAATTTCCATTCACTTTCCATTGGTATGAACAAAACACCTGTATAGTCGGATGGAATCTCAACGTTGCCTTTGTAAAGTGCACAAACGCAGTTTCTACCAAGTCTTCCTACAAAGAAACCAAGCTCAAAAACAACGTTCTGGCGTGCTCGTGGTTTCAAGTTTTCTTTGTCATCAATAGCTGAACCAACATCATCTGGTGTCATAAGAACTATAGCAAATCCAACATTTGAGTAATCCTCAAACTTCTCGATAATAGTCCGACCTTGATTCGGTTGTTCATGCAAAATAATAGGTTTGAGTTCCAACTTCTGAATAAATCTGGCCACTGATTCTTTACATGCTTCGTCATGACCATGAACAATAAAAATATCTGATCCAAGTTCGATCTTTGTTCTGTCTTTCGGCTCAGATGACTTTACCTCTTCTGGTTCTGGAATCAACTCTAATCTTTCGATTATACTTTCAAGCGCTTCAATACAGGCTTTAATCATTTCCTCATCTTTGTTCTTGGAAGGAACTGCGCGACCAAATCTTCTGCCAGCCACTGAAGTGCTACCAGATAACTCAGAATACACATTTAGCACCGCACGATGATGTTCTTGTTTAAAGGAATCTGTATCAAATATTCTTCCGAGCAATTCCTCGTTATATTTCATCCATCGCTCCGTTGAACCTTCCACATCTTCTCCACGGATCACACCATCTAATCCTGAACTGCTTTCAAGAAGTTTTCTACCTTTCTCAATCTGTTTTTGAATTTTTTCCTTTACCTCTGATCGTGGAACCAGTAGAATTGTCTTCGGAGGTTCTCCTTGCTGTTCTGTTTTTCTTCGCATTTAGTTTTCTCCTATATTTTTTGTCCATAGACAAATTGTTCTGTTCTCTTCCAACAATTTGTTCTTCTCAAAAAACAGTTGATTTTCTCTCGCTTTTTTTGTTTTCCTCTTCATTTGGTGCCAGTTCGGTAATAATAGTTTCCAATAATTAATATCTCAATGTTTTATCATATCATTGCTTAATCAATTTTCAACAAAATTCCCCCCAAAATCCGACAAACAAAACCAACAATAGTAAATCGTAAATACTTGTCCTGAGCTTGCCGAAGGAATAAATTGAGCTATTTCCTCCAATGCTGCCTTCCTCAATTTGACATATTATACCCAAACCAGCAATTATGGTCAAAAAAAATCCTTCGACTCGGCTTTGCCTCGCTCAGGACAGGTCCGCGTTAATCTGTGTTAATCTGTGGTTTCGATATATTTTGCATCAATTGACTGATTGGTAATATACTTTATAATGCCCACTTATGGAAAAATATGAGCCGAATAAAAAGTGTGTTGTGATGAGTCGTGATGAGGTTCGGGCGTTTGACCGCTGGGCGATAAATACGCTGGGAATAACCGGCGTAGTATTGATGGAAAACGCCGGCCGAAGCTGTGCAGAACTGATTAAAGAAAAATTAAGCGACGTTAAAAAACCGAAGGTATGTATATTCTGCGGAACGGGTAACAACGGCGGCGACGGATACGTTATTGCCAGGCACCTATTAAACAGCAACTATAAAGTTTCTGTGATTATTGTCGGCGACCGTAATAAAGTCAAAGGTGATGCAAAGATAAACCTAAATATCTTGGAACGGCTGGGCCCGCTGCCCCCCCACGTCTTCTTGTCGAAGACAAGAGTGGGGGGAGACGCAGGGGCAGGTCAGCCAATCGAGCATTTGGACCTCTACGATTCTGACATACCAGGCCGGGTTAAAACTTTCACTGCCGGCGCTGATATGCTTGTTGACGGCCTTTTTGGTACAGGATTGACCGGCTGGCTCAGCGATGAGTATAAACAATTGTTCGAAAGCATAAATGCTCAGAATTGCCCTATTTTAGCGATTGATATTCCCTCCGGATTGGATTGCGATAGGGGTGAGCCACTTGGAGCAGCGATTAAGGCAACCTATACTGTGACTTTTGCCGCGGTTAAAAAAGGGTTTACATCTTCAAAAAACACGGCTGAATACACAGGTGATGTTTTTGTGGCCTCGATTGGTGTCGAACCTGCTAAAAATATCTCAGACTTGTCCGACGAGTCGGACTCGTCCGACAAGTCGGATTAAAAGACCCCTGTTCCTTTGTAGCCGATAAAATAGAGAAATCTTTCGTAATTAAATACAGGAACCCACAAGGCCTCTGCCCTGCCTTGGACCTCTTTGTAGCGATTGAGTCTTCGCAATGAATCGTTGTATTCTTGCATTGCTATCGGGTCTCTTTCGGTTTCTTCATGAGTTGGCTCTTTAAGAACCCTTGGTGGGCTGCCGAGAACAAGAAAATCTGTGTCGATAGAGACGGTATCAGCAGCTTTGCCGCCCCATTTTTCAATAAGCGCTTTTATTTTATCAACAGCGTCAAAATCAATAACTCCGTCGTTATTGATGTCGAAGTCGCCGGCAACCACAAATACATTTGTTTTGCTACTGTCCCAGATTAGATTTGCAACAACATCGCCTTCTAATATGGGTCTGTTTATTTCTGAACGTATGATACGTGCCGCCGAATGGTTTTTCGCAACATCGAATATCTCAACTTCGGTCTTTCCCTCACCGTCCTTCGTGACGGAAGTATTTCTGTCATAAACCGTAAATCTCAATCCTCGATAAGCATGGTCGTCACTTCCGATACTCAGATGGACCACTTTTGCCTGGTCGTTAACTAATATTATCTTACCATCGGGCTTAAAAGCTGCCACTTCACGGTCCGGTGCGGGTTTAATCTTCCTGAGCTCTTGCTGTGCACGCCTCATCAAATCTTCAGATTCTTTTAACTCTGCTTGTGTCTTGAGCAGCTCTTGATTGACTATTCTCAGATTTGCTCTTTCTTCGCGCAATTGGGCGGAGAGAGTTTGAACCTGCTCATCTGTAGTTTTTCTCAGCAGCTCTTCAAGTTCTCTATATTTTTGCTGAGTATCCTTAACCTGCTTTTCGTATTTATCCTTTTCAGCCAACAGCACTTGTTCCTTCTCAAAATTGGCTGTCATATCAGCATCGTATCGTTGCTGCAAGTCATCAAACTGTTTTTGTAAAGCAGCGTTTGCTTTTATGATATAGTCCAATTTTGCTTTCAGGTCTTCAACTACCTGTATGAGTCCCGTCTTGTTGACGTCAACGATTTCAATGTAAGGTTGTTCCTGAGTTACTGGTTCTGGTGTTTCCTGGTAACTTTCCAAAACATCCGGCGGAGTGGGAGCAAAGAACAACCCGGCAATCTGTTTTTTGCCGTTGTAAACGGCTTTTACATCAAGGTGGCCTTTCTCAAATTCACAGGTTATAAACACAATGTCATAGTCCAACTGTTTTTCTGTTCGCAGACCAATTTGTTGTTTGAAAGAACCCATCTGGCTGGTAGTTGACTTCCACGTCTCTTCAAGTTTCTCAGGAGGCAATGCATTTTTCATCGTTTCATCGAAGCTCTCTGTCGCTGTTGAAAACTGCTGCTTAACCAATAATCCGACGAATTCATCGTTTGGAGCTTTTGATACGATGCCTTTAGTGGTAAGGTGCTGTTGAGCTAATAATTCCAATGTGTCTTTGACTTTTCTATTTGCGGTGTTGACTTTTACTTCAGCCGAGGTTGGTTGTGGCACACCCCCCACGATTAGCGTTACCATCCGGTCAAGATGCTCAACCATTTTGCCAAGCCAGGATTCTCTAGATTGTTTTGTTCCGACGATAGTGCCCAATTTCGAGCGTTCGCTGATAGTGGCTAAGTTGCTAATCTGACGCTCTAAATCATCTGCATTTTTTCCGTGTTCCTCAGACTTGACATAAAAGATAACTGCAACGGCAGTTGCAGCAATGAAAAGCCCAACAAAAGCGATTAGGGTGTAGAGCATAGTGTTAGTTTGTTGTTTTTTGCCCGGTGGCATAGTTCAACTCCTTAGAAATTCACTCAGAGCTTCAGAAAACAGCGTTTAGCCGTATCTCCTTTATATAGACCATCCGCTATGTATTATCGCCTAAAAGCCATTGTAAGTCAAGAAAAAACGTATTTTAGGATGGGATGGCCAAGGAACATCGTATGCTACTCTGCGAAGCGGCTTCGCTGCGTAGCACGAGTCCACCCAGTGAGGATAAGATGTAGGCCTGGGATTGCTATCAGAAGCTAAGAGCCTATCCTAATAACTCAGTCTATTGCGGCCGGCTGCAAAGCCCGATGCCGGCGTTGTCAGCCACAAAAACGTCCTCGACGTAGAGCAAACTACGCCTCCGGGCGTTTTTGGCCTGCCGCCTTGTCCTCGGACTTTTCGCTCGGCCTCATAACGACCAGGTTATTCGGATAGGCTCTAAGAAGAAGATACAAGACCAGGGGCTAGCCCCTG
>Ga0307432_1001191_pt1 | contig 16434 bp, 14 predicted proteins | sample SalMarWE160150MG_FD_202158 | JGI IMG/M metagenome (GOLD analysis project Ga0307432, IMG submission 202158) | Salt marsh sediment microbial communities from the Plum Island Ecosystem LTER, Massachusetts, United States - WE1603-150 | ecosystem: Environmental > Aquatic > Marine > Intertidal zone >...
GCAATCTCCCGGTTGAGGAGGCTAGCTTTATTCTGCGCCGAAGTTTTATCCTGATTTAGCCTGGCTTCTAGCTGGGATGTTTCACCCTCCAGCGAGCCTAGCTCTATTTTCTTCTGAGCTAGCTCGCTTTGCGATGACTTTAGAGAATCGGATTTGCTCTGCTTATCAGCGGTGTATTTTGCCTCAATGAGCCTTAGACCGTCTGCACCTAGCTCCGTCTCGCAGAGAGGGCATTTAGCGCCACTTTCGATTAGCAGGAGGCTCAGCTTTTCTTCTATCTCCTCTATCCCCTTTTCCAGCTGAGCTATGTTGGACTCCAGGTCGTGGACGTGGGTTCGCAGTTCCTGGCTAGTTTGTCTTTTCTTGTTTAGCGTTTCTTCTTCCTCAGCCAACTGGCGTAGTTGAACCTGTACCTGCTGTAACCCGTTTTTAAGCTGGGGTAGTTTTTGGGAGCTGGCTTCCAGTTCACCGATTTTATTTTCAGCCAGGGCATGCTCTTTGAGCAAGGCTTGGCTGGACTGGACAATAGCCATCTCCAGCTGGTGTTTGCGTTCATTTAGTGCGGTGGCCAGTCTAAGTTTTTGATTGAGTTCCTCACTTAACTTTTTGGCACTGATAAACTGAGCATAGCCTTCTTCTATAGTGGCATGCTGGGCTATTAGCTCCTCATACTCTTTGATTCGGGAATGGCGTTGTTTAACCTGGTCATCCCACTGCTCCAGCGTTCTGGCTGTTTCCGCAATGTGTTCCTCTAGCTGGGTTAGTTGTAGCTGTTTGTTTTTCAGCAGCTCTTGTTTCCGCCGCAGTTCATTTAGTCTGGATTCCTGTTCTTTTAATACCTTTTCTATATAGGAGAGCTCACTCTGCGCTTGTTCAAGCTCAGCCTGGTAGGCCGGCTTTCGGGCTAATTCGTCGCCAATCTCTTTGATAGCACTCTCAGCTAGAGCCTTTTCCGTTTCCTGTTGTTTAGCCAGTTCCTTGGCTTGCTCCTCAAGTTCGTCGTAGGCAGCAAGCCCCAGAATATCAGCCAGCACTTGCTTGCGCTTGGCCGGGTTGGAAACAGTGAACTCATCGGCGCGACCTTGCAGCAGGAGGGCACTGTTAATGAAGGTGGGGTAGTCCATATGAAGCACCTTGATAATTTCCTGCTGTGTCTGCTGAACACTATTGCCGGTAATCGACCGGAAGCTGCCATCGGTAGCTATCTGAAATTCCAGGATAGTCTGTCCCGATGCCCGCCGTCGTTTGGGTTTAGCATGCTTGCGTATGATACGGTATGCTTGTTGCCCTACGGCGAAGTCAAACTCCACCTCCATTTCGGTCACTCTATCGTCTAAATAAATCAGGTCGTCATCGCTCTTGGCTCTGGTTCGCCCCCACAGTGCCCAGGTCATGGCATCAATCAGAGCCGACTTACCGTTGCCATTATCACCACAGATGCTGGCGGTGTGGATACCGGTAAAATGGAGTGGTGGCACATTATCCCGGTAGCACATAAAATTACGCACGGCTAACTTGATGGGAATCATCTATAAAACTCCTCGGATAATGGCCTTTGTTTACTTATTTTAGCATAGTCAGGGGATTTTTTATCTACCTCACCCCCTCGCTCCCCCTCTCCTTCAAAGGAGAGGGGGAAGAATATTAAGTAAGAGAGGCTTCGCCTCTCTTTGACTTTCCTTATAATACTTACCACTTCGCAGGAGAGGGGGAAGAATATAAAAAAAGAGGAGCTTGGCCCCTCTTAAAAACATTTTCCCTTCCCCTTGTAGAAGTGCACAATTGGCAGCAAAATTCATGGTCTGGATAAGGTTGTAGCTGGTCTCTAGTAGTAGCTGAACCGGGCGTGCAGAATACAGTTTTGACTTTGGAGAGGGAGGGGGTGTTGAGTTAGTCTGTCGGCAAGATAAGCTACCTATCTACCGTATAATTCTGATGATAATGAGAATAATCGGGGGAATTAGCAAAGACGCAAACAGAATTACAGGCAGGCTTGCCCCGACAACTTCTGCTATCAACGCAATCACACTAGATGCAATGATATAAAATATGTAGTCCTTCTTGCTCGGCATCTTACCCAGGATTTCCTATTTTAACCTGTTTAGCCCCGGTGTTCTTCTTCCTTTAGCAGGTCGCTGAATACCTCAGTATGGTATACCTCGTGGTCTCTCAGGCGCAAGAAAAGCTCTTTCAAGCCAGGGTCTTCAGTCTCGGTGGCAGCGCGGTCATATGCCGCTGCTACCTCCTGCTCAATTTCGATGTCGGCTCGGAGCATATCGGTGGTCTTGGTCGACCGGTCAACCTCGGTGTGTCCAATTCTTGGATTGCCGCTGATATCGATTATCTTTTCGGCCAGCCAGCCCAAGTGCTGCATCTCGTTAATCGCCTGGTCTTCCAGTTGCTTTCTCGCCTCCGGGTTGGCCGTCATATATGATTGGAACATATATTGCAGAATAACCGTGTACTCGTGCTCGATACCCCAGTTGAGAGTCTGGACAACCTTGTCTGTATAACTACCCCTCACATCTCTGGTCCCTTCCTTCTGCGCCTTACTCACAAAGTGCTCAAAATTGCCGCGGTGTGATTCTTCGTCAGACAGGATACGCTGTAATAGTCTCTTTATCTTGGGGTCATCTATAGCCTTGATATGTTCCTTATACTGGGCTGCGGCTGTCTCTTCCAGCAGCACGTCATTTTTCATCCAGTCAGCTACTAGCGTGCCACCCATGCGCATCGTGCCTCTCTCAAGGCTAGGGGTGTCACCCAGCTCGACTATAGTCTCAGCCAGCCAGTCCAGGTGGCGCATTTCCTCTCTGGCGATTGCCTCAATCTCACAAGCCATCTCACCCTCGCCCATAGCGTAGGCATGGGTCAAATACTGAATGATAGCACCATGCTCCCCCTCAAGGTCCCTATTTAGTAAAGTGATGGTTTTATCTTTATCCATTACTCTCCCCCTATCCCCTTTTATTTTATTTCCCCGGGTTTGGTTTTGGAAGTATAAGTCTCTTAGCTAGATTTCCACAAGCCGTGAATATTGCAATATTCTCTGGCTGTCACCTTTTGCGGTCTAACTTCGAACTGTGCCTCCGGCTTATCTCCTGGCTTGAGAAACTGCCGGCAACTCCCGCTGTCAGTAATTACCTCTATCCACTCTATATAGTGCTTTTCCTCCATAGGGTGGGGAACATCGCCAACCTTGACTTTTACTCCTCTATCGGTTGTTTCGACAACAGGCACATGCTTTTCCAGACCAACATCGGCTGTTTTCTCCTGGAGCAACTCCATGGGTTGCCCGCAACAGACCAGTTCCCCTTTTCCAGCATGTAATACTTCGACTATATTGCCACAAATATTGCACCTATAGACTTGTTTTTGTGTTGTCATATTGCCCACCTCCTTATTCTATTTTTTCAAACTCACTCTTGGCTGCCCCGCAGACGGGACACACCCAGTCATCGGGTATCTCTTCAAAAGGCGTTCCCGGTTTTATGCCGCCATCGGGGTCACCCAGTTCGGGGTCATAGACATAACCACAAACGGTACACTTGTATTTTACCATTTTGGGGGCCTCCTTTTTCTCCTCAATATAACTCGGGGCAGTCCTGGGTGTGGTGCCCCGTTTGACCTGATGATAATAGGCATAGGTCATAGGCTCGCCTTCCTTAATGACATCTGCTCCCACAAGCTCACCAACAAAAATGGTATGGGTTCCCACATCTACTTCTTGAGTTACCCTGGCTTCCAGATAAGCCAGGACGTTGTCAGTAATCACCGGAGCCTGAGTCTCACCTATTTTATAGTTAATGCCCCCGAGTTTGTCTATGTCCCTGCCTGACTTGAAGCCAAAGTGACCGATGAAAGAGAGGGGCGTATCCTGGCAAAGAACAGAAGCGGTGAAGACTTTGCTTTCTTCGATAAACTCGTGGGTTAGATTGTTTTTGTTGATGCTCACGGCAATAGTTGGCGGCTCAGAAGTTATCTGAAACACAGTGTTAGCGATTTGCCCATTGAGCCTATCTCCCTTTCTTGAGCACACAACATACAGACCGTAACCTAACTTATATAAAGCCTTAAGGTTCATTTCTCATCCCTCCCAAATATTATCTACATGGCTTCCGCCACCACTATCCTGCCCTCACCTGTGCTTCTGTAATCTCTATTCTACACAGGCAGTTCTCTACAAGTAAGGTCGATTCTCACCAGGTTACTGAAAATCAATGCTCCGTCATTCCGGGAAAATGCTGGCTTTGTCAATAGTTAACCAGGTTATTACCTTCTGAAAGGCAAAGGCGGCACCACCGCTAGAATCTCAAATCCAGGAATCTTGGGGAAGGGGATACAGGTCGAAGACTCTTCGAGGAATGGGATTTCCAATTTTTCTCACTCCAGGTAGTCTTTTAATTTTCGGCTGCGACTGGGGTGGCGTAGCTTGCGAAGTGCCTTGGCTTCAATTTGACGAATCCGCTCTCTGGTTACCTCAAACTCCTGCCCCACTTCCTCCAGGGTGCGGCTTCGTCCGTCCTCAAGACCAAATCTAAGTCGAAGCACTCGCTGTTCACGGGGAGTGAGGCAGGATAGCACATCATCAATTTGTTCCTTGAGCAATTGTTTGGAGGCGGCATCAACCGGGGGTAAAGCATTGCGGTCCTCAATAAAGTCACTCAAGTGACTGTCTTCCTCCTCACCTATAGGTGACTCTAGTGAGACTGGTAGCTGCGCCACCTTGACTATCTCTCTAACCTTTTCTGAGGGCAGGTCCATTCTCTTACCGATTTCCTTGGAGTTGGGCTCTCGTCCGTATTCCTGGGCTAGGCGGCGACTTACTCTTAGCAGTTTATTAATGGTCTCAATCATATGAACCGGGACGCGAATAGTACGAGCCTGGTCAGCTATAGCTCGGGTAATAGCCTGACGAATCCACCAAGTGGCATAGGTGCTGAATTTATAACCTCTATGGTGGTCGAATTTCTCTACAGCTCTGATTAAGCCGATATTTCCCTCCTGAATGAGGTCGAGGAGTGACATGCCCCGTCCAACATGTTTCTTGGCTATGCTGACTACCAGGCGCAGGTTGGCTTCAATGAGGTGCTTTTCTGCTTTTTCAGCCTCATGCTCAATATTCTCCAGGTAAGCCTGGATTTGCTTTTCACAAACCCGGATGGACTCAATGAAAGTATCCCTGGTCACCAGCTCTTCCATATCAGCTAGTGAGGCGCTATCTCCGATAGCATCGAGGACTTCCTCTGGTAGCAGGCTTAAATTTAGTGAGAGATTAATAAGAAGCTGCTCTGTTTCGGGCATGCTCTTATCAATCTTGTGAGCCATAGCCTGGACTAGTTGCTGGTTTGTTACGCCATCAATACTATCCCGCAATTTAGGCTCAGAGATGCTCTCCGTAAAGCTGGCGGTGGGTGCTAAATCAAGCTGTTTCTGGAGGAGATGGATGATAGTAGCCGCCTGCCCGACCTCTTTGAGCACAGCAAGCACTATTTCAGTTGCCGAAGCGGGTTCCCGATATATCTGTAGATAGTCTTGCTTAATCTCTTTGATGTGCTTGGCTTCCTCTATCTTTCTGGCTAAGACCTTTTCATCATTGGCAGTAAGCAGGTGTACCTTACCAATTTCATGAAGGTACAAGCGAACCGGGTCATCGGCTACCTCCTGCGCTTCTGCTTCTTCTAATGGTTCTAGCGGCGTTTCTAATTCTAAATCTTCTGGAGGCTTAAGCTCACCGCTCAGCTCTGCAGGTGAAGGCAGCGCCTCATCGCCAGCATTGTCAGACGGGAATCGTTCTCGGTTCTCATAGTTTTCTGAGTCCATTTCTTATCTCCTTTGCTCCTGACCTCTTCTGGCTTTTTGAGTGAAGACTTCTCGCAGTTGAATGGCAGTCTCTATACCTTCTTCTTCAAGCTTGGCTAGGTCGGCACCACTACCTCCTGATTCCGCTTCGAGGGTGAATACGGCCTCTCTTTTTCTTTCTAAACCCCTGAGGTACTCTTCGCGCAAGCGGAGTACATACTTATTATATCTCTCCTCTATCTGGGTGGCTAGTATATTCTTGTTAGTCAAGCTATCAAGGTGTTCCCAAACTGCAGTATCAAGATGAGCCTTAAGTGAGGATATATCATCAGTTTGCTGCCAAGCAATGAAGATTTCACGGTTTTCACTATTTCCAAAATATTCGGGTAAAAGACCCTCACTCCCGTTTTTGAGCTGGGGGTGCTGTAACAAGAGGGCTAGGCAATCTTCCTCAAGACGGCTGGAGAGAATGGGCTGCACGGCACGTCTCACCGCTTCCGACTTTGGTTCCTTAGCCCTACGTTCAGATTTAATTCTACTTAGAGCAGCTTCCATACTACGATAACTGGCTCCGGCTAACTTAGCTAGTTTGGTTAAATAATGGTCTCGGCGTGTATCGTCCTTTATCTCGGCGATGACGGGTAAAAGCCTGCCTGCGGCTAAAGACTTATCCCTGGCTGTGGTCAGGTCAAGTTCAGAAGTAACTATATTGAAGGTGTAGTCAACTGCCGGTAGAGCCTCTACTACCAGGTCTTGCCAGGCTTGAGTATCTTCTTTAATAACATCGTCAGGGTCTTTGCCACTAGGTAGGACGATAACCTTTACTTCAGCATCAAGGGCATTTTCATAGCCTACACAGCGTAGCATGGCTTCCTCGCCGGCAGCATCGGCATCAAGGGCCAGAGCCATGTTTCTGGTCAGCCTCTTTAGAGCACGTACCTGCTTCTCGGTAACCGAGGTTCCCATAGCAGCCACTACATTGGTAAAACCATTCTGGTGGGCGGTAATAACATCCATATAGCCCTCTACAATCACGGCTAGATTTTGCTGCTTAATAGCCGGCGTGGACAGGTTTATGCCATAAAGACTGCTGCTCTTATCAAAGATTGGCGTCTGTGGCGAGTTGAGGTACTTAGGTAGTGAGTCATCAAGCACCCTTGCCCCAAAACCTATAGTGCGACCTCTACCATCTTTTATAGGGAACAGCAACCGATTGCGAAATCGGTCATGCGTTTTTCCTTCCTCCGTAGCCACTATTAAACCGCCGTCAAGTAGTTCACTCTCGGTATAGCCTCTTTCCAGCAGGTACTGTTTTAATGCCTCCCAGCTATCTAAGCCAAAGCCCAGTTGGAAATCAGGAATCGTTTTTGGTGAGAACCCCCGGCTGGCTACATATTTTCGTGCTTTTTCCCCTGCCGGGGAGTTGAGAAGCAGATTATGGAAATACTGGGCGGCTGCCTCATTAGCTTGGTATAGCCTTTCTCTCTCATCTTTCCCGGTTTCTGGTTCGAACCTTGATGGGATGGTAACCCCGGCTCTTTGCGCGAGAAGACGCAGCGCCTCCCCAAAGTCAATGCCCTGCTTTTTCATGACAAAGGAGAAAACATCACCGCCAGTACTACAGGCACCGAAGCAGTGCCAGCTCTGCTGCTCAGGATAGACAAAGAAGGAAGGACGTTTTTCACTGTGAAACGGGCATAGCGCCCTAAAGGTTCGTCCAGCCTTGGTTAAAGTGGCATACTGGCTTACGACCTCAACGATGTCTGTTCTTTGCTTTACCTCGTCAATAACGCTCATCTTATTATTATACTACCTCTCCCCCTTTATCCCCCTCTCCTTCAAAGGAGAGGGGGAAGGATTGGTTGTGAAGGGGCTTCGCCCCTTCAAACTTCCCTTCCTTACAGAATCCCTTCAAACTTCCCTTTATTAATTAAAACGACATTAAACGGCTTTTGTTACCTAGCCTTGCCTTTAATTAGTGAAAGCTCCTCAGCCAGTCTCAAGGCATATTGGTCGGTCATACCGGCGATATAGTCAACCACCCTCCGCTCTGCCTCATCACTGCCCAGATGATACTCTGCTGGCAGCTTGTCTTCGTGCGCATTGAAGTAGTTGTATAACAGGCGAACTATCTCTCTTGCCCTTTCTGTCTCCTCCTGGGCAGAGCGCAGGTTATATACTCTCTCAAAAAGAAATTCACGCAAGGTATTAGTTGCCTCCAGAACCCCCGGGCTCATAATTATAGCCGGACTAGCGATATTATTGCTCCTTGCTGCCCACGATTGCTCGATAATATCACAGACCATGGTATTGATACGTTCCCGGTGGGAATAGCCTAATACAGTGGTGGTTGAGGCTGGTAAATCGCCCTCGGTAATGATGCCAGCCCTTATGGCATCGTCAATATCATGGTTGATATAGGCAACTGTGTCAGCAATCTTGACGATTTCTCCCTCGAGTGTGTTTACTTCACCCCAGCCTTCTCCCATGATATCTACCCTTGTCTTAGAGTGATTAACAATGCCGTCTCTCACCTCCCAGGTAAGGTTGAGTCCCCGACCATCATTCTCTAAAAGGTCAACAATCCTCAGGCTTTGCTCGTTATGTCTGAATCCCTGGTGATAAAGCTCATTTAGAACTTCTTCGCCCACATGACCAAAAGGGGTATGACCCAGGTCATGACCTAAGGCGATTGTTTCCGTCAAATCCTCGTTAAGGTTTAGGGCTCGAGCTATAGTGCGAGCTATCTGGGAAACCTCCAGGGTGTGGGTGAGTCGTGTTACATAGTGGTCGCCCTGAGGGGCAATGAAAACCTGTGTCTTATGCTTGAGGCGACGGAAGGCCTTTGAGTGAATAATGCGGTCACGGTCACGCTGAAAGGCAGTGCGTACTGGGCACGGCTCTTCATATTTGAGCCTGCCTCGTGACTGCTTACTTTTTACGGCGTAGGGGGCGAGACTTTCTTCCCTTTCTTCAGCTAGCTGGCGAACATTAAGCTGGCTAATCATTTTTTAAACTACGGGCGAACATTGCGCTGGCTAATATTTTTTGAGTTAACGAGCGAATGTTGCACAGTTAGTCATTTAGTTTTAATCGCTCTTCTACCCTAGCAATTATTTCTCTGGCTTGGTCAATCATATCGGGGCTTACTGAAACCGAGGTAATACCCCATTCCACCAGTTTCTCAGTGAGCTCGGGGTATACCGAGGGTGCTTGCCCGCAAATGGAGGAGGTAACCCCCATGCTCCTGGATACTTTGATAGCTCTTTCTAGAGAGAGCATCACAGCTTCATCCTGCTCGTCAAATATCCCGGCTAATTTGGTGCTATCGCGGTCAACACCGAGAGTAAGCTGGGTTAAATCGTTTGAGCCGATAGATATGCCATCAATGCCGGCAGCGATAAACTTCTCCAGGAGGATTATATTGGATGGTACTTCAACCATCATCCATATTTTGAAATCTTCAGCGCGTTTTAGCCCTTCGGCTTCCATAATTTTTAATGTTTGAGCCAGCCCACTGACGGTGCGGACGAAAGGAATCATAACCCATAGATTCTCATATTTCTTTCTTACCTTCTTTATGGCTTCCAGTTCTAGCTTGAAGGTATCGACATCAGTGGTGTACCGTGAGGCTCCCCTATAGCCGAGCATGGGGTTCTCTTCGACCTCTTCGTATTTCTCCCCGCCCTTTAAGGCCCTATACTCATTGGTCTTGAAATCATTGGTTCGGTAAACTACCGGCCGGGGATGGAATACCTTGGCGAAGGCAGTTAGCCCCTGGGCAAGCTTGTCTACAAACTCATTACCTCGGTTCTGGTGTATCATATAGCTGGGGTGCTCACCAATCTGGGCAACCATAAACTCAGCTCGGAGTAAGCCAACACCGTCCACGTTACGGGATGCTACCCTATCAGCCAGTTCAGGTTGGGCCAGATTTACATATACCTTGGTTTTGGTTTTAATCGCATCCCTGAGTATATGGGTAATGGCAGTCGTTTTTATTCTTCTGGTTACTTTACCATTGTAGACCTTGCCATGCAAGCCATCCACGGTGATTATTTGCCCATCGGTCACAGTGGTTGTTGCCCGTTCGGCACCAACCACACAGGGGATTCCTAGCTCCCGGCTGACGATGGCAGCATGGGCAGTTCTACCGCCACGGTCAGTGACAATGGCTACGGCTCGTTTCATGGCTGGCACAAAATCGGGAGTGGTTATTTCAGCAACCAGAATGTCGCCATTTTTTACCCTGTCTATTTGAGAGGCATCAACTATTAGTCTGGCTGGTCCGGAGGCCATACCTGGGCTGGCAGCGGCTCCGATAAGAAGTGCCGGGAGTGTAATTTCAGGTTCAACCTCGGCTACTTTTTTGATTGTGGTTACCGGTCGGGTTTGGACAATATAGATTTCGTTATTTTCTTTTGCCCATTCAATATCCTGGGGAAATTGATAGTGGTCTTCTAGCTGTTTTCCTAGTTTGACTAGTTGGATTATCTCGTCATCGCTCAGCTTCTGCTGAGCTTGAGCTGCCTCGGGAAGTGCCACCTGAATATTAGCCTCTTTGTCATCGGCGGCTGGGTTCCTGATTAGCTGCCACTGTTGCTCAGCTATTTTTTTGCTAATAATTTCTTGTTTCTCTTTGTCTACAACATACAGGTCAGGAGTTACCTCCCCAGAGACAATAGCCTCACCCAGCCCAAAGACTGCCTCAACAATAACCTTGTTGGCATCATTAGTTACCGGCTCTACAGTAAACATAACCCCGGAAGTGTAAGACTCTACCATCCTCTGAACCGGCACCGCCAAGCCAACTTTAAGGTCGTCAAAGCCCTGATGGTGCCGATAGTAAATAGCCCGTGCCTCAAAGAGGGATGCCCAGCACTCCTGAACAGCGACTACCACCTCTTGCTCGCCTTGCACATTAAGGAAGGTTCTTTGTTGACCAGCAAAGGAGGCTTCAGGCAGGTCTTCAGCAGTAGCTGAGGAGCGCACCGCAACCAGTCCTCTACCCATTTTTATATAAGCTTGCTCGATCTCCTTGGCTATTTCCGGAGGCATAGCAGCATTTGAGATTACCCGCCTCACCTGAGCAGCAACCTGCTGAAGCTGTTTACTATCATTAACATCTATAGATTCCAGCAGTTGGCGGATTTTATCGACGAGTTTTGTTTGCCGTAGGAAGTCGAAGTAGGCATCAGAGGTTACAATGAAGCCAGGGGGAACAGGTATCTGGGCATTAGTCATTTCACCTAGATTTGCCCCTTTACCACCAACCAGAGGTATATCCTTTTTGGTGACCTCATTAAACCAGACAACGGTCTTTCGACCTTTCTGCATAAGTGTGTCTCCTTTTTCAGTTGAGGGTAAAATTCTACCAAGCTATTATACCATAATTAAGATAGTTTAGCTAAGTGGTATGAGAGTCAATTTGCACTATTCCTAGTTGACAGTGGTGGTTAGGTGGGGTAGAATTAGTTGTGTCGGCTGATGAATGGAGGAGGTATGAGCATGATAGAGATGACTATCGATAGCATTCGGGTTAGTCTGATGAATTACCAACGGGTGGTAATTCTAAAAGAGAAAATGACGGACCGTTACCTGCCCATCTGGATTGGTCCTGCTGAGGCAGATGCCATAGCTGTAAAACTGCAGGGGGTTAATGTACCCAGGCCTTTGACTCATGACTTGTTGAGCTCGGTTATTGATGCCTTGGGGGCTAGTGTCAACTCTATCATCGTCAACGACCTTCAGAACGATACCTTTTATGCCAAGATTATTCTTAATATAGATGGAGGGCAGATGGAAGTTGACTCCCGCCCTAGTGATGCCCTGGCGCTGGCAGTAAGGCTGGAGGCCCCTATCTATGTTGAGGAGTTAGTCCTGGACAAGGCTGGTATCCTGCTAGACAAGGAGACAGGTAAACCTATTGCTGAAGAGCAGGATGTGGCTGATAGAAAGGGCAAGAAGGTTAGTGAAGAAGAGATGAGAAAGATGTCGGCTTTCCGTGATTTCTTAGACACCCTTGATTTGGATGACTTTGATAAGCATAAATCCTAGGGCAGGACTCTTCCAAGAGACTGGCGACCTCACTAGGGTGTTCGACTTTTTAACCAAAAGGAGGCTTGGCATAGTAGATAGTAGAAGCATTAGTTAAGACTTTAGGACGTGGTTATGCCCTGATTTGTGACTTTATAATAAAACCCTAGGACTAAGCTCTGTAGGGTTTTTTAGTAACCAAAGAGAGGTCGTTTATCGGGAGAGGTTTGAAGGGGCTTTGCTCGCCAAGGGCGGCCCAGCAACCTTTAGGGGTGAGCTTGAACTAATTGGGCAGGTTTGATATGCTGCCAGTGGTATGAATAGGTGGGCAGCGGCTTTCAGGCTGATAGGTGTGGGGTGGTATGTTGGAGGCTGCATTGTTCTAGGGGTGGTTGGTGGTCTCTGGCTTGATAATAAGTTTAATACCGAGCCTATCCTGGTGATAGTTGGCTTAATTTTAGGGGTTATTATTGCTTTCTACGGTGTTTATCGGATGATTCTTCCCAATATCAAAAAGAAACAAAATAAGGGGAAGAGCTAGTGCCTGAACAGGAAGAAAGACGACAAGAGGAGGAGCTAGCACCTAAGAAGGGCTGCCTTGGTTGTTCATTCCCTCTTATAATCGGAATCCTGGTCGTTTTGCTTGTGCTCCTTCTGGTTGGCTTTGTCAGTGGTCCTCTGGGTCAGAGCATATTCGGTGATTTGGGATTACCCAGCTGGCTTGGTGTTTCTCAGCCTCACCCCGAGCTTCCGGCAGAGGTGGTTTCCCATCTCTTTGGCTTTCCCATCACTAACAGTGTTATCGCTGCCTGGGTTACCATTATTTTCTTGGTTGGATTTTCCTATGTGGTTAGCCGTCGGCTAAGGCTTATACCAAGAAGATGGCAAGCCTTACTGGAATTTGCCCTTGGGGCGCTGCTTGACTTCTGTCAGAGTGTGGCTGGTGAGAAAAATGGGCGCCGCTTCTTTCCTGTAGTAGCTACCATCTTTCTGTTTGTTGCTTTTAATGCCTGGTTGAGTTTGCTGCCTGGATTTGGCTCGATACTTGTTACCAATGCGGAGGGTGAGTCAGTCCACCTGTTGCGGGCGGCTAATACCGATATTAATACACCTTTAGCCATAGCTCTGATGTCTTTTGTCTTTGTTGAATTCTTTGGTCTAAGGACGCTTGGCATTCGTTATCTGGGAAAGTTTGTTAATGTGAGCCAGCTTCTGGCCGCTTTGCGTCAGTTAGCCAGGGGTAAGCTCCTTGCTGGTCTGAACGGACTGTTAACCGGAGTCATCAATATTTTCATTGGTTTTGTGGAGGCATTGAGTGAACTGGTGCGCATCATCAGCTTCACCCTCCGTCTTTTTGGTAATATGACGGCTGGTGAGATACTGCTGTTGATAGCTATGTTCCTCGTTCCCTTTTTGTTCGCTTTACCCTTTTACGGGCTCGAGTTGCTGGTCGGCTTTGTCCAGGCGCTTATCTTCGGTGGCTTAACCCTGATATTTCTGACTGTTGCCGTTACTTCTCATGAGGAAGAGGTAACTTAATATAAATATAAATCAAAAATGAAGGAGGTAGAGAATGACAGCAGAAGTGATGAAGTTGCTGGCGGTGGGTATGATTGGCAGCTTGGGGTTATTGGGACCGGCTTTGGCTATTGGGCTGATTGGCTATTCAGCCCTCACCGGACTGGCCCGTAACCCTGAGGCGAGCGGTCCCATAATGACCAATATGATATTGGTTACCGCTTTCGCTGAGGCTATTGGGATTTACGCCCTGATTATAGCCATTATCCTGGCTATGATTGTATAGTGATGTTAATAAGGGGGTAATTATGCCACAGGATGGTATACCATATTCTTTGTTAATCTTTTTCTTAACGATAATTTTAGCGGTGATGTCCTTCATCGGATTTATAATGTCGTTGGTATTTTCGATGTAACCCTGTCTGAGAGGTGATTAAAATGGAAGGTCTGGCTGGACTTGGCATAAGTTTGCCAACGCTGCTAGCACAAATTGTGAATTTTGCTGTTCTCTTTGGGCTGCTGTATCTGGTTGCCTATAAGCCTATTATGCGGATACTTGATGAGCGCTCCAAGAAGGTTCAGGAGAGTATGGAGCAGACAGAATATATTAAGGAACAGTCAGAACATGCCGAGGAAGAGACTCAGAGGCGAATTGAGGCTGCCAGCAAGGAGGGACAGGAGGTAATAGCCCGGGCAGTGCGAACCGGAGAAGAGGTTAGGCAACAGGCACAGCAAGAAGCCAGAGAGGATGCCGAATCTCTTGTCGTCAGGGCACGGGTGGAGATTCAGCGAGAGAGAGACGATGCTATAGATGAGTTGCGTAAGGAGTTTGCCGACCTAACCATACTGGCGGCGGAGAAAGTCATTGACCGGTCACTGGATAAGAAGGCACACCGCCAGCTTATTGATAAAACACTGGAAGAAAGCACAACCCTGAGAAAGGGGTGAGGCGGTTTTAGCAAGGGAGTAGCTTAAAGGGACGAAGCCCCTTCAAAAACCCATTCGTCCCCCTCTCCTTTGAAGGAGAGGGGGATACAGGGGGTGAGGTAGATAAATAATAATAGAGAGGGTCAGCTAGCTCAAAAAGGGGGATGGAGTGGCCAGAAGAGCTTATGCTAGGCGCTATTCACAGGCAGTGTTTGAGATTGCCATGGAGAGGCAGGAATTAGATAGGTGGCAGTCTGACCTGAGAAAGATTGCCAGCCTGGGTGAGGATGCTGCGCTTGTTGCTTTGTTTGAGAATCCCAGGCTCCATTTTAATGACAAAGCCAGGCTTCTATCCAAACAACTGGGTGATATAAACCCTCTAGCCCTGAATCTGGTTTACCTGTTGGTAGCTAGAGGCAGGTTGAGTATGCTGGGTGAAATTGCTGATGAGTACCAGCGACTATTAGATAGCTACCGTGGCATTGAGGAGGCTGAGGTTACTACTGCCATCCCCCTTGATGATGAGGATAGGCTAAGGTTAGGGGAGCGTCTGGGGGCTATAGTCGGTAAGAAGGTAGTTATCAAGCCTGAAGTAGATTCTAGTTTGATAGGTGGGATTGTAGCCAGGATTGGTGGTAAGCTACTAGATGGCAGCACCCGCAGCCGATTAGAGGCTTTGAAGAGAGAGCTGAGTGGGGTTGCTAAATAAAGGAGAGTCAAAGAGAGGCGAAGCCTCTCTTACATAACCAATTCCCCCCTCTCCTTTGAAGGAGAGGGGGATAAAGGGGGTAAGGTAGATTAAATGACAACAAGAGGGCAAGATATTGTTTCTGTCATCAAGCAGCAGATTGAGCAGTTTGGTATGGCAGCGACCATGGTCGATGTTGGCACTGTGATTGAGGTTGGTGACGGTATTGCCAGGATTCACGGGCTGGCAGCAGCTAAGTATAATGAGCTACTTCAGTTTCCCAATGAGATTATGGGGATTGCTATGAACCTGGAGGAAGACAGTGTGGCTGCCGTCATCCTTGGTGACTACACTGACCTTAAGGAAGGGGACGAGGTGCGGTGCACAGGTCGGATTGCCGAGGTGCCGGTAGGCGATGCCCTTATTGGCCGGGTAGTTGACCCTCTGGGTCACCCACTGGATGGCAAAGGGGCAATAAAGAGTGAGAAGAATCGACCTCTGGAGCGAGTTGCTCCTAATGTTACCTTGCGCCAGCCGGTAGATACCCCGGTGCAAACTGGTATTAAGGCAATAGACAGCATGATTCCTTTAGGCCGGGGACAGCGAGAGCTTATTATCGGCGACCGCTCAACAGGGAAAACAGTTATTACTCTGGATACCATCATTAATCAGAAGGGTGGTGATTTAATCTGTATCTATGTGGCTATTGGTCAGAAGGCATCCAAGGTGGCACGGGTGATAGCTACTCTGGAAGAACATGGCGCTATGGAGCATACGGTTGTGGTGGTGGCTAACTCGGCTGATCCGGTTGCCTTACAATACCTTGCCCCCTATGCTGGTTGCGCTATCGGCGAGGAGTTCATGGAGCAGGGAAAGGATGCCTTGGTTGTCTATGATGACCTTTCCAAGCATGCCTGGGCTTACCGCCAGCTTTCACTTTTGCTGCGCCGTCCCCCGGGACGGGAGGCATATCCCGGTGATGTCTTTTATTTGCACAGTCGTTTGCTTGAGAGAGCCGCCAAGTATGCTGATGAATATGGTGGTGGTTCTCTTACCGCACTGCCTATTATTGAGACACAGGCAGGTGATGTAGCTGCCTATATTCCAACTAATGTTATCTCTATTACCGATGGGCAGATTTATCTGGAAGCAGACCTGTTCAACGCTGGTCAAAGACCGGCACTGAATGTTGGTCTATCAGTATCCCGGGTGGGAAGTGCTGCCCAGACTAAAGCAATGAAGCAGGTGGCCGGTAGACTCAGGCTGGAGCTGGCTCAATACCGGGAGCTGGCTGCCTTTGCCCAATTTGGCACTGCTGAGCTTGACCAGGCAACTAGAGTTCAGCTTGAGCGCGGGCGACGGATTACCGAAGTCTTGAAGCAAACCCAGTATAGCCCGATGCCGGTAGAGAAACAGGTTATGATTCTGTATGCAGCTATTAACGATTACCTTGGTAGATCGGA
>Ga0307432_1001192_pt1 | contig 16426 bp, 7 predicted proteins | sample SalMarWE160150MG_FD_202158 | JGI IMG/M metagenome (GOLD analysis project Ga0307432, IMG submission 202158) | Salt marsh sediment microbial communities from the Plum Island Ecosystem LTER, Massachusetts, United States - WE1603-150 | ecosystem: Environmental > Aquatic > Marine > Intertidal zone >...
TTGCAAGGTTTCCGTACCAATCGCTTGGAATCCCTGCAATTTCCACGCCACGATCAAGCCGCGAAATGCTGCGCCTACAGCACAATCAGGATCTTTCAGGGTCGACTACGTCGGTATCCGGGTACACTGTGATCTCTGCAAAGAATGTCCGTCCAGTCCCCTCGTGTCCGTGCCTACGCTTGCCCTCCTCGTTTTCTCGTATCCCCCAACCGCCCCTGTAGTGTCCGCCTTTCGCCGGGGTGTGAAGGCAACGGAGCGTATCGGCTTTGAGCGTACCGTCCCGGCCGTGCAGTCCCTACAGATGGAACGCCACGAAGCGCGCCAGGTCCTCAATCGAACAGTGTACGCTGCCGGCGAGACCGTAGTAGTCGTCGTCGCCAGCCGGGCCCTCGCCAATCTCCTGGACGGTCAGGTCCGGGGGCGTTTCCACGGCCTAGGTTGGATCAGACACGGCGGTGGGCTGCAAGTGTGCCTGGATCGTCTCAATCAGCTTCTTCCGGTCGATGGGCTTCGTGATGTATTCGTCGCACCCCGCCACTATGCATTTCTCTCGATCACCTTCCATCGCGTAGGCCGTCAAGGCGATGATCGGGGCGTTGTAGCCATTCCGACGCAGCAGACCGGTGGCCTCATAGCCGCCCATCACAGGCATCTGGATGTCCATCAGGATCACATCGAACGGCTTGCCTTCGTCACGCGCGGCCAGCGCTGCATCAGCAGCGAGCTTGCCGTTCTCCACCGCGGTGACCTGCACACCCGCCTTCTTGAGCATTCCCACGACCAGGACTCGGTTCGTGGGATTGTCTTCGGCAACCAGGATTCGGCAGTCACGCAAGTCCCGCTCGTCGGTGCTCCCCGTCGCTTTGGCTGCCTCAGCGCGAACATCGGCGACGGACGTGGGGGCTTCAATCATTCTCACGCCGTCAAGCGGCCCTGTGGCCACGGTAGCGCGGAAGCGGGTTCCCACGCCCTCCTGAGTCTCGACGACAATAACATCCCCGCCGAGCAGCTCCGCGAATCGCTTGCTGATCGTCAAGCCGAGACCAGTACCACCATATTCCCGTGTCGTCGATGTGTCGGCCTGTGTGAATGGCTGGAATAGCTTGGCCACATGTTCCTCGGTCATGCCGATACCCGTATCCGCGACGTCGAACTGCATGAGCGGTTCGTCGTGGTCACGAACAAACCGGATGATTAGCCGCACACTACCAATCTCGGTGAACTTTACTGCGTTGCCAATGAGGTTGACGAGAATCTGGCGCAGCCGCGTGGGATCGGTATGGATGATCTCCGGGAGAAGCCCAATATACTCGACATCGAGGGACAATCCCTCTGCGTCGGAGCGTGCCTTCATGAGCGAGACCACATCGTTGACGAGCTGGTTGGGTGAACATGCAGCCCGCTCGGTCATCATCTTGCCCGCTTCAATCTTGGACAGGCTGAGTATGTCGTCGATGATTCTTATCAGGTAATCGCCGTTGCGTTTGATCGTCTCGGCTGCTTCGAGCCTCTCCGGGGGAGCCTTGTCAAGATCACCCTCCTCGAGCAGGATGTCCGTGAAACCCAGGATGGCCGTCATCGGCGTGCGGATTTCGTGGCTCATATTGGCGAGGAACTCGCTCTTGGCTGCATTCGCTGTTTCGGCTGCGATTCTGGCTTCGTCCAGATCTCGGTTGGCAGCCAGAAGGTTGTGTTGCTGAGCACACAACTGTTGTCGCTGGGCTTCCAGTTCTTGATTCTTGCGCTTCAGAAGCACCGTCTGCTCCCGAACCCGCTCCTCCGCCCGCTTGCGCTCGGTGATGTCACGCACGACCGCTTGCAGCACTTTTCTCCCACCAAGCTCCATCGCGTTCAGGAGTACTTCAGCCGGAAAAACCGTGCCATCGGTTCGTTTGTGCATCCAATCGAACCGGTTGCTGCCTTTTTCCAATGCGGTGGCGATTCGCTCTTTCGCCAGCGTCATCGAATCAACACCGCCAGGTTGTGTTGTCGGCGACAGGTCTGCCGGATGCTTGCTGCAAAACTCCTGCAGGTTTGTGCAGCCGAATATTCGCAGCGTCGCCTTGTTGCTGTCGAAAAACCCCGTTTCGTCCAGAAGCATCACTGCATCGCTCGATGTCTCATAGAGCGTGCGGAATTTCTCTTCGCTGTCCCGTACAACCATCTCCGCCCGTTCGCGGCCTTCCGCCATGCGATTGAAGGCGACAGCCAACATGCCCAACTCGTCCCGCGTTTTTACCTTGATTCTGTGACCGAGGTTCCCCTTGCCGATTTCGGCAGCCGCCTTGCTGAGTGTCGACACTCGTTTGGACAGCGAAATCGAAAAACCGATCCCGAATATCAGACCCACAACACCAACCACCACCGCTATCGTGACAGTCTCGTTCCTCAGCGATGTTACAGGTGCGAGAACGTGTTCCGCCTCGCTCTCCACCGCCAGCATCCACCCCAGACCCTTGTATTCGTCCCACCCCTTTGAGAACGCACAGGCACCCCAAAGCTCACCATTCTCCGAGCAACTCCGCCGATAGATCTGAACGCGGTCTTGGCTGGAAGGTTGGAGAACCGAAAAGTCCTTTGAGTTCGGTTCCAGACCGGCAAAATCCGTTTCGGAACTATAGATCATCCGCTTGTCCGACGTCAGCAATGCCAACCGGTAATGCCCAGCCCGATTTTGCCTGTAGGTGGGCGTCTGGGTTCGAGTTCGTAGCGTCGAAACCACTGCCTCGATGTCGAGCACGGCCTTGGCCACGCCAAGGAATTCCCCGTCCGTGTCATCAATCCGCAGGCAAGCCTCCACCGAGTAAACACCGGCACTATCGTCGAACTTGACATCGCCGACGTACAGCTCCTCTTCCCGCGCACGCTGCCACCATACCTCGTCGTCCTGCCGGTAGTCGGATGTTCTCCCTGTCTGTGCAACGTTCGCACCGTACGCGTTCGTCACAAATACTTCGCCGTACACCTTGTAGCCAAGGTACTCCTCCAACACCGCGAGCTTCCATCTCAGGCTGGCGGACAGTTCGTTATCCAGCAGCTCCACCATCAGGGGGGTGGTCTCGTCGTTCGCGGCCTCCCGCCAGTCGCGGTCCTGCTGATCGATATATCCCTGCGCGTCCTGAAGCTTCGCGAACCACTCGTTGGATGCCTTCATGGTACGATGTACGAGGTCACTGGTAAGATGCGCGCGCCATTCCTGGATGCTGTTGTGGATCGACCGGTCCACTTCGTCCATCGCCTCGGCAGCCAGTTTCGCAGAGCTCACCTCGATCGCCGTTTGCAGCGCCTCACGACTGGTTTCGACTGCGTAGAAACCCACCACCCAAATCAGCGACACGAGGACCAGAGTCCCGAGAATCAGCTTGTGTCCTATTCTCATGCCTGCCGTCCTCGACAGTTCACCATTTGTTCACGTCCAGCGCCCGACTCTCAAATACACCAAGCCGATACCAGACCCGCGTCAGCGCATAGCCTCACCTCCGCGCAGCCCTCGCTGTGCATATCCACAGACATAATCGGTAGCGTGAACAGTACCCTTTGTTTTCAACTCTCTGCCGACACAGTGTGTTCGTCCGATACTATGATCTTTTGTGTAACAGCAGATTCCCACGTATGGCAGGTGGCGAACCAATCCATGGCTCGGTCCTGGCACGATGATCATCACAGCGGTGTGAACGAACCGCAGCTTTGTCCGCTAATCTAGCCGAAAGGGCGCGATGAGCGTTAGCCGAAAACCCAAGTAGCCCGTCGTCAACCGCCTGCGGTGATCCACCGATGTCCACTGTGTCCGACTGACTTCTGCTTCGTTGGTCCATGCATGGTTAGAGAGTGCTTATGGCAACGACACCGGCCGTTATGACTGTTGCCGAAGTGGCGGCGTTCATGCAGGTCTCACGGGAGACGGTCTATCGTCTCGCTGCGCGCGGAGAACTCCCCGGACGCAAGATCGGCCGGATCTGGCGGTTTCCGAAGGGGGCCGTCCAGAAATACGTGGACGGGGGACCCGCTGCTGAACACACTGACCGCGCGGAACAGTGTCGGGAGTCCAGCGATGGCGCCAATGGAGACGTGAATCTGTCAGCCGAACAACCTTGCCCGAGCGACGCCGCCGAGCAGACCCCAGGCCCGGGAAATCCTGGGGCCGCGATTCATAGAGGAATCGACTGATGTACTATCTGACAGTTGAAGAGGAAAAGAGTAGAACGCAGCCTCGGCACTGTGTGTGGTGTCTGTGCGAGATTCTGGGAATAACTACGTACACTCCTCGGCGCACGGTGCAATCACAGCTTGGCGCAATGTGGATGCTAGCCTGTGTGGGGACAGTCGTCTTCGTTGTTACTTCGGCCGTCGCGGCCCAGGAGACCGCCGAAGAATCGGTCCACGTGAACGGTCGCGCCCACGATACCGGGCAGGTAACGACGGACGGCGAAGACCGGAGCATCGACCCCAGCGTGAATGACGATGACAGTTTCGCTGACCTGAGCCTCGAGGAACTCATGGAGGTGCAGGTCGTTGTCACCGCCGGGCGGCGCGAGCAGAAGATCACTACCGTGCCTTATGCGATCAGCGTGATCACGGCGGACGACATCCGGGCGTCTGGCGCCAGATCCGTTCCTGACGCACTTCGGCTCGTACCCGGCGTGGACGTGGCGGATCTGTCGTTCAGTAATTCGGCCGTCTCGCCTCGTGGTCTCCATGGGTTTGTTGCCCGAGGCGTGCTTATTCTCGTGGACGGCCGGCAGATCTTCGACTCCCTCTTCGGTGGAACCCTGTGGGGGAGCTGGCCCTTCCAACTTGAGGATATCGAACGGATTGAGGTAATTCGCGGCCCGGGCGGGGTTACATGGGGTGCCAATGCCGTCAATGGGGTCATCAACATCATCACGAAAGATCCGGCTGATCAAACTGGCGTCACATTGAGGTTGGGCGGCGGGTCGATGGGCAGCTTCAAACAGTACTTCGGCTACGGATTCCAGGACGGCAAGTTGCGCATGCGCATCTCCGGCGAATACGAGGCCAGTGACGGCTTCCGCAAGGGCGGGTCATTACTGCGTTCCCTCGATGATGTCTACAAAGCCGGACGAGTCACTCTGCGGACCGAGTATGACATCGGACCGAATGACCGACTGACCCTGGCGGCCGGCAGCGCCATCGTCGACGGGGCGTTCCCTCCCATACCGCTGGCTGGGATAGGTCTGCGGCGGAATTCCGGATCTCAGGCTGCCTATCTTATGGGCACCTGGTCCCACGACATTGCCGCCGAGGAGCAGGTCGAGGTAACAGCCTACGTCAATGACTTCCACGCTTCTCCGGGAGTTCCCGCCATCGACTACCGCTACCAACAGTTGGCTTTACAGCTCAGGCATACGTTTGCGCCTACAGAAACGCACCGCGTTACTTGGGGCATCGACAGCCGAGTCGATCTCCTCGATGCCACCAATGCCGACCCGTTCATGCTGTCAAAGGATTTCGTCAGCACCGCCATCATCGGACTGTACCTGCAAGACGAATGGCGTTTCGCCCCACGATGGACCCTTGATCTGGGTGGCCGGATTGACTACGAGTTCTACGGGGGATTTCAACCAAGCGCGCGTGCGGCCCTATCGTATCAGTTGACGGATGATTCAATTATCTACGGTTCGGTCTCGCGGGCGTTTCAAATGGCGCCGGCCGGGTTCCGCTTTCTCGATATCCCTCTGCTGAATGGATTAGCCCGGGCAACGGGGCATCGGGACATCGACGCCGAGACGCTGAATGCCTACGAGCTCGGGTTTAGGGGCAAACTCTTCGATCGCTTGGAAACGAGCCTCAGCCTGTACTGGCATGAGTTCCGCGACATGACCACGATCAGCCCAAGGCTGGGGCCCCCAGGGTTAATGCGTATGGATGTCGACAACCGGGCATCAGCCTCAGTGTATGGAGTTGAGCTGTACAGTCAATATGAAGTGACAGAGAAGCTTACACTGCTGGGGCACTACACGTATCAACAATTCGACTGGAGAGGATCGGCGCCGTTCCGCGAAACGGAGCTCATGTCACTGCCGCAGCACAAGTTCATGCTCGGGGCGCGCTACAGTCCGACGGAAGACCTACATCTATCGAGCCACTTGTACTATGTCGACGCGGTTGAAGCTCCAAACCCCGCCAACCCATTCGTTCGTCGCCGCGTGGATCAGTACTTCCGGCTCGATCTGAATGCCGAGTATGGGTTCGCGAACGACCAAGCCTCGATTACCCTCGGGGTGCGAAACCTTCTTGATTCCAACCACTATGAGGGCGGCACGATATTCCTCAACGACGCGGAGGTTCCGCGGATGATCTTCGCGGAGTTGCGGCTACGGATCAAGTAACGGTGTGTGGAAGCGCGGGTAGCGCGCGGCGAGAACTGGACAACGAAACTGAAGGTAGAGACGAGCGAAAACGGACGTGCCGATTCGGAAGACGACAACCTGTTCTTTCCTGATGGCGTTGGCCGCATCCGCCTGGCTGATGCTCACACCTTCGGCGTGCGCACAGGAAGTCGACGAAGCCAAGGCCATCAAAGTCAAGGCGGCCTACCTGTACAACTTTACCAAGTTCATTTTATGGCCCGATACTGCATTTGAGGATGACAAGGCCCCGTTTGTCATCGGCGTGCTGGGTGACGACCCGTTCGGCCGTATCCTCGACGACACCATCAAGGCTAAGAAGATTGCGGGGCGTCCAATCGAGCTTCGGCGGCTCCGCTGGAGTAAGCAGGAGGATCGAGCCGCACTTACAGGATGCCATATTCTGTACATCAGTAAGTTGGAGCGATATCGGCTCGATAACATCTTCGCGGCCCTGGAAAAGCGTACTGTGCTCGTCGTCTCGGACATCCGCGAATTCGCCCGCGACGGAGGCATGATCGGGTTCATACTGGAGCAAGGACGAATCATATTTGAGGTCAATCGGGAGGCCCTGAAAAGAGCCGAACTGAAGGCAAGTTCAAAACTGCTGAAGCTTGCCAGGATTGTAGAACCGAGGAGGCGTCCTGCGCGAGAATCCCAAGTAGGGACGCGCAGGCCATAATGGTACAGACATAGGACTCATTGGCGATGCTCTCGATCAGGAACATGTCGTTTCGGCGGAAGATGCTGCTATACGCCGCGTCGGCAACCGGCACGGCGCTGACGCTATGCTGCGTTGCCGTGATGACGGCGCAGTGGTTCGAGTGGCGGAAGGCAATCCCGCGCGACCTGAGCATCCGCGCGGACATCCTTGGCATGAACGCCACCGCGGCACTTACGTTCAACGATCGGGCGTCCGCTGAGGAAACTCTCGGTGGCTTGAGGGCCGACAATAACGTCATTCTTGCCCGCATCTGCTCCCGCGACGGAACCGAGTTCGCCAGGTACGCGCGCGCCGGATCGGAGAACGTCACGGAAGAGAGGGTCGGGCCAGGCGGCCACCGGTTCTGTGGGGATCGTTTTCACCTCCGTCGCCCGATTGTCTTGGATGGGGATAACATCGGCTCGGTTTACGTGCAGTACGATCTGCGGGGATTCTACGGAGATCTGAAGAGGCTGGCCGGAGTGGTGGCTGCCGGCATGCTCCTGGCCCTAACGGGCGCTGCCGCAGTATCGTCCAGGGTGCAGCGCGTGCTCACGAGACCGGTCACGGACCTGGCGAGTACTGCGAGAACCATTGCGGAGAACAAAGACTACTCCGTGCGGGCCGTCAGACACACCAGGGACGAGCTCGGCACGCTCACCGACGCCTTCAACGACATGCTGTCTCGAATACAAGAACGTGATACCGCTTTGCAGGAGTCCCACAATACGCTGGAACAGCGGGTTGAAGAGCGGACGGAGGAACTAGCGAACACGAACAAGGGATTACAGCGAGAAATCACCGAACGGACGCGGGTAGAAAAGGCGCTGCGCGCAATCTCGTCACAGAACGAAGCTATCCTGGCCGCTGTTCCAGACATCATTGCGGAAGTGGACACCAACAAGGTCTACATCTGGATGAACCAGGCGGGCTTTGAGTTCTTCGGTGATGACGCACTAGGAAGGGAGGCAGCGCACTACTTCAATGGTGACCAGGACACCTACGATGTCGTCCGGCCGCTTTTCAATGGCGATGAGAGCGTGGTTTACGTTGAAAGCTGGCAACGGCGTAAGGACGGGCAGAAGCGGTTGCTCGCGTGGTGGTGTCGGGTTCTCAAAGACGCGGAGGGAAACGTAAGAGGATCGCTTTCCACGGCACGCGACATCACCGATCGCAAGCGGGCGGAAGAGGCGCTGCTCCTCAATGAGTCTCGTCTCGAGACCTTGCTGGCGCTTAACCAGATGGCGGACGCCCCGATGCAGCGGATTACGGACTTCGCCCTTGAAAGTGCCGTTAAGCTCACTCAAAGCAAGATCGCGTATCTTGCATTTTTGAACGAAGACGAGACGGTTCTCACAATGCATTCCTGGTCCAAGGAGGTAATGGCACAGTGTGCAATTGTAGATAAGCCAATAGTCTATCCAGTGGAGACTACCGGACTCTGGGGAGAAGCGGTACGGCAGAGAAGGCCTATCATCACCAATGATTATGCTGCTCCTAACCCGCTTGCGAAAGGTTATCCGCGAGGCCACGTGACAATAATACGCCACATGAACATCCCGATATTCGATGGTGAACATATTGTTGCCGTGGCAGGGATTGGGAATAAAGACGAGGACTATGATCAAGCGGACGTTCGGCAGCTCAACCTGTTAATGCAAGGAATGTGGAGACTAATTCAACGCAAACGGGCCGAGGAGGCGCTGCGGAAGAGTGAAGAAACACAGAGGAAACTGTTCGAAGAAGCGCGGGATGGAATCGTCGTCGCCGACGCGGAAACCGGCGTAATCGTCGACTGCAACCGTGCGGCTGCTGAACTCATCGGCAGGGACAAATCTGAACTGATTGGACAACATCAGACGATCCTTCATCCTGTTGATGAAATCAAGGGAGGTGTTTCCGAGACCTTCCGGAAACACATTGGAGAGGAGCAGGGACAGGTTCTGGAAGCGCAGGTTATTACCAAGAGCGGCGAGATCAAGGATGTCGCCATCAAAGCGAATCCACTTTATATCGACGACAGAAAACTTGTCCAGGGTATGTTTCGCGATATCACCGACCGAAAGCGGGCAGACGAGCGGCTCGCCGATGCCCATCACATGGCTAAGACCGAGGCCCAAAAGCTGCGCTCGATGATCGAGGGCATGGATGAAGGCATCGTTGTCGCCGATGCCAACGACATCATCACCGAGGTCAACGCTTGGTTCCTGGGCAAGGTGGGCTTGGCCCTGAATGACATCATCGGCAAGTCGCTTTGGGAATTGCACCCCGACGCCGAGGGGACGGCTCGCCTACGCGCCGCCCTCGAGGCATTCCGGAGCGGCGAGCGCCGCGAGAGCTTCGTCGTCCATCGTGAACTGCTGGACATGCAGTTGTCCTTGCGCGTGCAGCCCATCGTCGGTGGCGGGCACTATAGGGGTGTGATTCTGAACGCCATTGATGTGACCGATTTGGTCGAGGCCCGACGGGCCGCCGAGATCGCCAACAGGAGCAAGAGCGAGTTCCTGGCCAACATGAGCCATGAGATCCGCACACCGATGAACGGCATCATGGGCATGACGGAGCTTGCTCTGGGCACGGAACTGACGGACGAGCAGCGTGAGTACCTGACGACCACCATGCAATGCTCGAACTCGCTGCTGACGCTGCTCAACGACATTCTTGACTTCTCCAAGATCGAAGCCGGCAAATTGCAACTCGATGCGATCGAATTCCAGCCTGTCGAGATGGTGGAAGGTGTCATGGACCTGCTTAGACATCACGCTGCAGAGAAGGGACTGGAGCTGATCTGCGATGTCCATCCGAATGTGCCAGCCACATTGCGTGGCGATCCCGCCCGCCTGCGCCAAGTGCTCGTAAACCTTGCAGGTAATGCCGTCAAATTCACCGAGCACGGTGAAGTGGTCGTCTCCGCCGAAGTCGAGAGTCGAGAGAGCAGGCGCGTTGTCATGCTCTTTTCGGTCCGAGACACGGGGATCGGCATCCCCGAGGATCGCCAGCAAGAAATCTTCGCAAGCTTCACCCAGGCGGACGGGACGATTACGCGTAAATACGGCGGCACCGGTCTGGGGCTGGCGGTCTCCACGCAGATCGTTGAGTTGATGGGTGGGAGCATCTGGGTGGAAAGTACAGTCGGGCGAGGTAGTGTCTTCAGCTTCCGTGTGATCCTCGACGTGAGCAAAACTACACGATCCAGCTCCGAGTCCGACACGCGGATTCCCGACCCACACGACATCCTCAACGGGCGACGCGTTCTGATCGTTGATGACAACGAGGCAAACCGCCGCATTCTCTGCCGCATGCTTGAGTCCTGGGGCTGCTTACCTGAGTCAGCCCCCGACGGCGCAACAGCGCTCAAGCTGTTGCAGAACGCCAAAACCAACGACCGCCCATTTGATCTTGTGATTCTGGACGTTCAAATGCCCGTAATGGACGGATTCCAAGTCGAACGATCGATCCGCAGCGATGCCTCATGCGGTGATCCGGAAGTCGTGTTCCTCAGCTCACTGGGAAGTGAGAGAGGTTCAGTGAAGGAGGGACAAGCATCACGCACCAGGCACCTGACTAAGCCCATCAAGCAGTCAACTTTCCTGGATACACTGGTTGAGATCTTCGCGCCGGACAAGATGCCCTCAGCAAAAGAGATCCCACACAAGCAACACCCGGGCGTTCACCGGCATCGCTTTTGGGCGCGCATCCTGCTTGTCGAAGACAATCCCATCAACCGCCAGGTCGCCACCGGCATTCTAGAAAAGTACAACTACGATGTCACATCTGCGGAGAATGGCCAAGCTGCGCTCGAGACTCTAGAGCAGAAGTCATTCGACTTGGTGCTCATGGACGTGCAAATGCCGGAGATGGATGGTTTCGAAGCGACCAAGCGGATACGTGCAGATGCCCGGTGGCGAAATCTACCGATCATCGCCATGACGGCCCACGCCATGAAGGGCGATCGCGAGCGGTGCGTCGAAACCGGGATGGATGACTATATCACTAAGCCCGTCAGCGTAGACGAACTACAGCAGATGGTGGAGAGATGGCTGCCATCATTGGAAACTTCGGATGAGATTGCCCAACCACCTACGGAAACGATCGCGTCGAATAGGAATCGGAAGTCCAGTTGTGAGATCCCTATTGACATCCAGAGAGCGCTGGAGCAACTCGACGGTGACCGCGAGCTGTTTGACATGGTCTTGGCAACCTTCTTGGATAACATCCCTCGTATCCTAAGCGACCTCCAATCGGCAATCTCCGACGGCAACGTCACGCAGTCGCACCTGGTCGCCCACAGTCTGAAAGGGGCTGCGTCAAACATCTGCGCCGAGCCGACACGCAACGTGGCGCAGAGGTTTGAACAGATGTGCCAACAGAACAGCTTGGAGGGCGCCAGCGTGATGTTGGAAGAGCTTCAGCATCACGTCGATAGGTTGCGGGATTTCGCAGCCGCATTGAACGATCAGTAGTAGAGCAAGGTGAGTATGACCTCTCGGATTCTCATCGCAGATGACGACCCCACCAGCCGTCTGGTACTTGCTGGGGCGTTGGAGAAGGCCGGATACGAGGTGTTCACTGCCAACGACGGCTTCCAAGCCATCGAGGCGGCCACTGAGGACCACCCGGATCTCATTCTTCTGGACATGATGATGCCGGGGCGAGATGGCCTGGAGGTGTGCAGCATCCTCAAAGCGCAGGAAGACACGGCCGCGGTTCCGATCCTTTTCGTAACCGCAATATCGGATAGGGATCAGGTGCTCAGAGCCTTTGCGGCAGGTGGATGCGACTATATTGCAAAGCCGTTCAGATCGGAAGAAGTGCTGGCCCGCGTCTCAGCACACGTTGAGCTGCGCCGACAAAACAAGCAGTTGGAGAACTTGGCCAAACAGCTCACCGACGCCAACACCAAACTCGCAGAACTGAGCCGCATCGACCCACTCACGGATCTTCTCAATCGAAGAACGTGGGAAGAGGACGTGGAACAGGAGCACGATCGCTTTGTGCGACACGGCAGCCCCTACAGCATCATCATGATCGATGTAGACGGTTTCAAGGGTTTTAATGACACCCGGGGACATCTGGCGGGCGATGAATGCCTCCGACGTATTGCCGAACGTATCGTGTCTACCTGCCGACGAGTTGATCGGGTTGGCCGGTACGGAGGCGAAGAGTTCGTCGTTTTGGCGCCGGAAACGCGGGTTGAGCCGGCGGTCAAACTAGCGGAGCGCATCCGACAGAGCATTTGGGCGCTTGGCGTGCCCCATCCTACCGCCATAGGCGCAGGGCGAGTGACGGTCAGCCTGGGTGTGGCTGCAATCGTTGCCGGCTCCTGGGAGGACGTTCTGAAGGAAGCTGATGAAGCGCTCTACGTTGCCAAGAGAGCTGGGCGAAACATGGTCTACTGCGCCGATCAAACCTCAAAGGAAACGGGGGCGCGAGCGACTTCGAGTGGATCCACCGATTTGTTCGGCCCAGTTGAGGACGAAAACGCCGAGCGGGCGCAGGTGCTCGTCGTCGATGATGAAGAAACAAACCGCGCAATCTGCAGAAGATGCCTGGAACGAGCGGGCTACGAGGTCCGCGACGCAATAGACGGGCGCACCGCGATTACGAGTGTCAACGAAAATCCTCCCGACGTCATCATCATGGACGTGATGATGCCCGACATGAATGGATTGGAGTGTACCCGAAAGCTCAAAGCCAACGCCGATACCGGTGATATTCCTATCATCATGTTAAGTGCCCTCAGTGAAGGCAATGATATCCTAGCAGGTCTCGAGGCCGGTGCCGACGAGTATCTCACGAAGCCGGTGCGTACAACGGAACTGGTGCTCCGTGTTCGATCGATGGCTCGACAACACCAGGATCACAGAGATCTGTTGCGAGGCTACGAGGTGCGCGGTGAGCACGTACGGATCCTCATGTGTCTAGTCGAGTTCTGCCGCGTCGTCGGTACAAGCCGTCGTTTGGACGAAGTCCTGGAACACACCATTGGAGCCATCAGTGATTTAGCCCATAGTCGTCGCATCTCGATCATGCTCCCCGAGGGAGAGGAACAGCGGCTCAAGATCGCCGCATCCAGCGGCATGGACGTGGAGCTGGCTAGCACGATTACCGTTCCGGTCGGAGAACCCATCGCGGGACAGGTCTTCGTATCGGGAAGGTCGATTGTGATCAACAGCGAGGCAGAGGGGCCTGCGAACCGGGAAACCTATGATTCCCGCTTCTTCGCGAGTGTGCCGCTGATCTGCACACCGCTTGGGGCAGCAGGCCAAGTAATCGGCGTACTCAATGTGACCGAGCGCATCGGAGGGCAGCCGTTTGGGGAAAACGAACTTGAATACATCAAGCTGATCGCCAAGGTCGCCACCACCGCAATGCAGGAAATCCTCAGCCGTGAGGCGCATGTTCAGGCTTCCGACTCAATCATGGTGGCGCTTGCCAAGTTGGCCGAGCATCGTGACAGCGACACCGGCCTACACCTCGATCGGGTGACCCGGTACTGCTGCATCCTCGCGGAAGAGCTTCGGGGCCAAGACGAGTACCGCGATCAGATCGATGAGGCTTTCATACACAATCTGGTTCGCTCCGTACCGCTTCACGACATTGGCAAGGTTGCCATTCCCGATGAGATCCTGCTGTATCCTGGCAAGTTGAATGCGAAACAGATGGAGGTGATGCGTACGCACGCAGTGATCGGCGCCAATACTATCGACGCGCTAATCGAGCGTTCGCCAAGTGTTGACTTTCTTAAGATGGCGGCAGACATAGCCCGCAATCACCACGAATGGTATGACGGTTCTGGTTACCCACACGGGCTCAAAGCTCACGCGATTCCTCTGTCCGCGCGCATCACTGCACTCGCCGATGTTTACGACGCCTTGACCACGAAGCGAGTCTACAAGGAAGCGGTTGACCATGACGAAGCGGTAACCGTCATTGGCGGGTTCTCTGGAACACAGTTTGACCCGGTCGTGGTCCAGGCATTCCGCAATCATGAGTGCGAATTCGCCCGTTTGGCCACCGAACTGGCTGACGAGAGTTGCCCCGGGAGCCAGCAAGATATCATCTCACTGGAACGGCAAGCCATGCAGCCGGTTGGCTGATTCTCGCCAGTCCTCCGTTGCTCTTGTACTCGACAAGAAGAGTGGTACGTCATTCTTTGCGACTATGCTCGGTGTTTGCATTCTTGGTGGACAACTTCTGGAGTCTTGTCACGTCCGTGATCCAGCGACCAAAATGAAAGGTAGGCGCGTGGATGACGCACCCTACAAATGCATCATAATGGCGGGTGAAACGCGCCCTATCCATGAAAGGCTTTTTCCCGTCAAGCCACCTAGGTCGGGTCTGGGGACCCGACCTACGTTGCTTTTCAATCGAGGCGGAACGTCCGAAGGTCATCCAGCTACAATGCGTTGAGCCGATCGCGTGAATACTCGAAATGGAGTTCGACAGATGACATTGAACAACGCTTCTCATCCGGCGGAAGACTTGTCAAACCAGATTGCTCAGAAGTGTATCCCGACAATCGAAAAATCCACTGTCGCGCTCGTCGGCATCCAAAACGAGAAGATCGTTCATGATAGGACTGGTGTTCTGTACCGAATTGCTGGACATCACTTCATTATCACGGCATCCCATGCGGGTAATGGAGGCAAAGACCTACGAGCTTACAACGAACACACGATTGATTGGTACGTTTCGCTAAACGTAGCCAATGTTCTTCCTATTTTGATGAGCGGTGTTGAGATCTACGGGACTAAGGTTGAGCCTCGTGATATCGCCGTGGTTCGCCTACCCGATAGTATTGCGTCGCAGATTCTTCAACACAAACAGTTCATCCAACAGAATCAAGTTGTTGTTGTGAAGAACTGGGGCTCAGGATGGTATATCTTGTTCGGGTATCCGATGGAGTGGTCACACCCGCACGAGACAAAGGAGTATTGGTACTCTGATCCACTGATTTATTTGTGCGCCCCATACAACGGTGAAATCCCTGCGGTCGCAAACCACGAGCCCAGCGTTCACTTCGCATTGAGCTTCAGTCGGGAGGCCGTTGAGATGTCGGATCTCACACCCACGTCTCTACCCACGCCCAAGGGAATAAGCGGGTGCGGAGTGTGGCTGATTCGGGGTCGATCTCATCGAGGATCGGAATTGGTATCGCCTGACAGGGTCTCGCTCGTTGGGATTCAGCACACGTGGCACGAGAAATACGGCTATGTTCGAGGAACTCGAATCACCTGTGTGATGGAGAGGATTCTGAATGACTTTCCTGAGGTCGCCCGCGCAATGAACCTTCTTTTCCGACGATGACAAGCTCCTCACCTGAATTATCGCACAACGTCCACGTGTCAGCAAATCGGGTAGGTCGGGTCAACAGACCCGACATTCTTGAAGAACGGGTTTCATGGCGAGGTACACTCGATCGTTCGTTCCCGGCGGGACGTTCTTCTTCACGCTCGTTACATATCATCGCCGTCCGATCTTCAAGGATGCCCGAGCCCGAGACCTTCTCCACAAAGCCATCGAGGACGTACGATCGCGCCGCCCATTCAAGGTTGACGCTGTCGTCCTCCTGCCGGATCACATGCACTGTCTTTGGACACTCTCGCCCGGAGACGCAGACTTCTCCGGGTCCGTGACACTTTCGGTGGGATCTGGCTGACGGCTCAGAACCGCGACAGTTATGGAGCGGTCACGGTGCCAGGCCAACCACCGGACCGCTCCATAACTGTCGCGGTACTGATCTGTCCCATCTCGCCCGGCCAGCGGCGCAAAGGCCTTCGCGGCGTGTGGCAACAGCGATTCTGGGAGCACACGATCCGCGATGAGCTCGATTTCGAGCGGCACGTGGATTACATTCATTACAACCCGGCCAAGCACGGGTATGTTGCATGCCCACACTCGTGGGCGTGGTCAAGTTTCGTGCAGTGGATCGCAAGAGGTGTGTATGATCGGAACTGGTGTTGCCAATGCGTAAGGCCGCCGGCTATCGTGCCATGCTTTGAGGATCTGGAGGCAACAGCAATTGAATAGCAAGGCTCTCGGGCCGAGCATCCACGACAAGGTGTCGGGTCTGTGGACCTGACCTACATGGCTGTGTACGCTGCTGATCCGCAGTCCGTAGCGGCCTGCGTCTCGCAGGCCGTGGGCGGTAAAGTGGTGTTCTACGTCGATTACGGCTGGCGGGGACGCCAGCCGCTACACCTGTCGCGCCCGTCGGATTTGCACAGTTGCGGCGGGTGTTTACGATGCCTCATATGGTCTTCGGACGCCTTATCGGTAAAGGCACACCGCCGTCGGGCGGGTGGAACGTGGTGATCCCGTTCGTTCCTGTGGCGGTTGGGCTATCGCTGGC